>OGQJ01003325.1_pt1 | contig 11084 bp, 5 predicted proteins | sample 1553161 | NCBI WGS metagenome assembly OGQJ01 (sample SAMEA2579923, study PRJEB22360) | human gut metagenome | biome: human gut; feature: human-associated habitat; material: faeces | place: Denmark | collected 2008/2010 | reverse complement strand
CCAGACGATATTTGAGGAAGATGGAAGCTTGAATGCTGAGCTCGTGTCTATATTTGGAATTTATATTGCGATTGAATGGCTGTATGTGGTTTTGTTCCGCACAATTTTTAAAAAGAAGAGCTTTGAGCTTGAGCTGATCGCTTTTTTTCTTTCCGGGATCGGGCTGGTGATCTGCGCGAGCGTTTATCCGAATTTGCTACTAAAGCAATTCATTTCTGTGTTGCTGGGGCTTGCATTGTTTATCGGGATGGTCTGGTTTTTGGGCGACATCAGCCGGGTGGATGCCTCACGTGTGCCGATGGCTTGTGCGGCGTTGCTGCTGCTGGCAGTCAATCTGGTGCTCGCCAAAGCGACAAACGGCGCGCTTAACTGGCTGGATCTTGGCTTTGTATCGATCCAGCCTTCGGAATTTGTAAAGCTTGCGTTTATCTTTGTGGGAGCTGCAACCCTCGATAAACTTCAGTCGACCAGAAGCCTAACAAAATATATTCTCTTTTCTTTTGCGTGCGTCGGATTTCTATTTTTGATGTATGACCTTGGCGCGGCGCTGATTTTCTTTGTTACATTCCTAATGATGGCTTTCATGCGCTCCGGCGATATCCGCACGCTAATTGCGGTGTGCCTGGTTGCGCTGGCTGGAGCCGCGTTCATTGTGATTTTTAAAGGGGATTATGTGGCGCAGCGGTTCGCCGCCTACCGCCATGTGTGGGAATACAGTGATGGAAAGGGCTTTCAGCAGACGCGCGTGCTTGTCTATATGGCGAGCGGTGGGCTGTTTGGTGTTGGAATCGGCGCCGGAAAACTGAAAAATGTGTTTGCAGCTACCACGGATTTGGTGTTCGGTGTTTTGTGTGAAGAATGGGGGCTGCTGCTGGGTATCGTCGTGCTGCTCTGCTTTGTGGGGGTCACAGCGTATGCGGTGCAGTGCGCGCCGGCCTGTCGCTCTTCGTTTTATGCGATTGCGGCCTGTGCGGCGGCGGGCATGATGCTGTTCCAGATCGCGCTGAATGTGTTTGGCATTACGGATCTCCTCCCGCTGACTGGCGTTACGCTGCCCTTTATCAGTCGAGGAGGATCAAGTATGATCTGCGTGTGGGGACTCTTTGCCTTCATTAAAGCGGCGGATGTGCGGACATACCCCAAAATTAATCGCGCGCTGGATGCATCGTTCAGCAAACAGAAACAAGGGCTTTCGGCCACGCTCTAGGGAAAGGATGGGCGATTTGCATGAGGATTACTTCCAAACGCGCGCTGGCAATTTATGCCCTGATCGGCGCGTTTTTGATTGGCGTCGTATTTTTAATCGGCAGTTTTGCTGTTAATGGGGAAACTTGGGCGCTCAAGCGTTTTAATCAGCACCTCTTCACCGGCGGAAGCCTGACGAGCGCCGGAACGATTTATGACACGAAAGGCGTCATCCTCGCCCAAACCAAGGATGGCGAACGCATTTATAACGACAGCCGCCGTATCCGTAAAGCCACGCTGCATATGGTTGGAGATACGGCAGGCTATATTTCGACAGGCATCCACACCATCTTCCGTTCCGAGCTGACCGGTTATAACCTGGTGGACGGCGTATATCGCCTGATGGAAGATGGAGAGGGCAATAATATCCGCTTGACCATCAACGCGGAGCTCTGCGCAACCGCGTTGGATGCGTTGGGCGATCGCAAGGGGACCGTTGGCGTTTATAACTATAAAACGGGCGAGATATTGTGCATGGTGTCCTCCCCCACTTATGATCCGGAGCGTAAGCCGACTGATATTGATACGGATAAAACCGGCAAATACGACGGCATTTACCTCAACCGCTTCTTATCCGGCGTATACACGCCGGGCTCCACGTTTAAAACCATCACAGCGATTAGCGCGATTGACAATATACCGGATATCTTTACGCAGAAATTCACCTGTAAGGGGAAAATGCAGACCAGCGGCGGCGTAATCTACTGCAATGAAGAGCATGGGCACGGCACTATCACCTTTGAACAGGCGCTGAATCGATCCTGCAACGTTGCATTCGCGCAGATTGCCATCCAGCTGGGGGCGGAGAAGTTAACCGCTACGGCTCAACAGCTCGGCTTCAATCAGGCGATGAAAATGGATGGAATCAATATCGCCATCAGCAAATTTGATCTAACCGGAGCGGATGAGCGCGGGCTCGGGCAGGCGGGCGTTGGGCAGCATACCACGCTTGCCAATCCCTATCACATGCTCACTATCATGGGCGCAATTGCAAACGGCGGCACGCCCGTGCTGCCCCATGTGGTTCAATCCATCGAAACACCGGGTGGCCTGGCGTTGCGCAAAGGCAAGGCGGAGACGGGCGAGGCTTACCTCTCAGCCGGAACAGCCTCTAAGATGGTGGAGCTGTTGCGGTCGAATACCGTGAATTTTTACGGCGACAGCCGTTTCCCACGCGGCATGCAGATCTGCGGCAAAACCGGCACGGCGGAGGTCGGTGGGGATAAGACACCGCATGCCTGGTTCGCTGGTTTCTCACAGAATTCGGAAACGCCATATGCGTTCGTGGTCGTCGTGGAAAACGGAGGCTCTGGCTATCAGCAGGCGATTCCGGTTGCCAATAAAGTGCTTGCAGCGGTTCGTGCAGCCTCCTAACCTGTGGAGGACGGCTATGCTGCCCATTGGGAGACAGCGTGTTGTATTTTTCGTTAGCAGCCGCTGTATAGGGAATAGATTGCTTTTTTATGGGGATTTGTTTCGCTTTTGGATAAGGATTCCACCCGTTTTTCTATTGACGCTAGGCAGTCAATCCTTTATAATTGTTTTCACGTGGCAAAGATTTTGTCCAAAAGGGTAGGAGTCCGGCGCTTTTCGCCGGAGAGGGACATTATGTGCGCCGGATAAGACGGCGAAAATCAAGAAACGGGGTAAAATGCATGAGCTTTATTGAGTTCGATTCTGTTTACAAAAGGTACAAGATGGGGGAAATCACCATTAACGCTGCGGATGGAATTACCTTCAATATTGAGCAGGGCGAGTTCGTCGTAGTCGTCGGCCCATCCGGTGCCGGCAAAACAACGCTGCTGAATATCCTAGGCGGTATGGATGATTGCGATGATGGTAAGATCCGTGTGGCAGGTGAATTAATCAACGATTATGACCGCAAACGCCTGATTGAATACCGGCGCTATGATGTGGGCTTTGTGTTCCAGTTTTATAACCTGGTGCAAAACCTGACTGCGCTGGAAAATGTGGAGCTTGCCACACAGATCAGCAAGAAGTCGCTGCATGCGGAGAAGGTGCTTGAGCGCGTGGGCCTTGCCGATCGCATCCATAACTTCCCCTCGCAGCTTTCCGGCGGCGAGCAGCAGCGTGTGGCGATTGCACGCGCGCTGGCCAAAAACCCGAAGCTCCTGCTCTGCGATGAGCCGACGGGCGCGCTGGATTATAATACCGGCAAGCAGATTTTGAAGCTTTTGCAGGATACGAGCCGGGAAACCGGCATGACCGTGATCGTCATTACGCATAACCAGGCGATTACGCCGATGGCGAACCGTGTGATCGCCATGCGCAGCGGCCGTGTCCATAAAATTATGGTCAACGACAACCCAACGCCTGTGGAAAGGATTGAATGGTAACAATGAGCAAAGCCTTGTTAAAAGATACGTTCCGTTCAATCTGGAGGACGAAGGCGCGTTTTATTTCCATCATTTTGATTGTTGCGCTCGGCATTGGCTTTTTTGCCGGCATTAAGGCTACCGCTCCTGATATGAAGGAGACGGCCAACCGCTATTTTCTCAGCAACAACCTGATGGATTTGCGCGTGCTCTCGACCGTCGGGTTTGAGCAAGCGGATGTGGATGCGATCCGTGAGATTGACGGCGTCCATGCGGTAATGCCCGCTTATTTTGCGGACGGCCTGGTCAAAGTAAACGGCGAGAGCTTGATTGATATGGATGGCTCTGCGTTCAGCGTTCGTGCGCATTCTCTCAGCATGGAAATGCTGGCAGATTGGCAAAACGGAAAAAACGATGCGGAATATATGAACCGGCCCACGCTTATTGAGGGCGAATGGCCGAAAAATGCGAACGAGTGCCTGGTGGACCGCAGCGAGCTATCCACCCCGGATGAGTTCCAAATCGGCAGCACGATCACTATAGAGAGTGATCGGGAGGATCTGAACTCTTCTATGGAGACGACGGAGTTCAAGATCGTCGGCATTGTGGAATCGCCTTACTACATATCCTTTGAGCGTGGCAACAGCCTTGTCGGCAGCGGCAAGGTCGGCGCCTTCATTCTGGTGCCGGATACCGCGTTCAAAACAGATTACTATACGGATTTGTATATTAAGGTCAACGGCACGACAAAGAGCGACTTTGACTCTTACGGCGATGCATATGAGAAGCTGGTGCAGCCTGTTGTGGAGCAAATCGAGGCGATTGGGCAGGATCGCGCCCCGGTTCGTGCAGAGGTGCTCCGCCCTGAGATGACGGCAACGCTGGAGCAGGCGCGCCTTGACTATGCGCAGGCCGAGGTTGATACGAAGCAAAAGATTGAGGATGCTCGTAAGTCATTGGATGAGGCGCTCGAATTCGCGGAGAATGGCGACCAGATTCTCGCTGAAAAGCAGCAGGAGTTTAACGACTCATTGAGCGCCGCGCAGCGGGAGTTTGCTTCCGGAAAGGCGGAGCACAGCGCTGGGTTAAATACCTATTATCAAAGGGTAAATGAGTATAACCTTGCTGTGAGCAAGCTTGCTGAGGCAAAACAAACGGTGGCAAACTCTCAGCGGGAGTATGATAAAAACAAAGAGAAGCTGGATGCGGCTGAAAAGCAGATCAATAGTGCAAAATCGCAGATTTCGAACGGTGAAAATCAAATTAGGCTGCTCAAGCAGATGATTGCTACTGCTGAAACGGTAGCCGGTGATTTAGGCAGCAGCAACAACGCTTCCTATGAAGAACTGATTAAGCGCGCGGAGGAGATCTTTGGCCCGGACAGCACTGTGGTGAAACAGCTCAAGGAGCTCTCCAATATCACGGCAGGCGGTATGGTGCAGGAGGCCGCGCAGGCTTTGAGCAAATATTTGGGCGATTATAAGGATGATTTGGCCAAGGAAGAGGAAAAGCTTGCTAAGGCAAAGGCCGATTTGAAAAAGGGCGAGGCAGATTACGCCACAAATGAAAAAACACTGAAGGCTGCAAAAGCAAAGCTCGACGCCGCTAACGCGGAGATCAATGCCAAACAGGCGCAGCTGGATGCAAGCAAGCGGCAGCTGGATAGTGCACAAAGCGAGCTGCAACAGGCCGGGTTTGCATTGGATGTGGGTGAATTAACCCTTTCCTCCAAGCAGAGCCAGGCGCTCATGGAGATTGAACAGGCCAAGCAGAAGCTGAAAGAGGCAAAGCAGGCGGCGGTGGACGGTGAAGAAACCTACCAGAAGGCCAAGGCGGAAGCGGAAAACGAACTCTCCCGTGCAAAGCTGCGCCTGTCTGCCGGCGAGCAGAAGTTAAACGATTTAAGCAGCGCCAAATGGGTGGTGTCTGACCGCGACGATATCCCGGGCTTCACTGGTTATGGACAAACGGCGGACCGCACCAAAGCGTTTGCCCAGGTATTTCCGATCTTCTTTTTCCTGATCGCGGCGCTCATCTGCCTGACGACGATGACGCGCATGGTTGAAGAGGAGCGCACACAGCTTGGCACGCTTAAGGCGCTCGGCTATGACAATAAGGCGATTGTTTCGAAATATATTATTTATGCGATCCTGGCGAGTCTGATCGGCTCTGTGATCGGCCTGGCGGTCGGCTTCGTGGTGTTGCCGCTGGCGATTTCTGCGGCGTATGGCATTATGTACACGCTACCTACGGTGCATCTCCAGTTTATCCTGAGCTATGCGCTCATTGGCACGGCGATTGCGATCCTTTCCACAGTGGGGGCTACCTTCCTCGCCTGCTATAAGGAGCTGGCCACCTGCCCGGCGCAGCTGATGCGCCCGCGCGCGCCCAAGGCGGGCAAGCGTGTGCTGCTGGAGAAGATCCCGTTTATCTGGAAGCACTTGAACTTCACCTCTAAGGTGACAGTGCGCAATATCTTCCGTAACAAGCGTCGCTTCCTGATGACAGCGTTTGGCGTGGCGGGCTGCACAGCCCTGTTGCTGACGGGCTTCGGACTCAATGATTCCATCAGCGCTATCATCAATAAGCAGTTTAACGATGGCGGTATCGCCATGTATGACGCACAGCTCGTTTTGAAGGATCCGGTGCTGACCGACGGTTCCGCTGAGGCGCCGATCATCACACAGCTCAAGGAAAACGACGGCATCCAGAATGCGATGCTGACCTATATGAAAGTGCTGCACGGGCATTCTGAGCGCTCGGATGAAGAGCTGGAGGTAAACGTGCTTGTGCCGCAGAACAATGCGCAGCTTTCCGATTTTGTAAGGTTGCAAAACCGCCAGTCCGGCGCGCAGCTCACCTTGCCGGATGACGGCGTGCTCATTACGGAGAAGCTTGCAAGCAAGACGGATACCGAGGTGGGTGATGAGCTGATCGTCACGAAATCCGATGGTTCCGAGGTGCGCCTAAAGGTTGCAGGCATTACAGAAAACTATACCTTCCACTATGTTTACATTTCCCAGGCGCTATATGAACAGGCCTTTGGGGAGGAAGCGCAGTTTAACTATGTCATGGCGCAGCTCAAGGATGATATCAAGAATGAGAAGCCGGTGGCAGATGGCCAGGAAAATAACCAAAAAGGTCAGCTTGCGACCGAGCTGATGAAGATGCCGGAGATCAATGCCGTTGTTTATACCACGCAGACGATCGACACCTTCAATAACGTTATCAACGCATTGACCCTTGTGGTTGTGGTGTTTATCATCGCGGCGGCGGCGCTGGCGTTTGTGGTGCTTTATAACCTGTCGAACATCAATATTAACGAACGGGTGCGCGAGCTGGCCACAATTAAAGTGCTTGGCTTCTATGACAAGGAGGTAGACGCCTACATCTACCGTGAGAATGTGTTCTTAACCGTGATTGGCATTGCACTCGGCTTGGTCATGGGAATCTTCCTGCATCGATTTGTGGTGAGTGTTGCGGAGGTGGACGTGGTGATGTTCGGCCGCACGATCAGCTGGCTGAGCTATGTGCTTGGAGCGGCAATGACGGCGCTCTTCGCGGTGATCGTCAACTGGATCATGCATTTCCGCTTAAAGAAGATCAGCATGGTGGAATCGCTCAAGTCCGTTGAATAACAGCTGTAGGTCAAAAGAATATTCACATTGGCGCTTGGCACGCCGCAAGGGGAGGTCTCCTCTTGCGGCGTGCTTTTTTGCTTTGCGGGTTTGTAAGTGGCAAGGAGCTGTGAAAGCATGTGAAAAAAGAGCGTTGTTCGATCAGGTTTAGCTGCCTTTTTTGATGTTTGAATTGACTTTTCTTTTGATTCGTTTTATAATAAACCAGCTAATAATTAACCGATTTATTATAAAACGGTTGATTGTTAAGAAAGGAGGTTGATTGATGCATTCCTATCGGGAAATTGTGGGGAAGCTGATTCAACTCAACGCCCTCAAACGGATTAGCACCCACCGCGCGGCATCTGAAATCGGGTTGTATGACGGGCAGATGCCGCTGCTAGAAACGCTGGAGCGAGATGGTTGCCTCACGCAAAAAGCGCTTGCTGACCGGCTGCATGTATCGCCCGCCAGTGTGGCGGTATCGATCAAACGCATGCAGAAATGCGGTATTGTCGATAAAATGCCTTCGGAGGAGGATTTGCGCTATAATCGGGTGATGCTTACAGACAAGGGACGGGATCTGACCAGGCGCACGAGGGCGCTGTTTGACCGGCTGGATGAGGAGCTCTTTGCCGGATTTACCCTGAATGAGTGTGAGCAGCTCTATGGCTATCTTTGCCGCATGACGCAAAATCTTGCGAAAGAGGATTTGGAGGGCGCCGATATGATCACGCTCATGGCCAAGGAGCAGGAAGAGATGGAGCGACGTAGAAGGGAGGATCAGGGCTTATGATCAAACAATTCGCACCCTGTGTGAAGAAATATTGGTGGGCTGCGCTGCTCAGCCCTTTGACGGTTATCATTGAGGTTTTGCTAGAGGTGCGCATTCCGATGCTGATGTCCCAAATCGTGGATACCGGCATCACCAATCAGGATTTGCAATATGTGGTAAACATGGGCGTTCAGATGGTTGCATTTGCGCTATGTTCTCTCGCGGCGGGTGCGCTTTCCGCATGGTTTGCTTCAATCGCCGGCATGGGGCTCGGCGCGGGGCTGCGGCAGGGGCTGTTTGACCGTGTGCAGGATTTCGCGTTTTCCAATGTGGATCGTTTTTCCACCGCCTCCCTGGTCACCAGGCTTACAACCGACGTCAACCGTGTGCAGATGACTTTCATGATGCTCATCCGCGTATGTGTGCGCGCGCCCGTGATGCTCGTGAGCGCAACGGTGCTCGCCTGGCAGCTCAACGGGGAGCTGGTCACGGTTTTCCTCATTGCAATCCCCGTGCTGGGCGGGATGTTGGCGCTGATTGCAACGCGAGCCTTTCCACGTTTTCAGGTAATGTTGGAAAAATTTGATGGTCTTAATGCCCGCGTGCAGGAAACGTTGATGGCGATTCGGGTGGTCAAGGCTTTTGTCCGTTCGAAATTTGAGAAGGAAAAATTTGAAGTTACCAATGATGATTTAAAGCGCGCCAGCATCATGGCGGAAAAAATCCTTGTTTGGAACGGCCCGCTAATGACGCTCGCCATGTATGCCTGTATCGTTGCCATCGTCTGGTTCGGCGGCAAGCTGATCGCTTTCGGCTCAATGGAAACGGGCCAGTTGATGAGCTTTATTAGCTACGTGACGCAGATCTTGATGTCCCTGATGATGATTACAAACACCTTTGTGATGATCGTAATGTCGAAGGCGTCTGCCAACCGTATTTGTGAGGTGCTTCAAGAGATGCCGGATATCAGTGATGCACAGGCTGATCCAGCACTCGCCGTGCCAGATGGCTCAATTGAGATGCGGCATGTGTTCTTCCGTTATAATCAGGAGGCGGAGAAGCCCGTGCTTTCTGATATCAGCCTTTCGATCCGCTCCGGAGAAACCATTGGCGTCATTGGCGGCACAGGCAGCGCAAAATCCACCCTTGTCCAGATGATCCCACGGCTGTATGAGGCGGAAGAGGGAGAGGTGCTCGTGGGCGGGCACAATGTGAAAGATTATACGCTGGATCACCTGCGCGGCGCAGTCGCCATGGTGCTGCAAAAAAATGTGCTCTTCTCCGGTACGATCCGGGAAAACCTGCTTTGGGGCAATCCGGAGGCAACGGATGAGGAGCTGATCGAGGCCTGCAAGGCGGCGCAAGCGCATGAATTTGTGATGGCCTTCCCGGATGGATATGAAACCAATCTCGGTCAGGGCGGCGTGAACGTATCAGGCGGGCAAAAGCAGCGGCTGTGCATTGCGCGCGCCCTGCTGAAGAATCCGAAAATTCTGATTCTGGATGACAGCACCTCCGCAGTGGACACCGCAACGGACAGCAAAATCCGCGAAGCGCTGCGTGCGCATCGAAGCGATACGACAACGATCATCATTGCGCAGCGCGTAACCTCCGTCTGCGAAGCGGATCGGATCATCGTGCTGGACGATGGTAAAATCAACGATATTGGCACGCACAGCGAGCTGCTCGCCCGCAATCAGATTTATCAGGAGGTCTATTATTCTCAGCAGGAAGGGGTGGCCTAATGGCGGTCAATACCAAAGCGGGCGGAGGGCCAGGCGGCCCGATGCGCCACGGATTTCAAAAGCCAAAAAATGCAAAGCATACCCTAGGAAGGGTGCTGCAATACTTAGGCCGGCAGAGATGGGTGCTGTTGTTTGTTTTTTTCTGCGTGATCATCAGTGCGGGCGCAAGTGTGGCGGGCACCTATTTTCTGAAGCCGTTAATCAACGAATATATTCTACCGCTCATTGGCACAAGCCCTTCGGCAGCCGATTTTCTTCCCTTAGCAAAGGCATTGATCGTGCTCGCCTGCATCTATCTCGCCGGCGTTGCCTGCACCTATTTGCAAATGCGGCTGATGATCAGCGTTGCGCAGACGACGCTGACGGATATCCGGCGCGATTTATTCAATCATATGCAAGACTTGCCAATTTCCTTTTTTGATTCGCATACACACGGCGAGCTGATGAGCCGCTATACCAACGATGTGGATACGTTGCGCGAGGCGTTGAGCAACAGCGTTGTGCAGATGCTTTCTTCCGGGATCACGGTGGTGGGCACCTTTGTGATGATGCTGGTGTTGAGCCCAGTGCTTACGCTTCTGATCGTTGCAATGCTCGTGGTGATGCTTCTGGTTATTAAGGTTGTCGGCGGCAGGAGTTCCAGGAACTTTAAGCTCCAGCAAAAAGCGGTCGGCGAGGCCAATGGCTATATCGAAGAGCTGATCGAGGGCCAGCGGGAGGTGAAGGTTTTCTGCCATGAGGCGGCTTCCAAGGCGGGCTTTGCCGAGCGCAACGAAATTTTGCGTAAGGCTGCGACCAATGCGAATACCTATGCGAACGTATTGATGCCCATCATGGGGAATCTTTCCTATGTTAACTATGCTTTGACCGCTTGTGTGGGCGCGGTGATGGTGATCGGCGGCAAGCTTGATCTCGGAACAATCGCGGCGTTTTTGCAGTATACGCGCTCCTTTTCCCAGCCGATTACGCAGATTTCCCAGCTCTTCAACGCTGTACTTGCGGCGCTCGCCGGTGCGGAGCGGATTTTTGAAATCATCGATTTAAAGCCGGAGCAGGATGAGGGGTATGTGACGCTCGTTAATGCGAAGCGAAAGGAAGATGGAGCGTATATGGAGTGTGCAGAGCATACCGGACTCTGGGCCTGGAAGCATCCGCACGAGGATGGCACTGTCACCTATGAACCGCTCACCGGCGATGTTCGTTTTTTTGATGTGACCTTTAGTTATGATGGGCGAAAAACCATATTGAAGGACGTATCCCTTTACGCAAAGCCCGGGCAGAAGATTGCTTTCGTCGGCGCGACGGGCGCGGGCAAAACCACGATTACCAACCTTATCAATCGTTTTTACGATATCGCGGACGGAAA
>OGQJ01003321.1_pt1 | contig 11088 bp, 7 predicted proteins | sample 1553161 | NCBI WGS metagenome assembly OGQJ01 (sample SAMEA2579923, study PRJEB22360) | human gut metagenome | biome: human gut; feature: human-associated habitat; material: faeces | place: Denmark | collected 2008/2010 | reverse complement strand
TCGCCGCTCTCCAGCGTCACTTCAACGTGACTCTGAGTACGGGCAACGTTAGCCACGCGATCAGGGCAATGCAGCGTTACGCCAGGTGCTTTGCGCAGCAATGCAAACAGCCGTTGCCCGACATTATGCAATTCGACAACCTGCCCCAGCGCCGCCAGTTGGTAATCTTCTGCGGCGAGGGTGACGAATCCGGCATGACCACGATCGCTGACATGCACGCTGGTGATGGCGGTTGCGCAATCAGCCAGAGATTGCCAGACGCCGATGCGCGCCAGTTGCTGACAAGTGCCCGCCGCCAGCGCAATAGCCCGTCCATCAAAGCCCGGATGAGCATGTGACTCTGGCGCAGTCGCTTCAATCAAATGTACCGGCAGCGCCCCGTGACTTAACCGGGAAATAGCCAGCGCCAGCGTCGCGCCCGCCATGCCGCCACCGACGATGATTACGCTCATTGCTTTCTCGCAGCAGCCATCAACGCTTCGATTTCTTCCGGCTTTTTCACCACGCTGGCGGTGAGGTTTTCGTTGCCGTTTTCGGTAATCACAATGTCGTCTTCAATACGAATGCCGATACCGCGATATTGTTCTGGCACATCCGCATCCGGCGCGATATACAGACCAGGCTCTACGGTCAGTACCATCCCCGGTTCCAGAATGCGCGAGCGATCCTGACCATAAACGCCAACGTCATGGACATCCAGTCCTAACCAGTGGCTAAGGCCGTGCATAAAGAAAGGACGATGGGCGTTCTGAGCGATCAGTTCATCAACATCACCTTTCAGGATGCCGAGTTTTACCAGGCCGCTAACCATGATGCGCACCACTTCACCAGTGACTTCCTGCATGGAAGTTCCCGGACGATACAGGCGCAGGCTGGTTTCAAGAGACTCCAGCACAATGTCGTAGATTTCACGCTGGGCCTGGGTGAATTTGCCGTTGACCGGGAAGGTGCGGGTAATATCGCCCGCGTAACCTTTGTATTCACAACCCGCGTCAATCAACACCAGGTCACCGTCGCGCATTTCACACTCGTTTTCGGTGTAGTGCAGAATGCAACCGTTTTCACCGCTGCCGACAATGGTGTTATAGGAAGGATAGCGCGCACCGTGGCGGTTAAATTCGTGGTGAATTTCGCCTTCCAGATGGTACTCGAACATTCCCGGACGGCATTTTTCCATCGCCCGGGTATGCGCCAGGGCGGTGATTTCTCCCGCGCGGCGGAGTACGGCAATCTCTTCTGGCGATTTGAACAGGCGCATTTCATGGACCATGGGACGCCAGTCGATCATCGTTGCTGGCGCGGTGAGATTTTGTCGCGAGCCTTTACGCAGCTTTTCCAGCGCGCTGTTCACGATTTCATCAGCATATGCATATTCGCCCTGGGCGTGGTAAACCACATCCAGACCATTAAGTAGTTGATAAAGTTGCTGATTAATTTCGCTGAATGCCAGTGCTCGGTCAACGCCCAGTTTCTCTGGCGCGGCATCCTGGCCTAAGCGACGACCAAACCAGATCTCTGCTGTCAGGTCGCGAACGCGGTTAAACAAAACGCTGTGGTTATGAGTGTCGTCACTTTTAATCAGCACCAGCACCGCTTCCGGTTCGTTAAAGCCGGTGAAGTACCAGAAGTCACTGTTCTGACGATAGGGGTATTCGCTGTCGGCGCTACGTGTTACTTCTGGTGCAGCAAAAATCAGCGCGGCGCTGCCGGGTTGCATTTGCTCCACCAGGGCCTGACGGCGACGCTGAAACTCTTGCCGGGATATCTCACTCATAACACTCTCCTTACGTTTTTTGTTTTTAGTGTAGAGTCGGTTTTTGTACTTCTGGCGCGGTCGGTTGCGGATGAGTAAAGGTGTCGTGGCATAACAACGCGGCAACACGAACGTATTCGATGATCTCTTCAAGCGACATTTCAAGCTCTTCCTGATCTTCGTCTTCGTCGTAGCCCAGCTGCGCGATGTTACGCAGATCGTCGATGGCTTCACCGGTTTCTCCGGTCACTTTGTCCAGCTTCGGTTGCGTAACGCCAAGACCAAGCAGGAAGTGATTGACCCAACCTGCCAGCGCATCAGCCCGATCGAAAACGCTGACATCATCGCCATCAGGCAGATAAAGCTGAAAAAGGAAGCCGTCATCCTGCAGGGCATCGCTGGTGGCAGAGTGCATTTTACGCAGTGCCTGTGCCAGCTCATGACCGAAAGCCATGCCTTCGTTCGTCAGGTCGTGAAGTAGCGGCAGCCATGAGCTGTCATCGTTACCGCCACATATCATCCCACTGATTAAACCATGCATCTCAGCAGGGGTCAGCCCCGTCCCTTGTTGGTTCAGATACTGGTTCATTTCGTTGTAACCAGGCATTTCGTTCTGTATAGACATAAGCATTCGTCGTCAAAGGGAGGAATATTCATGATATGCTACCACTTTGGGCCCTGGTGGACCAGAAAAGGGCTTGTCTCTTCTCATCAGGGTAGCTATAGTGTCGCCCCTTCGCAGACCATGGGTCTAAAGACGAAGGCAGCGCAGTCAATCAGCAGGAAGGTGGCATGTCTGCACAACCCGTCGATATCCAAATTTTTGGCCGTTCACTGCGTGTGAACTGCCCGCCTGACCAAAGGGATGCGTTGAATCAGGCAGCGGACGATCTGAACCAACGGTTGCAAGATCTGAAAGAACGCACTAGAGTCACAAATACTGAACAGTTGGTCTTCATTGCCGCATTGAATATCAGCTATGAGTTAGCGCAAGAAAAAGCGAAGACTCGTGACTACGCGGCAAGTATGGAACAGCGTATTCGGATGCTGCAGCAGACCATAGAACAAGCGTTACTTGAACAAGGTCGCATCACCGAAAAAACTAACCAAAACTTTGAATGACACTTTTCGGTTTACTGTGGTAGAGTAACCGTGAAGACAAAATTTCTCTGAGATGTTCGCAAGCGGGCCAGTCCCCTGAGCCGATATTTCATACCACAAGAATGTGGCGCTCCGCGGTTGGTGAGCATGCTCGGTCCGTCCGAGAAGCCTTAAAACTGCGACGACACATTCACCTTGAACCAAGGGTTCAAGGGTTACAGCCTGCGGCGGCATCTCGGAGATTCCCTTCTTATCTGGCACCAGCCATGACGCAACTACCAGAACTTCCACTGACATTATCCCGACAAGAAATCCGCAAAATGATTCGGCAACGTCGTCGTGCGTTAACGCCGGAACAACAGCAGGAAATGGGTCAACAAGCCGCTACCCGGATGATGACTTATCCCCCGGTGGTGATGGCACATACGGTCGCTGTATTCCTCTCTTTTGATGGCGAACTCGACACCCAGCCACTCATAGAACAACTCTGGCGCGCCGGTAAGCGCGTATATCTTCCAGTTTTGCATCCCTTTAGTGCCGGTAACTTGCTGTTCCTGAATTACCATCCGCAAAGCGAACTGGTGATGAACAGGTTGAAGATCCATGAGCCAAAACTGGATGTGCGTGACGTGCTACCCCTTTCCCGATTAGACGTGTTGATCACACCGCTGGTCGCCTTTGATGAGTACGGCCAGCGCCTGGGAATGGGCGGTGGTTTTTATGATCGGACCTTACAAAACTGGCAGCACTATAAAATGCAACCGGTGGGTTATGCGCATGATTGTCAGTTGGTGGAAAAACTCCCCGTTGAAGAGTGGGATATCCCTCTTCCTGCGGTGGTTACACCGTCGAAAGTCTGGGAGTGGTAAGGGCGACACACCTGCATCGCCCTGATTGACATCGTTGATTCTTTAACCTAATTTAGTGAGTAAGGGTAAGGGAGGATGACTCCTCCCCTGAGACTGACTGTTAATAAGCTGGGAAACTTATGAGTAACAGTACAATCAGTATGATGACAAGTCGCATCATAACCCTTCTCCTTCAAGCCCTCGCTTCGGTGAGGGCTTTACCGTTACAGCCCCATGCTGCCCTGCCATCGTAAATCCCCATTAAATAAACACAACGCATTGATCTGACTTTGATTTATTTTCTGGAGCAGACTCGCAAAGTAGAATGCGCAATGCGGCAACGGTGTGGAGAAGGGATAAAAAAATCGGGCAAGTCAGTGACCTGCCCGTTGATTTTCAGAGAAGGGGATTTAGTACAGCAGACGGGCGCGAATGGTACCCGGAATAGCTTTCATTGCCTGCAGCGCTTTTTCGGCAACGTCTTCGTCGGCTTCAATATCAATAACTACATAACCCATCTGGGCGGAAGTTTGCAGATATTGCGCGGCGATGTTGACGCCCTGCTCGGCAAAAATTTTGTTGAGCGCAGTTAGCACGCCCGGACGGTTTTCGTGGATGTGCATCAGACGACGCCCACCGTGCAGTGGCAGCGAGACTTCCGGGAAGTTCACCGCAGAGAGCGTTGAGCCATTGTCAGAATACTTGATCAATTTACCCGCAACTTCCAGGCCGATATTCTCCTGCGCTTCCTGAGTCGAACCGCCAATGTGTGGCGTCAGAAGGACATTGTCAAATTCACACAGCGGAGAGGTAAATGGATCGCTGTTGGTCGCCGGTTCCGTCGGGAATACGTCGATTGCCGCCCCCGCCAGATGTTTGCTCGCCAGCGCGTCACACAGTGCCGGAATATCCACCACAGTACCGCGCGAAGCATTAATCAGCAGCGAGCCGGGCTTCATTAGTGAAATCTCTTTCGCACCCATCATATTTTTGGTGGACGGATTCTCTGGCACATGTAGACTCACCACATCGCTCATATTCAGCAGGTCAGAAAGATGCTGTACCTGAGTGGCGTTGCCCAGCGGCAGTTTGTTTTCAATATCATAAAAGTAAACATACATTCCCAGCGATTCAGCCAGAATGCCCAATTGAGTACCAATATGACCATAGCCGATGATACCCAGCTTTTTGCCGCGCGCTTCAAAAGAACCCGCCGCCAGTTTGTTCCACACGCCACGGTGCGCTTTAGCATTGGCTTCCGGCACGCCGCGCAATAGCAGCAGCAGTTCGCCAATCACCAGCTCCGCAACAGAGCGCGTATTTGAGAACGGTGCGTTAAATACCGGGATACCGCGTTTTGCCGCCGCATCCAGATCAACCTGGTTTGTTCCGATACAGAAACAGCCAATAGCGACCAGTTTTTCTGCGGCGTTGATCACGTCTTCAGTCAGATGGGTACGGGATCGCAGGCCGATGAAGTGGGCATCGCGGATGGATTCTTTTAATTGTTCATCATCCAGCGCGCCTTTGTGAAATTCGATGTTGGTGTAACCCGCTGCACGAAGGCTTTCAAGCGCCTTTTGGTGCACGCCTTCTACCAGCAGAAACTTAATCTTGTCTTTCTCCAGCGATACCTTTGCCATTTACCCAATCCTGTCTTTTGAAATGTTGTGTGCGGATTTGCATCCGCCTTTCAACATATCAAAAAATAATATTGCGGCAATATGAACGTTTGCGTCGCGATGTTGAGGAAATATCACGCAAAGGTATTTCTTGGATGAATATGCTGGTTTAGAGGATTTATTTAGAGCAATCGACAATAGCCAGGTAAAAACGTGACACATGTCACCAAATTTAATGAAGAGAATTTTTTTAACGGGGGAGGTTCCCCCGTCAGATCATTTCACAATGGTTTTGACACCGTCAGGTGTGCCAATCAGCGCAACGTCCGCGCCACGGTTAGCAAACAAGCCAACAGTCACCACGCCAGGAATCGCATTTATGGCGTTTTCCATCGCTATCGGGTCAAGGATTTCCATGCCGTGGACGTCGAGGATCACGTTGCCGTTATCGGTCACCACGCCCTGACGGTATTCCGGACGACCGCCCAGTTTCACCAGCTGGCGCGCCACTGCACTACGTGCCATCGGGATAACTTCTACTGGCAGCGGGAATTTGCCCAGAATATCAACCTGCTTAGAAGCGTCTGCAATACAGATAAATTTTTCCGCAACCGAAGCAATGATTTTTTCACGGGTCAGCGCCGCGCCGCCGCCTTTGATCATTTGCATGTGGCCGTTGATTTCATCTGCGCCATCAACGTAGATGCCAAGGCTGTCGACTTCGTTGAGATCAAAAACGTGAATGCCGAGGCTTTTCAGTTTTTCAGTGGAAGCATCTGAACTGGAAACGGCCCCTTCAATCTGGCCTTTCATTGTACCGAGCGCGTCAATAAAGTGTGCGGCGGTGGAACCTGTACCTACACCAACAATGGTGCCGGGCTGAACATACTGAAGTGCCGCCCATCCTACTGCTTTTTTCAATTCATCCTGCGTCATGATCGTTTCGCCTGTGGTATGAAATTTCACACGCATTATACTCTAAATAATTCGAGTTGCAGGAAGGCGACAAGAGAGTGAATCCCCAGGAGCTTACATAAGTAAGTGACTGGGGTGAGCGAACGCAGACGCAGCACATGCAACTTGAAGTATGACGAGTATAGCCATTATTTCTGGTGTTTATTGAGGCACAGGAAGCGTGTTGCGGTCTTTGTTCCTTTGTCGTTCACCGCCAGCGCGATGTGTGCTGGCGGTGGGGTAAAACGCAGTAGATCTACAGCGCCCGGAAGCCTGCATTACGTTTACCCGTCCGCAAGCGATTGTGTTATAATCTCCGACCTTTGAATCCGGGATACAGTAGAGGGATAGCGGTTAGATGAGCGACCTTGCGAGAGAAATTACACCGGTCAACATTGAGGAAGAGCTGAAGAGCTCCTATCTGGATTATGCGATGTCGGTCATTGTTGGCCGTGCGCTGCCGGATGTCCGAGATGGCCTGAAGCCGGTACACCGTCGCGTACTTTACGCCATGAACGTACTAGGCAATGACTGGAACAAAGCCTATAAAAAATCTGCCCGTGTCGTTGGTGACGTAATCGGTAAATACCATCCCCATGGTGACTCGGCGGTTTATGACACGATCGTCCGTATGGCGCAGCCATTCTCGCTGCGTTACATGCTGGTAGACGGTCAGGGTAACTTCGGTTCCATCGACGGCGACTCTGCGGCGGCAATGCGTTATACGGAAATCCGTCTGGCGAAAATTGCCCATGAACTGATGGCCGATCTCGAAAAAGAGACGGTCGATTTCGTTGATAACTATGACGGCACGGAAAAAATTCCGGACGTCATGCCAACCAAAATTCCTAACCTGCTGGTGAACGGTTCTTCCGGTATCGCCGTAGGTATGGCAACCAACATCCCGCCGCACAACCTGACGGAAGTCATCAACGGTTGTCTGGCGTATATCGATGATGAAGACATCAGCATTGAAGGGCTGATGGAACACATCCCGGGGCCGGACTTCCCGACGGCGGCAATCATTAACGGTCGTCGCGGTATTGAAGAAGCTTACCGTACCGGTCGTGGCAAGGTGTATATCCGCGCCCGTGCGGAAGTGGAAGTTGACGCCAAAACCGGGCGTGAAACCATTATCGTCCACGAAATTCCGTATCAGGTGAACAAAGCTCGCCTGATCGAAAAAATTGCGGAACTGGTAAAAGAAAAACGCGTGGAAGGCATCAGCGCGTTGCGTGATGAGTCTGACAAAGACGGTATGCGCATCGTGATTGAAGTGAAACGCGATGCGGTCGGTGAAGTTGTGCTTAACAACCTCTACTCCCAGACCCAGTTGCAGGTTTCTTTCGGTATTAACATGGTGGCATTGCACCATGGTCAGCCGAAGATCATGAACCTGAAAGACATCATCGCGGCGTTTGTTCGTCACCGCCGTGAAGTGGTGACCCGTCGTACCATTTTCGAACTGCGTAAAGCTCGCGATCGTGCTCATATCCTTGAAGCATTAGCCGTGGCGCTGGCGAACATTGACCCGATCATCGAACTGATCCGTCATGCGCCGACGCCTGCAGAAGCGAAAACCGCGCTGGTTGCTAATCCGTGGCAGCTGGGCAACGTTGCCGCGATGCTGGAACGTGCGGGCGACGATGCTGCGCGTCCGGAATGGCTGGAGCCAGAGTTCGGCGTGCGCGATGGTCTGTACTACCTGACCGAACAGCAAGCTCAGGCGATTCTGGATCTGCGTTTGCAGAAACTGACCGGCCTTGAGCACGAAAAACTGCTCGACGAATACAAAGAGCTGCTGGATCAGATCGCGGAGCTGTTGCGTATTCTTGGTAGCGCCGATCGTCTGATGGAAGTGATCCGCGAAGAGCTGGAGCTGGTTCGTGAACAGTTCGGTGACAAACGTCGTACTGAAATCACCGCCAACAGCGCAGACATCAACCTGGAAGATCTGATCACCCAGGAAGATGTGGTCGTGACGCTCTCTCACCAGGGCTACGTTAAATATCAGCCGCTTTCGGAATATGAAGCGCAGCGTCGTGGCGGGAAAGGTAAATCTGCCGCACGTATTAAAGAAGAAGACTTTATCGACCGACTGCTGGTGGCGAACACGCACGACCATATTCTGTGCTTCTCCAGCCGTGGTCGCGTCTATTCGATGAAGGTTTACCAGTTGCCAGAAGCTACTCGTGGCGCGCGTGGTCGTCCGATCGTCAACCTGCTGCCGCTGGAGCAGGACGAACGTATCACTGCGATCCTGCCGGTGACCGAGTTTGAAGAAGGCGTGAAAGTCTTCATGGCGACCGCTAACGGTACCGTGAAGAAAACTGTCCTCACCGAATTCAACCGTCTGCGTACCGCCGGTAAAGTGGCGATCAAACTGGTTGAAGGCGATGAGCTGATCGGCGTTGACCTGACCAGTGGCGAAGATGAAGTAATGCTGTTCTCCGCTGAAGGTAAAGTGGTGCGCTTTAAAGAGTCTTTTGTCCGTGCGATGGGCTGCAACACCACCGGTGTTCGCGGTATTCGTTTAGGCGAAGGCGATAAAGTCGTCTCTCTGATCGTACCTCGTGGTGATGGCGCAATCCTCACCGCAACGCAGAACGGTTATGGTAAACGTACCGCAGTGGCGGAATACCCAACCAAGTCGCGTGCGACGAAAGGGGTTATCTCCATCAAGGTTACCGAACGTAACGGTTTAGTGGTTGGCGCGGTGCAGGTAGATGACTGCGACCAGATCATGATGATCACCGATGCCGGTACGCTGGTACGTACTCGCGTTTCAGAAATCAGCATCGTGGGCCGTAACACCCAGGGCGTGATCCTCATCCGTACTGCGGAAGATGAAAACGTAGTGGGTCTGCAACGTGTTGCTGAACCGGTTGACGAGGAAGATCTGGACACCATCGATGGCAGTGCCGCGGAAGGAGACGATGAAATCGCTCCGGAAGTGGACGTTGACGACGAGCCAGAAGAAGAATAATTTTACGTCTTCATGCCAAAAGGGAGATATCTCCCTTGTTTGAATTGAAAAGTCCAGGCTGCAAAGTCTGGGCTTTTGTCGTATTAGGGCGCGGTAAAGTTTTGCTGTGCTCGTAAAAAATGGCTGGCTTTACACAAGGAATGTGGCAATGAGTGGTGAAAAAAAGGCGAAAGGCTGGCGGTTCTATGGTCTTGTAGGTTTGGGCGCAATAGTACTGCTTTCCGCTGGCGTCTGGGCGTTGCAATATGCTGGCAGTGGGCCAGAAAAAACGTTGTCGCCGCTGGTGGTGCACAACAATCTGCAAATCGATCTCAATGAGCCGGACCTCTTTCTCGACAGCGACTCTCTGAGCCAGCTTCCCAAAGACCTCCTTACCATTCCGTTTCTCCACGATGTTCTGAGTGAAGATTTCGTTTTCTATTATCAGAATCATGCCGATCGTCTGGGCATTGAAGGCAGCATTCGCCGCATTGTCTACGAACACGATCTCACACTAAAAGATAAGCTCTTTTCGTCACTCTTAGATCAGCCCGCGCAGGCGGCGCTATGGCACGATAAACAAGGCCATCTTTCTCATTATATGGTGCTGATCCAGCGAAGTGGTTTAAGCAAGCTGCTGGAGCCATTGCTGTTTGCCGCTACCAGCGACAGCCAGTTAAGTAAAACGGAAATCAGTAGTATTAAGCTAAATAGTGAAACCATCCCGGTTTATCAGTTGCGCTATAACGGCAATAACGCCCTGATGTTCGCAACTTATCAGGACAAGATGCTGGTGTTTTCCAGCACGGACATGCTGTTTAAAGATGACCAGCAGGATACCGAAGCCGCGGCAATCGCAAGTGATTTGTTAAGTGGTAAGAAACGCTGGGAAACCAGTTTTGGTCTGGAAGAGCGTACTGCCGAAAAAACGCCAGTACGCCAGCGCATCGTGGTCAGTGCAAATTTGCTGGGTTTTGGCTACCAGCGATTAATGCCTTCTTTTGCTGGTGTGCGCTTCGAAATGAGCAACGACGGCTGGCACAGTTTTCTGGCGTTAAATGATGAATCCGCAAGCGTAGATGCCAGTTTCGATTTTACGCCGGTATGGAACAGTATGCCTGCAGGGGCCAGCTTCTGTGTGGCGGTGCCTTATTCACATGGTATTGCTGAAGAGATGCTTTCCCACATCAGCCAGGAAAACGACAAGCTCAACGGGGCGTTAGACGGTGCTGCGGGGCTGTGCTGGTATGAAGATTCAAAATTGCAAACTCCGCTGTTTGTCGGTCAGTTTGATGGTTCTGCCGAACAAGTGCAATTGCCAGGAAAACTGTTTACGCAAAATATTGGTGCGCACGAAAGCAAAGCGGCAGAAGGTATATTGCCAGTAACCCAGACGCAGCAGGGCGAAGCGCAAATCTGGCGTCGCGAAGTGAGTTCCCGATACGGTCAGTATCCGAAAGCGCAGGCGGCGCAACCCGATCAATTAATGTCGGATTATTTTTTCCGCGTGTCGCTGGCGATGCAAAACAAAACGCTGCTTTTCTCCCTCGATGACACGCTGGTTAATAACGCCCTGCAAACACTGAATAAAACCCGCCCGGCAATGGTGGATGTGATACCCACTGACGGCATCGTTCCGCTCTATATCAATCCACAAGGCGTGGCGAAACTGCTGCGTAACGAAACGCTGACCAGTTTGCCGAAGAATCTCGAACCGGTTTTTTATAATGCCGCACAAACTTTATTAATGCCGAAGCTGGACGCTTTATCTCAACAACCGCGTTATGTCATGAAGCTGGCCCAGATGGAACCCGGTGCCGCCTGGCAGTGGCTACCCATTACCTG
>OGQJ01003320.1_pt1 | contig 11093 bp, 9 predicted proteins | sample 1553161 | NCBI WGS metagenome assembly OGQJ01 (sample SAMEA2579923, study PRJEB22360) | human gut metagenome | biome: human gut; feature: human-associated habitat; material: faeces | place: Denmark | collected 2008/2010 | reverse complement strand
AGCTTGGTTTTTAAAAACCAGCCGGCCGCCACACACAAACATAAGACAACGACTTGTCTTAATATTTTGCGATTGCTCATTTTTCCAACTTTCATTTTCCTTAACCTTTCAATTTTTGATTTTTTTCAATCACCGCGTCAAATCCTTCCAAAAAAGTACGGGAAAGACTGAAATTTACCTCTTTGCATACATAAGTGTTGATCAGCCCGCGCCAGATGCTGACGACAAGGGCGCTGACCGTTTTGATGTCCGTTTGAGCGGATATCTCTCCATTTTTTTTAGCCGCTGTCAAGGCCTGTTTTGCCGTTTTGAAATGAAAATCGTGTATTTCCCCGGTTTTGGCCTGAACCTGGTTGAATACGCTGTCGGACCATTCCACCTGAAACAGGGTGAAGAAAATGAATTTCCGCACTTCAGGACTTTTTTCGATGTGTTCCGCCTCGCGCCGGAAAAATTCCCTGAGTTCGGCGACGGAATGCGGAGAGATGTATTGGCTGCCGATTTCTTCCCGGTCTTTGGCTACGCGCTGACGAATCAGTTCGGCCAGAAGTTCGGCTTTGTTTTTAAAATGCCAATAAACCGCGCCTTTTGTCAGATGAATGCGCAGGGCAATATCTTCAAAAGTCGTGCGGGAAAATCCTTTTTCGTAAAAACAGTCCAAAGCGGATTTTAAGATCAGAACTTTGGTGTTTTCGCTTTCTTCACGGGTTTTGCGCGCCATTTTCTTTTCAAAATTAAATATACATTCCGGTAGGTATGTATAACGAAAGAAAAAAAATTGCAAGCGAAATCTTTTATATAACCGCAGTTTTTTTGTTTTTAAAGCCGCGGCGCCCGCATGTTTCCGCAGACGAGGAAAAGCTTTGCGCTGACGGGAAGGAGCGGCAAAAATCCGTAAATTAGGTTTAAATTTACTTTTTATATGTTATAATCGAAAACAAATTTCGAGGGAGTTTTTGCCGATGGAAGAAGAATCAATCTTAAAGAAAATGGAGCGGCTGTTTAAAATGCGCCGGCTTTTGAAAGAAAAAAAGCTCAAACGCATTAAAGACAAAAAGCTGAAATACGGCCGCTGGGACCTTGATGACGAGGACGACGACTATGATTATGAGGATGAGCTGCTTTCCCGGCCGGAACTGATCGAAGAGGCGCTGAAAGAATATATGTACCAGTTCGGCCTGTCGATTTATCAGAACAAACAGGGCGATTATTATTTCAAACGCTTTGCCGACGACATTAACATCCGCGGTTTTGACGAACTGGATACCCATCATTTTGCCTTGCGGGAAAAAGAGCCTAATTTTTTTGAAAGGCTGTTGGAAGTCGTTCCGGAAAACAAAATTCACCTGACCGGCGATATGGAAACCGCCGTTTTCGACCTTTATGAAAAAGATGCCGTCATGACGGACATTCTTGATCAGATGGTGGAAGAGGAAACTTTGAAATGCCGGGAAATTCTGAAAGCGACGGAAGATGTGTACGAGACCGCGGATCAGACCCGTGCGGACGAGTTTTCGCGTACTGACGCGCTTGCGAACGAAGAGTTCGTTCCCGGTCTTGACGGGCTTGCCGCCGAGAACGGGAAAGCGCGGACGGAAGATTTTTACGAAGACGGCAAGCCTGTTGCCGCCGGCAGTACCGACAGTGATGCGGGAACGCCGGTTTTTCCCGCCGGAGAGCAATGGGAGGCTTATGAATGCGGCGGCGAAGAGCGGGTGGAGAAAGCGCGGCTGCCTAAGCCGGCAAAAGTGCGTCGGGTGCGCAAACCGCAGACCAGTTCGTTGCCGGCCGGTATGGTTAAAGATAACGGCAACAACCGCTGAAAGCGGATTTTCTTCTTGTCGGAAAACTCTCCCCGCGGGGAGAGTTTTTTGTATCCCGGAAATTTCCGATCAGGCTGAGGAGAGTTTTTTTTGGGGCGGAGAGGTCAAATGAGAACGGGGGTGTTTGACGGAAAGGGCGGCGTTGCTGTTTGCAGTTATTTATGTCCCTCCCTACGCAGGCCGAGGAGAGTTTTTTGGGGGCGGAGAGGCCAAATGAGAACGGACGTTTGACGGAAAGGTGCAGGCGCTGCCGTTTGAATGCTGAAAGCGGATGGGGCGCGGACGGATGCCGCAGGCAAAAAGAATATGCGCCCCAAAAGCGGAATATGCAAAAAAGGAAACGGCCGGCAAATACCGGCGGTATGTGTAATTGCGAAGTAAAGCGGCAGCCGGGAACAGGGTTTTGCGGCGGAAAAAAGAAAAAGCCGGACGTTATGTCCGGCTTTTCACGTCATAAAACGGTCGTTGTTTTCAGTCTTCAAGATAAAGGCTGCTTTTTTTGTAATTCATAATCGCATGACGGATCAGGACGCCGATAATGGCGGCAACCGGAACGGCGATCATCAGTCCGAGGAAGCCGAGCAGAACCCCGCCGGCGAGCAGGGCGAACATAACCCAGACCGGATGCAGTCCGACGTTGTCGCCGACCAGTTTCGGAGTGAGGAAGTTGCCTTCGAGAAACTGCCCGACCATAAAGACGGCGGCCACGCTTATAATCGGCATCAGGCTGTCAAACTGGGCAAAGGCCAGCGCCATGCTGATGATGAAGCCGGAGATGGTGCCGACATAAGGGATAAAGGAAATGATCCCGGCCAGAAAACCGACCAGCAGGCCCAGGTCCAGCCCTGCCAGGTGCAGGCCGACGGCGTAAAAGCTGCCGAGGATGACGCATACGCTCAGTTGTCCGCGGATGAAGCCGGCCAGTGTGCGGTCGATTTCCCGCGCCTGCTGTTCAATCGACTTTTTTGATTTGCGCGGCAGCAGGCTGCGTACTTTGGCAATGAACTTGTCCCAGTCGCGAAGCATGTAAAAAGCAACGACGGGAGTGATCAGCAGCAGCGAGATCAGGTTGACGATCGCCATGCCGCCGGAAATCACGCTGCGTAGAATTTTGCCGAGAATTTTCAAATTGTTGGCCATGTTGTCGTGCATGTAGCTGCGGATTTTGTCGGCATCGAGCGCGGGGAACATGTCCTTGAGGTCAATGAGCAGGGGTTCGGCTTTTTTCAAGAGCGAGGAAACGTAGTTTGGAATGACGCTGATAAATACGCTGAGCTGGCTGTCAATGACGTTGACCAGAAGGACGAAGGCCGGCACGATGATCAGCACGACCAGAACCAGAACCAGCACGGTCGACCAGGTGCGGCCGATTTTAAGCCGGGTGAACTTGTCGACCAGCGGGTCGAGCAGATAGCCGATGATGATACCGGCGACAAACGGCAGCAGCACCGAGCGCAAAATGTAGACAAAGGCGCAGAAAAAGGCAAACAGCGCCAGCCAGAAGACTTTGTTTGACTTGACGGGAACGGAAACGTTTACGGAGTTGTTTTTTGACATTGTTTTCTCTCGGCTTAACAAGGTTACATATCGGTCAGGGTGAAGTAGCCGCCGGTTTCGCTCAGCAGCAGCCGGGCGGAACGGAGGGCGCCGGCAAGTGTGTCGAGGTCGCCGACGTAGCTGATCTGAAACTGGATGCGGCCGTTGCCGATGGCGTTGATGCGGATGTCTTCGACGGCGGTTACGGCGGCGATTTTTTCTTCCGTTTTCAGCCACGAACTCAGGGTTTTGAATTTATACAAAACGGTGATCGTTTCCGGTTCGGTCGAGGTAACGACGGTGCGGCCTTTCAGTTCGTCGGCGATCCGCATGCCGGTTTCGCGGGCGGCCTGATTAAAAAGTTCGGAGGTGCGCGGTCCGCCGACGCTGAAAATCTGCCGTTTGCCGTTACGGGGATTGATGATGCTGACGGCCAGGGCGTCGTCGCCGTTGTAATAAGCTTCGGCGACATAGACGTCTCCGCCGCCGTTTAAGGACGAGAGCCGTCCGAACAGTTCCGCGTCAAGTCCGAGCGCCTGTTCGGCGGAGGTCAGAAACGGCGCCGCGTCTTCCGTCGGCATAAAGAACCGGACCGAGCCGACGGTCGGCGGATTCTGCTGCCAGGCGGCGCGCCAGGGACTTTCCGTTTCCCACAGCAGAGCCGGCATGTCCGGACCTTCGCGGAAAACGGGGATGACCATGACTTCCGCGGAAGAAGCCACCACCAGCGGCACGTTCTTTTCCTGCAGATACTGCCGCAGAATTTTGTCGTTGGCGGTGATCCGCAGTTTGGCCAGGTAGCGGACGTTGGAGGTTTTTTCTTCAAGCACCGTGGTTTCCCTGATGAAGTTGAGCAGCTGGTCGTCGGTCAGCTTATTTAAAACGGTGACGCCTTCGCGGGTGGTAAAGTTGGCAGCGATGGCGCTGACAGCCTGACGGTTGGCGCGGCGCATTGCCAGTTCGCGGGCGGCAGAGGCATTGTCGGCGGTTACGTCGACGGTCACGTCGGCGGAATAAGACGGCTGGCCTGCCCGGGCGGAAAAAACGGTGAACAGGACGAACAGCAGAACGGGGAGAAAAAGACGGCGCATGAGAAGTCTCCTGAGGTTATTCCAAAATTTCCAGCCGATTGAAGAAAAAGGCGATTTCCCGTTCGGCAGTTTCGGGGCCGTCTGAACCGTGGACGGCGTTTTTTTCGATGGATACGCCGTAAAGCCGGCGAAGCGTCCCTTCTTCGGCGGCGGCGGGGTTGGTGTTGCCCATCAGCCGGCGGTATTCCTCAATTGCGTTTTCGCCGGCCAGCACCTGGACGATGACCGGTCCGGCAGTGATGTTTTCGATCAGTTCGTCGAAAAAGGCCTTGTTCTGGTGGACGGCGTAAAAACGGGCCGCCTGTTCGCGCGACAGCCGCAGCATTTTCTGCGCGACGACCTTCAGGCCGCTTTCTTCTATTGCGGCGATGATTTTTCCGCTTAATCCGCGGCCGACCGCTTCCGGTTTGATCATTGATAGGGTTTTTTCCATGTTTTCCTCTGTTGGTTGGCTGAGTTGGGCAAATCTTATCCTATATGTAGCGAAAAATCAAAAAGTTTTTATAGACTTTTTGATCAATTCGTTGTTTATTACAGACAAATTCTTTTTATAAACAGTTTAAGGACAGATCAAATGACTGAAAGTGCATATTTAAAACGGCTGCTGGCAAAAGCTGCGGAAAACCTGAAGACCATCGTGCTGCCGGAAAGCGAAGACGACCGCGTTCTCGACGCGGCTCATTTTGTTGCCGAAGCGGGAGCGGCCAGACCGGTTATTCTCGGCAGTCCGGAAACGGTGGAGGGCTATTATCGGGGCAAAGGCTGGAGCATGGAGGGAATCGAAGTCATTTCTCCCGAAAACTCTCCCCGGCTCGCGGCTTATGCCGAAATGTTTTTTGAACTGCGGAAAGACAAGGGGGTAACTGCCGAAGATGCGTTGAAACAAATGCACAATTACAATTACTTCGGCACCATGATGATCAAGGCCGGCGATGCCGACGGCATGGTTTCGGGCGCCAACCATTCGACCGCGGACACCGTTCGTCCGGCGCTGCAGATCATCAAGTCGGCCAAGAAAGGCCGCGCGGTTTCTTCCGCGGTGCTGGAAGTGGTCAACGGCAAGCCTTACATTTTGTCCGACTGCGCCATCGTCATCAATCCGACGGCGGCCGAGCTGGCGGACATTGCGGTGGATGCCGCTCAAACGGCTTTGCAGTTCGGCATTGAGCCGAACGTGGCGCTGCTTTCCTATTCTACCAAGGGGTCGGGTAAAGGCGAAGGCGTGGACAAAGTTGCCGAAGCCGCGCGGCTGGCCGGGGAACAGCTCAAATTGCCGGAATATAAGGATCTGCCGATCAAAATTGACGGCGAAATGCAGGCCGATGCGGCGCTGGATGCGGTCGTAGCTGCCAAAAAGGCGCCGGGCAGCGAAGTTGCCGGACAGGCCAACGTCCTGATCTTTCCTGACATTGAAGCCGGCAACATCAGTTACAAGCTGTTGCAGCGGCTGGGCGGGGCGGAAGCCTACGGTCCGATTTTGCAGGGGCTGAACGCGCCGGTCAACGACCTTTCGCGCGGGGCATTGGTGGAAGATATCGTCGGCATGATCGCGATTACCGCTTTGCAGGCTGCCAAAAAATAACTTTTAAACTGAAACTAACTCTAAAAGCAGGAACATTCATATGGAAAAAATCTTAGTCCTGAACTCCGGTTCATCATCTCTGAAATATCAGCTTTTCAATGTCGACGGCGACAAATTTGAAGTTGTTGCAAAAGGTTTGGCCGACCGTATCGGCATTGAAGGGTCGCTGGTGACGATCAAAGTCGGCGACGGCGACAAGGTTACGACCGAACTGCCGCTGCCGACCCACAAGGAAGCGATCAAGGAAGTGCTCGATCTGCTGCTCGGCAGCGTTTTGAAAAGCATTGACGAACTTTCCGGCGTCGGCCACCGCGTTGTTCACGGCGGCGAATATTTTGACCGTTCGGTGCTGGTCGACGACGAAGTGATCCGCATTATCGACGGACTTTCCACGCTGGCGCCGCTGCACAACCCGGCGGCGGTTATGGGCATCAAAGCGGTCAAGGCGCTGCTGCCGAACGTTCCGCAGGTGGTTGCTTTCGACACCGCCTTCCATCAGACGATGAAGCCCGAAGCCTATATGTATGCGCTGCCGCTTGAACAGTACAAAAAATATAAAATCCGCCGTTACGGCGCCCACGGCACTTCGCACCTGTTCGTTTCGCGCGAGGCGGCAAAACTGATCGGCAAGGCCGGCAAAATCATCACCTGCCATATCGGCAACGGCGCTTCGATCAGTGCGGTTAAAGACGGCGTATGCGTCGACACTTCGATGGGCTTTACCCCGCTGGCCGGCGTGGTGATGGGAACGCGTTCGGGCGACGTCGATCCGTTCGTGCCGCTTTATATCATGAAAACGCAAAACAAAACGGTTGAGGAAGTGGACAACCTGCTGAACAAACAGTCGGGTATGCTCGGACTGTGCGGCTGCTCCGACAACCGCGATGTCGAAGTCAAATATTTCGCCGGCGATCCGGAAGCGGTGACGGCCATGCAGGTATATACATACAGCATCGTTAAATACATCGGCGCCTATACGGCGGCAATGGGCGGCGTTGACGCCATCGTGTTTACCGGCGGCATCGGCGAAAACGGCAGCGAAGTCCGTAAACTGATCTGCGAACGGCTGGCGTTTATGGGCATTGAGCTTGACGAGGAAGCCAACAAGCTGCGCGGCACATTGACGGAAATATCCAAACCCGGTTCCAAAGTCAGGGTTTTCGTCATTCCGACCAACGAAGAACTGGTCATTGCCCAAGATGTTAAAAAACTGATTTAATTTCTTCGCCCATAAATGTAATCCCCGTTGTCATTCGTCGGAAACAACGGGGATTTTTTTGTTTTCGTGGCAGGAATGCCGGCCGGGGGACAGAAGCCGGAAAGTTTGCTTTCGGGAATATTTCGAAAGGGATTGAATTGCGGCAAATGCTGATTATTTTTTCTTTATGATGAAGTTTATTTATAAAGGATAAGTATATGAAAAGTTTGCCGGTTTTATTGATGGCGGCGCTGCTTCCCAATGCGGCGTCGGCGGAAACGATTGACGTCCGTTCGGACAGTGAGCAGCCGACGGTTATTTACGGAGAAGCGGAAAACGCGAACGGTACGTTTAACGAAATGACGGTGGAGCAGGCGGCGGATGCCCAAAATCCGTTCGGCAACCCGATCGTCAATGAGCTTCCTTACGGTAAGCCGGCGCTTGAGGTTGAAAAGGGCAAGTCGTTGCCGCCGGCGCCCGAACTCGGAAAAAGTCCCGTAAACGTCGTTTCGCAAACCAGCGGGCAGAATCCGGAAATCAGTCCGCAAAATTCTCCCGAACAAATGCAAAACGAGATTCAAAACACCCTTTACGAATCGGATGACCGCATTTACGATTTGCAGTCTTACCCGGACAATGACATCAATCAGATTGAGAATCAGGGAAATGCCGTGACCAACTATCCGGAGTATTAGTTTTGTTTTGGCTTAACTCCTTTCCGCTCTTTTTTCCTATCAGTCATGCAACAAAAAAACTCCCGGAGTTGTCCGGGAGTTTTTTCTTAGGAGATGACGCTTTCATTTAGAACGCATAGTTCAGACCCAGACCGACGGTCGTCGCATCGTAATCCGAACCGAACGTATAATTCGCCCAGCCGTAAGCCGAAAGCTGATCGGTGAAGCCGTAGCGCCCGCCAAGCTCAATCCGACCCAGCGTTTCGTCGTCAAGCGTGTTTACTTTCCCCAGGTTGGTGACGGTAACTTCGTCGCCGTCGACAAGCGTCTGTACAACGCTCGGTTTGAAGTAAACGTTGGTTCCCTCAAACTGTTTTTGCAGCTTAACGCTCAGCTCTGCCTCAAGATGTCTGACGTTTTTCCAATCGTATTTCTTTCCGACATTGTCGGTCGCGTCGTCAAAGTTTATTTGCGTGTAGTATAAACCCAGGCCCGGATCCAATGTCAGGTCGTTTGATAATGCAAACGTGTGTCCGATCTCGATTCCGGCGCCGAACTCAATGCCGTCGGTGTCAAATTCGGCAATACCGTCGTCGGTTTGGGCAGTGGTTTGCTGAATGCCGCCGTAAACCGTAGCAAATAGCCAGTTCATATTTTTATCGTAGCGATAGTATAAACCGGCCAAATAACTGTCGATGTCAATTTCGGAACCATAAGAAGTGTACATTCTTTCCGCTTTGCCCGAGAGGTCGTATTCTCCTTTGCGATAAGAAGCGAAAACGCCAAAGGTGTTGTTGACGTCGTTCTGAACATCAAATCCCGCTTCAATTCCCCAAATGTCGGCGTCCATGTCAACCGGCTTGTTTATATTAGCGGTTTTGCCCTGTGCCAGAACCCATGCATTGCGCAAAGTACGGCCGTTCCATTCCGCGGGGTAAACGCCGCAGCCGGGACAATATTCACGACCGGCGGCAATTTTCCCGGAAATGTTTTTTGCCATGTCTCGGGTCTGTTCGATTGCCGCTTTGTGCAGGCCTGCTCCGGCAACAATTTCCGGCACGACGGGGCGAATTTGTCCGGACGGTTTGTCGTCAGGATTTTCGGGATCGGGGTTTTCCGGATCAGGATCCGGGTTGGGATTTAAGACGTCTGTCAAATACAGATACCAGGTAGACCCCGGTTCATCGCCTTTCATGTTGATTTTTCCTTTCCACAGATACGGGCTTCCGATCACGCGCGTTACGTTAAAAGAAGACAATGTGGTTTCATCGTCATTCGGCGCAAACAAAAAAGGGACGTAGGCGTCGTCTATATTGGCCAAAATGTCCGGATTCAGCGCATTGACCAAAACGTTGTAGTTTCCGCTTACATCATTGTTAACGCGAATTGCTCCGGCATTAACGGCGTTTGCAGCTTTGTCAACTTTGATGTCCACCTTAATCAGCGGCGAAGTTCCTGCCGATTGTCGGTAGGCTGATGTATCGTTGTTTGCAATCAGCATATTTTCGGTTTGAATGTTTGCGTTTAAGCCGAGATTTGTCACGGAAGAAGACGATAAAGTGAGGTTTGTTACGTTCTCGACGGTATTGTTAAATCTGACGATTCCGCTGCCGTCACCCGTAATTTTGAGGTTGTAATGCTTGCCGTTAATGCCGTCGTCAAAAGAAACGGTTCCTTTGTTTTGGGCTTTCAGTCCGAGCTCAATTTCATCTCCTTCGGTGCCCGCCATGTAAATGGCGTTGGATTTCTTTTCTTCACCGATCCGAACATAGTTGCCGGAGAATAAAGATTTCCCGGCATCGGCGCTGATGTTTAAGTCCTTAAGCGAATATATCGCTCCTCCCTGAGATTCGTCGTTTCCCGATACCCAATTCTCGGTGAATGATGAATTCACAATTTCTTTGATTACGCTTTCATTATGAATTGCACCGCCTTGAGCAAAGCTGCCCGATGCTTCGGCATAATTGTTTTTAAATTCTGAGTTTATAATTACTTTTAGAGAAGCTTGGTTATATATTGCCCCGCCTTTGGTGTTTTTTCCGTCAACGTAATTGTCTTTAAATTTGCCTGTGATGGAATCGATGTTATAGAATATGCTTGTTCCTCCTCCCATGTTATCGTTGACAATTGCGCCACCTTCTCCTTTTGCATGATTACCGATAAAATCTGCCGTAATTTTTGTTATTATGCCGTGATTGTATATGGCACCGCCCATCGTTTCTTCGGAATAGTTGTTTTCAAATTTGCCGGAGAGGCTTTTTATTGTTGCAAGATAGTTGCGTATTGCGCCGCCGTAAAGACTGGCATAATTTCCTATAAAATCAGCGGAAATGTTTTCTATGGTGCCGTCGTTCTGTATGGCGCCGGCGTCGTAAGAGGAATGGTTTCCTATGAACTCTCCCGTAATTTCCCGTATGTTTCCGGAATTTGAAATCGCGCCGCCGTCAGACAATCCCAGCATAATAGTAGGTCTTTCGATATAATTTCCGATAAAAGAAGCGGAGATTGTTCCTATTTCTCCCGAATTAAATATAGCACCTCCTTTGCCGGAACTACTGTCCGCATAAACAAAGTTTTCTTTAAAATTCCCCGTAATGCTGTTTATCTCACCGGAATTGTATATGGCGCCGCCATATGCTTCTCCGAAAAACGAGCTGGCGCTGTTTTTGACAAAATCGGCGGCAATGTCTGTCGCAGAACAATTTTTCGTGTTATATATCGCTCCTCCATAGTATTCGTAGTTCATCATGTTTTGCGGTCGCAACTTTTCAAAAAGAACGTTCTGCACGTTTGATTCGGCCAAAGTGTCATCGATTCGTTCGGCTTTTGGGAGTTCTGTTAACTCTTTGTAAGATTGAGTTAAAGAGTTTGAAAACTCGTTAATCGCCGTATTTGCTTTGGCAGGCGAACTTAAAAATGTCGTTGCCAGTATGAAAAATTTGATAATTGTTTTTGGGGGCATAATATTGTCCTTTGCAGTGTAAATTTGGCTGGTTATGTTATTCTCAAAAGCGCTTCTTTTAATTGATCCTTTTTTTGCATTACTTTGGGAAACAATGTAAATATTGTTAACATTTTGAAAAAAATATTTTTCATTGCCTAATGATAAAAAAAATCATATAATTTGCCTGATGCAAAAAAAGGATCCTTTTTTTGTCACAGGAAATATTATATCGGAAAATTTATCAA
>OGQJ01003318.1_pt1 | contig 11099 bp, 9 predicted proteins | sample 1553161 | NCBI WGS metagenome assembly OGQJ01 (sample SAMEA2579923, study PRJEB22360) | human gut metagenome | biome: human gut; feature: human-associated habitat; material: faeces | place: Denmark | collected 2008/2010 | reverse complement strand
TTATATTTGCTTACAGGAATGGCTTCCTTTATGAATATTGAGGAAGTAGGCAGAAAAAAAGTATCTGAGAAATTGAAAAAGACATATGCTGAGAAATCAGAGATCAATGCAAAACTACAAAGAACATACGCTGAGAAATCAGAGATTAATGCAAAACTGAAAAAGGCATATGAAGAAAAAACAGAACGCGGAGAAAAGCTTAAAAAGATACAAAAGCAGAACTAGAAGAAAAATCAAAGCGTTTAGAGCAGTTAGAGCAGGAAAAGAAACAGCTGGAGAAGCATTTTCTGGGAAGATTTGTTTTGGAAAAGTATAATAAATAAAAGTTATCCACTGTTTCACTAAGCGAAACAGTGGATAACTTTGTTTAGAAGTTTTTTTATGTTTCTAAACAAAATAGAAATTATCAGACAGATAACAAAAATGATAAGAACAATAGAACTATTATATAAAATGTCGGCAATGAACTCGGAAAAATGAGAGAACATAAAATGATTTAACATAGTAGGTACATTGTGTGTTGCAAGCAAATCTCTTATAGGGATATGGATTAAATATACTGGGAAAGTATAAGAGGCCAGCCAGCATATAAATTTTTGAATTATGTTTGAAGGCACAGGTGCTTTGATGACAGAGGAACAAAAAATAAATATTGCAGAAGCACAGATAATACCAATAGAACTATACCAAAATAGAATATAGTTATTTGGTGTTTCTAATGAATATCTATGAAGCTGAATGAGGCTCCTAAGATAATTCAGAGAGAAAAACAAAAATATAGAAACTGGTATAGCAAGTTTACGGGTAAAAATCTTCTGGTATTTATAAAAAATATGTCCCCAGATTATTTCAATAGAAGCGGGAACTAGAGCATTTATTGAATGATGGGAAAATGCTCCGAGACTATTCGAAGAAATATCATTCATGATTAAAAATATAAATGTCCCTATTAAAAAAATCTTTGTTCGATTTGTATCAGCATCCAAATAATCTACAAATGCCTTAAGCAAAGGATAGATAAGGATTACTAAAATATAAACATAAAGATACCATAGGTGAACGCTGTGGCTAATTGGATTTTGCCAGGACAGAAGAGTTCGAAAGGTATCAATATATTTAGAGGCAGCAATATGTAATGAAAGCGGCTGTTTATCAAATAGCCAGTTAAAACAATAGAAACCAATAATGCTAAATATAATTAACGGAATGATGATATGCTTTAGGGTTTTCTTTAATAATCTGGAATATTCATTATTGAAGAGGAAGGCACCAGTAATCATAAAAAAGATAGCTACGCCATCAGCTAACAGACAATTTAGAAAAAGACGGAAAGTATCCCAGCTATGCTCATTTACAGCAGCGGATAGACTGGTGTGTACTCCGATTACAATCAGGCAGGCTAGAAGTCTGCAAAGTTCAATAGATGGATTTCGTTTCATGTTATTACCTCGAATAAAATTAATAGATAGTATAGTAGACCTTATATAATATAAAGCATTGTATAATATTAGCATAAAAATATAAAAATTGAAATAACGATTTATTTTATTTAAGAAGTTCGTATTTCTGATTGGAAATAAAATAGACGGAAAATAAAGAGGTATATAAAGAATAATACAGGAGTATAGTATGAGAGAGAAAATTAAACCAGGAGTGTATGCGATTTTATCGGCGATAGCTTTGTGTATTTCAGGACGGTTTTCAGTTACAGTTAGCGGCTGGGCAAAACTTGCTGCAGAACTTAGCGGTGAAAAAGAACAGGCATTTGTCATCGTTATTTTACTAATGATTTTATATACAAAGAGCTGGAGCATATATATATCAGGACGGCAATGGATAACACATATATTAGCAGTGTGTTTTTCTTGCTGTATGCTTATAGGAAAAAGCTTTTCTCAGACGGGAGACATAAAATTTATTTTTGGAGATATAAAACAATTTTGTATCGCTGCAATAGTCTTTTGGGGATTTTATATATTATTTGATGTGGCAATTACACTTTTATATGTATATATAAATGAGAAGAGTGAGGAGAAGGAAAAGTCAATAAAAATTAAATGGATAGAGGAACATTACTTTGCCTTTTCTTTTTTATGTATGCTGCTATGCTGGAGTCCTTATATTTTATGTTATTTGCCAGGCTCAGTACCGCATGATGGTTATTGGCAGTTAAATATGGCATTTGGAATTAATCCTTTGACAAACCATCATCCGTGGGTAATTACTTTTATCTATGGAGTTATTATGAGAATTGGAAGATGCATCAATGATAATTTTGGCGTATTTATGATAGTGGCCATATTTACGGTCATAGAAATATTATGTTATGCATCTGTATGTAATAGTTTAAAAAAATGGGGCGCATCGAAAAAAGTGTATATAGGAACATTGGTGTTTTTTTCGGTCGTTCCGGCATTTGGCAGCTATGCACAGGCTGTAATTAAAGATAATATTTTCACGGCATTGCTGGCGCTGTTCTTTATTATTTATATTGATATTTGTATGCATCATGGAAAAAACATTGAAATAAAAAAGATGGTAATTTTGTTCTTGGTGGGAATGATGGTGTGCCTAAGCAGGAATAATGGTGTTTATATTGTTATTCCGTCAATGGTTTGTTTGATATTATATGTACAGAAGGAAAGAAGCAGATATGTTATCCTCCTGATATGTCTTATGGTATGCTATCAGGGACTGGAAGGTTATGTTGCACCGCAGCTAGGAGTAGAAAAAGGCTCAGTAAAAGAAGTACTTTCTATTCCATTTCAACAGACAGCTCGATATATAAAAGAATATCCAGAAGAAGTTACTTTGAAAGAGAAAAAAGCTATAAATGATATTTTATCTTATGATGGGATTAAAGAAAATTATAATCCAGAAATATCAGATTTTGTAAAAAATACTTTTAGAGAAGGTTCTGAAGATAAATTAGATGAATATTTTAAAGTGTGGTTTGAAATGTTTTTAAAACATCCAATGGTATATATAGAAGCTACATTAAATAATACATTTAGTTATTATTATCCTTTTTATAATGAAAAGGTTTTAGGAGATTATCAGTTTTATATTAAAGGAGCGCCTGTGGCAACAGGATATTTTGATATCCATTACATTACGCCGGTAAAAATAAGAACAGTACTTGCAGAATATGCTCAAATATGGAAGAAGGTTCCGGGATTTTCTCAGCTTGTTGACCCTGGTTTTTATACTTGGATCTTACTGTTGTTAGCAGGATATTTAATCTATAGAAAGAGAACAAGGGATATATTATTATTAATTGGGCCAGCCATCAATATATTGATATGTATTGCTTCCCCGGTTAATGGACTATTGAGATATGCTCTGCCTCTTATGGCGTGTACTCCTCTTTTGATATATTTGACAGTGCGTGAGGAAAAAGAATCTGAAACAGAAGGGGAAAATCGCCCTTTATAACATAGAAATGCTGAATTAAGAAAGAATGAAAACAAATTCTTAAATTCTCTTAATTATTCTTGTTGTATAGTTTCTTATGGTTTATAATCTTAATAGCAATGTAAGTATGACACTGTCGATACCATTGGCAGTGTCATATTTGTTTGTATGAATATTAGAGCATTTTCTAAACATGCTTCAGAGCAGATGTTAAAATGAATATCAAATGGATATTAAGAAAAGAGGGAGGAAACAATGGAAGCAATTAAAGTATCAGTCGTAGTCCCTGTTTATAATGTAGATGAATTTTTAGATAACACACTTTCTGATATTACAGGTCAGACTTTGCGAGAGATAGAGATTATTTGTGTGGATGATGGTTCTACAGATAATTCCTGTAAGATTATTGAAGAATGGATGGAGAAAGATTCCAGAATTCAGCTGATCAGACAGAAGAATCAGTACGCGGGGGTTGCTAGAAATAATGGTTTAAAACAGGCACATGGAAAGTATGTGATTTTCTGGGATGCAGATGATTTATTTGAGCATAATGCATTAGAGGTTATGTATGCACAGGCGGAACAGGAAAACTCCGATATATGTATCTGTGAGGCTCGCAAGTATGATAATGCGAAAGAAAAATATATCCCTTCTGATGCATATTTAAAAGAAGATCTTCTTCCGGGAAAGCAGACGTTTAATAAGTTTGATGTTCCAGATTACATTTTTAACTTAACAAATAATGTACCGTGGAATAAGTTGTATCTCAAAGAATTTATAACAAAAAATAAGCTGCAATATCAGGCAATCAAACAGGCGAATGACACGTATTTTACGATTATGGCATTATTTCTTGCGGAGAGAATCACATATGTGAAAGATGTGCTCATTGCTTACAGGGTAAATAATGATGAGAGTTTATCAGGCAAGGCTTCTGATACCGTATTTTGTGCTTATGATTCATGGCTGTGTGCCAAAGAACATATAGAGAAGTATCCAGACTTTAATCTTGTCCGGTTCAGTTTTTTGAATCGTGCCTTGAGCGGATTTTATCATGCATTGAATATTCAGACAACTTTTGAATCCTATGAGAAACTTTACCGTAAGCTTGTGGAAGAAGGTTTTCATGAGTTCGGACTAGATGAATGTACAGAAGAGAATATTTATGCAGTGTGGATGTATAAAGATATGCAGAAGATGTATGAGACAGAACCGGCAGATTTCCTCGTACAAAAGAGTATTACAAGACGTGTTAATAACGAGAATAATAATGTGCGCCGTAAGATCTTAAGAGAGAAGAATGCAGTGTTAAGAGAAAATGTGCAAGCACTGAAAGAGGATAAAAAGACTCTGCAGAGCGACAAAAAGAAACTGCAGGAAGAAAAGAAAAAACTTGAGGGCGAGAAAAAAAAGCTACAAAAAGAAATAGACAATATTAAGCAGTCTAAAGCATATCGTCTTGGAAACAAATTGTTGTGGCTTCCGAGAAAGGTCGTAAAAAGAGGATAAAGTGCGAGTTACTCTTGATTTTCTTCTTATTTTGGATATAATAAAGTAGTATAAAGAAGTAATAAATATTTACAGGGGTGGCCAAAGAAGGTATATTTATGTAAGAATAAGTATACCTTCTTTTTCTTTTATACTTCTTTGGGAGTAGATACTTGATATGCTTTAATGCGTGTAATACATAGAGAGGTGATATGTGTGAATACTTTACAGACAAATGACTGGCTTATTTTGAATTCAATTATTTATGAGATTTATACAACAGCCGATTTTGATGGAATGAGAAAAAAGTTTTTGGAGCAGATGAAAATGCTTGTAGATTTTGACAGTGCGGATTTTTATCTGGCAGCAGCGGACGGCGAGCATAAGCTTACAGCACCGGTTATGTATCATTGTGACGAGGATTTATCGGATGTATATGATACCATTGATTATGGGCGCGGAATTTTATATAGCGGAAAAAGTATCGTATACAGAGAGACGGATATTATGGCAGATGAGGTGCGGACAAAAACGGAGTATTATGACAAAGTATATAAGCCGAACAGATGGCATTATTCCTTACAGATGATTATAGCAAAGGATAAGCAGTTTCTTGGTGTAGTCACCTTATATAGAAATATTGGAAAAGATGATTTTAACCATGATGAAGTATTTCTTGTGGATACGTTAAAGGAGCATATGGCATATCGTCTGTGGCAGCAGAGACAGAACCGTATACAGTTTGGTGAAAAACTTACCGTATCAGCAGCGACAGAGAAATTTGGCCTTACAAGACAGGAACATAACATTCTGCACCTGTTAATGGAAGGAAAAGATAATAGCTTTATCTGTGATTACTTAGCAATTAGTATCAATACGTTAAAAAAGCATATTTTAAATATTTATCGAAAACTTGGTATTCGAAACAGGGTGCAGTTGTTTAAGAAAATCAGGGAGAAAGAGTAGAAATAGTCTTTATTCTGTCAAAAATATGTGCTATAACTATTTTTGATTTGGTAATAATTTTGTAGTAATTGAAATTTGTATAGCTTTGAACAATTCTATTTTAAAATGTATATATTGCTTTACAGTAAGCAAGAAAAAGTTATTTCTGAAAAGCTCGCTTTTAAAAAGAGGATGTTGTTTTCTTGTGAGGTAGAAATATACGATATATTACAGAGTTATACACAGAGGAAAGGAATGAAGATTTAGTATGTTAAAAAAAGGTAAACTTTTTCTGGCTCTCTTACTGACCTGCTTTCTGCTGGGAAATACTTTTGGCAGCATAGCAGTAAATGCTGCGGGAAATTCGGCAAGCCAGGCAGCACAGACAGTGGAAACGATGTCAAAGGCAAATGAGTATAAAGCATTCTGGTTTTCTTATTATGACTATGATGCCTATCGTGCCAAGTATAAAAAGAGAAATGCATCTACATTTAAGAAGTATTTTACGAAGGTAGTGAAAAAGGGGAAAAGTCTGGGAATGAACTGTATTATCGTTCATGTCCGTCCGTTTGGAGATGCGATGTACAAGTCCAAATATTTTCCGTGGTCCAAATGCATTTCAGGTAAACAGGGGAAGAATCCGGGATTTGACCCATTAAAAATTATGACTTCTGTAGCCCATGCAAACGGAATGAAAATCGAGGCGTGGATTAATCCTTATCGTGTAGCGGCAGGTTCCACCAATTATAGCCGTTTATCTTCTAAAAATCCAGCAAGAAAGTGGCATAACAACAAAAAGACACGCAGAAATGTTCTTACTTATCGGGGAAGTCTTTACTATAATCCAGCAAAGGCACAGGTAAGAGAACTTATTGTGAACGGGGCAAAAGAAATTGTACAGAATTATGATGTTGATGGAATTCATATGGATGATTATTTTTACCCAACATTTAATTCTTCCAATGTAAACTCTGCTTTTGATGCAAAAGAATACAAAGCTTCTACTATGGGCAAACATAAAAATGGCATTGTTGCTTTTCGAAGACAACAGGTTAATGCTTTAGTGAAAGCGATTCACAGTGCAGTAAAAGCAACAAAGCCAAATGTGACATTTGGAATTAGCCCGGCAGGAAATATTGATAATTTAACAAGCAAATATTCTTATTATGTAGATATCAATAAATGGTTAAACTCCCATGATTATGTAGATTATATTTGTCCACAGATTTACTGGGGATTCAAACATCCGTATGCGAAGTTTGACAGAGTGACAAAGCGTTGGATGAAAGCTGCAAAAAGCAAAAAAGTAAAAGTATACATAGGAATTGCTGTATACCGCGCAGGCCATAATACCGGTGCAAGTTCAAGCGAACGCCGGGAGTGGAGATCGGATGCAAATGTTCTCAAAAAGCAGGTACAGTATGCTAGAAAAAAAGGTTGTGACGGTTTTGCATTCTTTGACTACCAGGATCTGAAAAGCAAAACAAGTGCGAGAGCGGTAAAAAATTTGAAAAAAGTATTGAAGCGCTAATTTACTAAAGCACAGAACCCGAACAGATAAATAGAGCTTATTTATCTGTTCGGGTTCGTCTGTTTATCCAAACTACTAATTGTTGAGAAAAATTCTCAAATAAATTATTGACTTCTAATAGATATTAGTGTATGCTAACTAAATAAGAATACGTGAAATAAAAGTAAGTTTTAGCAAACATACAAAAGAAAGAGGTTATTATGTTACCATTAACGATGGCAAGTCAGGGAGAACCAATGACAATTAAAAAGATTGGTGGAAAACAGGAGACGAAGAAGTTCTTAGAGACATTAGGATTTGTTGTTGGCGGAACCGTTACAGTTGTTTCTGAGATTAATGGCAATATGATTGTGAATGTAAAAGATTCCAGAGTTGCCATTGGAAAAGATATGGCAAATAAGATTATGGTTTAAAGCTATGTTTCAACATTGATAATTGAAAGGTTAAGAAAGAGATAGAAAGTTTGAATAGGTATTAGCCTGAGTATTAAGTTATAGAGATTATTGATTGTAGCGTACATTTTTATATCATATATTTTGGATAGCTAGATAATGAAGTTTAAAGCAAAAATATGACAACAATTGAATACTTATTGAGAATACATAACGCTAAGCGAGGATAATTGAGAAAAAATATCATTATTAGATTTTTTGCTTGTAATTTCCCCCTCGGTTGGCTTATTATTGTGTGAAAAGAAAAGTGATTGTACTTTTACATAAGAATATCAATATTATTAGGAGGTCATGGACATGTTAGAATGTTTAACTAAAATTAACTGGAAAAAAGTAGGTTTATTTGCATCAGGTACTTTATTTGGAACAGCAGGTATCAAGGTTTTAGCAAGTGATGATGCTAAGAAAGTTTATACAAACTGTACAGCAGCCGTTTTAAGAGCAAAAGAGACTGTTATGAATACAGTTACAACTGTTCAGGAGAATGCTGAAGATATTTATGAAGGCGCAAAACAGATTAATGAAGAACGTGCAGAAGCAAAAGTGGCAGCGGAGTTTGCAGAAGAAGCTGAAGCAGCAGAAGAAGAGACAACAGAAGAAGTTGAAGCTGAGGCAGAAGCAGCAGAATAGTTTTAATAATTTGATTTATATTAAAACATATTGTGATAAGGCTGACTGTCGATGTTGATTTAAAGTCGATATTAAGTTAGATTCAAAAATTTGAATTTGATTTAAAATGGATGTAGCTTTAAAAGTAAAGAAGAGACTGCAGGACAGAGGCGGTCTCTTTTTTTAACAGATAAATAAAGAGGTGTATATTTTGAAGTTTCAGATAAAACACGAGATAAAAGGAAGAATGCGTCTCCATATATTCCAGAAGAAACAGATGTCCTGCGAACAGGCAGACATTTTATTATATTATCTGGAGAATATCGAAGGCGTAGAATCTGCAAAGGTTTACGAGAGAACAGCAGATGCAGTTGTCCGTTATGCTGCAGATAAAGATGGTTTTGTACGACAGAATATTATTAAAGAAGTACAGAAGTTCGTTTACGATAAGGTAGAAGTTCCGGATGGTCTTATTGAGAATTCTGGAAGAGAGCTGAATCGTGAATTTCAGGAGAAGCTGATTGGACAGATTACTGCACACTATGCAAGAAAGTTTTTATTACCAGCCCCATTTCGTGCGGTGTATACAGGAATAAAATCATTAGGTTATATTTGGAAGGGACTCCAGACACTTGCACAGCGTAAGTTAGAGGTACCCGTTCTTGATGCAACTGCAATCGGTGTTTCTATTCTTCGTGGTAATTACGATACTGCCAGTTCCGTAATGTTTCTTCTTGGAATTGGAGAACTGTTAGAGGATTGGACGCATAAGAAGTCTGTGGGTGATCTTGCAAGAATCATGTCACTTAATGTAGAAAAGGTATGGCTTAAGACCGAGGACGGAGAAGTTCTTGTTCCATATTCCCAGATTAAACAGGGGGACAGCATTGTTGTACACATGGGTAACGTCATTCCATTTGATGGAACTGTATTAGCTGGAGAGGCAATGGTGAACCAGGCATCCCTTACTGGAGAGTCTATGCCGGTTAGAAAGTCAGAGGAGACTTCTGTTTATGCAGGAACTGTTGTAGAAGAAGGTGAAATCACTGTTAAGGTAAAAGCGGTTGGCGGAAGTGGACGTTATGACAAGATTGTTACAATGATTGAAGATTCCCAGAAGTTAAAGTCTGGTCTTGAAGGTAAGGCAGAACATTTAGCTGATAAGCTTGTGCCATACACACTTGCAGGAACAGGACTTGTTTACTTAGCGACAAGAAATGCCACAAAGGCAATTGCTGTTCTTATGGTTGATTTCTCCTGCGCATTAAAACTTGCTATGCCAATTTCTGTATTATCTGCAATTCGTGAAGCAAGCCAGCATAATGTTACTGTCAAAGGCGGCAAGTACATGGAAGCTGTCGCAGAAGCAGATACTATTGTATTTGACAAGACAGGAACACTGACAAAGGCAGAGCCTACTGTTGCGGAAGTTGTTCCATTTGGAGGCAATGATGCAGATGAAATGCTTCGTATGGCAGCCTGTATGGAAGAACATTTTCCACATTCTATGGCAAAAGCAGTCGTAGATGCTGCATTAAAGAAAGAACTTGACCATGAGGAAATGCATTCTAAAGTACAGTATATTGTAGCACACGGTATTTCTACTACGATTGAAGGGAAAACAGCTGTAATCGGAAGTTATCATTTCGTATTTGAAGATGAAAATTGTAAGATTCCAGCAGGAGAAGAAGTGAAATTTGAAGCTCTTCCAGAAGAGTATTCCCACCTTTATCTTGCATTAGAAGGAACACTTGCTGCTGTAATCTGTATCGAAGACCCTCTTCGTGAGGAAGCAGCCGATGTAATCAAAGCTCTGAAAAAGGCAGGTATTTCAAAAGTTGTTATGATGACTGGTGACAGTGAGAGAACTGCCGCAGCCATCGCAAAACGTGTAGGCGTTGATGAATATTATTCTGAAGTACTTCCGGAAGATAAAGCAAACTTTATCACAAAGGAAACAGAAAAAGGAAGAAAGGTCATGATGATTGGTGATGGCATCAATGATTCACCAGCCCTTTCTGCCGCAAGCGTTGGAATCGCTGTAAGTGATGGCGCAGAAATCGCAAAAGAAATCGCAGACATTACGATCAGCGCAGAAAGTTTATATGAAGTCGTAGCATTGAAAAAGATTAGTAATGCATTATTAAAACGAATTCATAAAAATTATCGCTCCATCGTGGGAATTAACTCTGGGTTGATTGTACTTGGAGTCGCAGGAGTATTAGCTCCGGCAACATCAGCATTATGTCATAATGTTTCAACACTGCTTATTAGTTTAAACAGTATGAAAAACCTACTCCCAGAAGAGTAGGGATGATTTGATTTATTAGCGGGACAGACGCACCCCGAAGAAAAAAGATACCCTATATTTATGACTTTAGTCGCGGCGGTTTGAATGTTCGCTTATGGCTCGCATCCAAACCTTGCTCCGAGGCCATAAATATAGGGTATCTTTTTTCTTCGGGGTGCTGACTGTGTATGGACTTGATTAAATTAAATCAGTGGGAGGATGATTTGAGGATGAGACGCATATTTATTTCTATATGGACTGTTCTTATCCCAAGTCAGGTTGATACATATTTTTTATAACACTTCAAAAAATAATTCAAAGCCAAAAATGAAACAGAAAATATATCCTATATTTGTGACCTTAGAACGAG
>OGQJ01003316.1_pt1 | contig 11105 bp, 10 predicted proteins | sample 1553161 | NCBI WGS metagenome assembly OGQJ01 (sample SAMEA2579923, study PRJEB22360) | human gut metagenome | biome: human gut; feature: human-associated habitat; material: faeces | place: Denmark | collected 2008/2010 | reverse complement strand
CCAAAACCTGTTGTGCTACCATTACACCATAGTCCAATCATTATGTGCTTTCCTTAGAAAGCGGTGCAAAGATACGTTTTTCCTGCAATATATTCCAAATATTTTCGCACTTTTTTTTGCAATAAAGTGCAAATGCTTAACTTTGCGTACAAACTAAAAGAAATAAATACATGAAAAAACTTCTAACTTGCCTTGCTTTAAGCTTTGTTGCAGCAAGCAGTTATGCAGCTACACCTTTATGGCTGCGTGACGTGCAAATTTCCCCCGACGGCACGGAAATTGCATTCTGTTATAAAGGAGACATCTATAAAGTACCCGCCAACGGAGGAACTGCCACCCAACTCACTACACAAGCCTCATACGAGTGCAGCCCCATCTGGTCACCGGATAGTAAACAGATTGCCTTCGCCAGTGACCGCAATGGCAATTTCGACCTGTTCGTCATGTCGGCCGATGGCGGAGCAGCCCGGCGTCTTACCACCCATTCGGCTTCCGAAATACCGTCAACCTTCACCACCGACGGCAACTATATCCTGTTCTCGGCCTCTATCCAAGACCCTGCCAACAGTGCCTTGTTCCCTACCTCGGCCATGACAGAACTATACAAAGTCCCGGTAACCGGCGGACGTACCGAACAAGTGCTGGGTACTCCCGCAGAAATGGTCTGCTTTGACAAATCAGGAAAAACATTTCTCTACCAAGACCGCAAAGGTTTTGAAGACGAATGGCGCAAACACCACACCTCGTCCATCACCCGTGACGTATGGTTATATGATTCGGAAAACGGCAAGCATACCAACCTGACCGCCCATGCAGGCGAAGACCGTAACCCTGTATTTGCGCCCGACGGGCAAACCGTTTATTTCCTGAGCGAACGAGACGGAAGTACATTCAACGTATATTCCTTTCCGATAAGTAGTCCTCAATCATTGAAAACGGTCACCCATTTCAAGACCCATCCGGTCCGCTTCCTGTCAATGGGCAGCAACGGCACTCTCTGTTATACGTATGATGGAGAAATATACACTCAAAAACAAGGAGATAAACCGCAGAAAGTCAAAATCGATATCATCCGTGATGACCAAAATACAATAGCGGATCTGAATTTCAGTAACGGAGCAACCTCAGCTACCGTATCACCGGACGGCAAACAAGTTGCTTTCATTGTACGAGGTGAAGTATTCGTCACTTCCGCCGATTATAATACCACCAAGCAAATCACACATACCCCTGCCCGTGAAGCAGGACTTACTTTCTCACCGGACAACCGTACTTTGGCGTACGCCAGTGAACGCAACGGAAACTGGGAACTTTACATGGCCAAGATTGCACGTAAGGAGGAAGCCAACTTCCCCAATGCGACTGCCATTGAAGAAGAAGTACTCCTGCCTTCGGACAAGACAGAACGTACCTATCCGCAATTCTCACCGGACGGGAAGGAACTTGCCTTTATAGAAGACCGTAACCGGTTGATGGTGATTAATCTGGAAACCAAAAAGGTACGTCAGGTCACTGACGTTTCCACCTGGTTCAGTACCGGCGGTGGCTTTGACTATTCATGGTCGCCGGACGGCAAATGGTTCACATTGGAATTTATCGGAAACCGGCATGATCCATATTCCGATATAGGTATGGTAAGTGCACAAGGAGGAAAAATTATCAATCTGACCAATAGCGGCTATACCAGTGGCTCCCCCCGCTGGGTACTGGATGGTAATGCCATTTTATTCATTACCGAGCGTTATGGTATGCGTGCCCATGCCTCATGGGGATCACTGAACGATGTGATGCTGGTATTTATGAACCAGGATGCATACGACAAATTCCGCCTGAGCAAAGAAGATTACGAATTGCAGAAAGAACTGGAAAAAGAACAAAAGAACACAACCGAAGCCAAGAAAAACGATAAAAAGAAAGGTGATAACAAAGAAAAATCCGAAGAGAAGAAAGAAGAAAAAGTAAAGGACATTGTGGTGGAACTGAACAACATAGAGGACCGCATCGTACGCCTTACTCCCAACTCTTCCGATTTGGGGAGCGCCATTATCACCAAAGACGGCGAGACCTTATATTACCTCTCTGCCTTTGAAGGCGGCTATGACCTGTGGAAAATGAATCTGCGCAAGAAAGATACCAAGTTACTCCATAAAATGGATGCCGGATGGGCCAACATGGAAATGGACAAGGATGGAAAGAACTTGTTTTTGCTAGGCAGTAACACGATGCAGAAAATGGGTACTGATTCTGAAAGTTTGAAGCCCATCAGCTATCAAGCCCACGTGAAAATGGACCTCGCAGCCGAACGTGACTATATGTTCAACCATGTATACAAACAAGAACAGAAACGCTTCTACAACCTGAACATGCACGGAATAGACTGGGATGCCATGACCAAAGCCTATCGCAAGTTCCTGCCGCATATCGATAATAATTATGACTTTGCGGAATTACTGAGCGAATATCTGGGTGAACTGAACGTTTCACATACCGGAGGACGTTTCCGTCCGCAACTGAAAGGAGATGCCACCGCTACCTTAGGATTACTGTATGACTGGAATCATAACGGCAAAGGTCTGCTGATTTCTGAAGTAGTGGAAAAAGGCCCCTTCGACCACGCCCGTTCCAAAGTGAAGGCCGGAAATATCATTGAAAAGATCGACGGTCAGGAAATCACTCCCGAAAGCGATTACTCTGTTCTGCTGAACGGTAAAGCCAGAAAGAAAACACTGGTTACGCTCTATAACCCGCAGACCAAAGAACGTTGGGAAGAAGTAGTTGTTCCTGTCAGCAATGGTGTAATGAGCGATCTGCTCTATGCACGCTGGGTAAAACAACGGGCAGCCGATGTAGACAAATGGTCGAACGGCCGTTTGGGATATGTGCACATTGAATCCATGGGAGATGACAGCTTCCGTTCCGTTTATTCGGATATTCTGGGCAAGTACAATAACCGTGAAGGTATCGTCATCGATACCCGTTTCAATGGCGGAGGACGTTTGCACGAGGATATTGAGATCCTGTTCAGCGGAAAGAAATACTTTACACAGGTAGTTCGCGGACGTGAAGCTTGCGATATGCCCAGCCGCCGTTGGAACAAGCCGAGTATCATGGTGCAGTGTGAAGCCAACTACAGTAACGCACACGGCACTCCGTGGGTATACAGCCATCAAAAAATAGGCAAACTGGTAGGTATGCCTGTACCGGGAACCATGACCAGCGTATCTTGGGAAACATTGCAGGATCCGACACTGGTATTCGGCATTCCTGTTATCGGCTATCGCTTGCCGGATGGAAGTTATCTGGAAAATTCACAATTAGAGCCGGATATCAAAGTGGCCAATTCACCGGAAACAGTAGTGAAAGGTGAAGACACACAATTGAAAGCTGCGGTAGACGAGCTGTTGAAAGAGATAGACGGAAAATAAGACGAAAGAAAAGATACAAACAAAACCGGAAGGAGAAACAACAGGTTTTCTTCTTCCGGTTTTTGTTTGTAGGGACATTTACTGAATATCCCCTTTTTATTTATAAAAGAAGTTCTCTTTTTTCTTATTTGGCAATCACCAGATAATAGTTCTTCTTTCCGCGCTGAACCAGCAGGTATTTTTCATCCAGCAGGTCAGCAGTCGTAATCACCTGGTCAAAGGCACTTAATTTCTCCTTGTTCAATGAAACGCCACCGCCCTGTACAAGCTTACGCATCTCACCTTTAGAAGCGAAAACAGCGGCATTATCAACGAACAAGTCTACTGCCTTCACACCTTCGGCCAATGCATCTCGTGACACCTCAAACTGAGGAACACCTTCGAACACTGCCAGCAACGTGTCTTCATCCAGCTTTTTCAACGCTTCGGAAGTGGCGTTACCAAACAGGATGCCCGATGCCTCAACAGCAGCATTGTAATCTTCTTCCGAATGAACCATCACAGTTACTTCCTTAGCCAGACGCTTCTGCAATACACGCAAGTGCGGAGCTTCAGCATGTTCTGCTGTCAATGCTTCCACTTCTTCCTGACTCAGCGAAGTGAAAATCTTTATATAACGTGCGGCATCCTCGTCACTTACATTCAACCAAAACTGATAGAACTTGTAAGGAGAAGTATAACGGGGGTCCAACCAAATATTACCAGACTCAGTCTTACCGAACTTACCACCATCGGCCTTTGTAATCAACGGACAAGTCAATGCAAACACTTCACCGCCATTGGTACGACGAATCAGCTCGGCCCCGGTAGTGATATTACCCCATTGATCCGAACCACCCATCTGAAGTTTGCAGCCCTTTGTTTCATAAAGATGCAAGAAATCGTATCCCTGCAACAACTGGTAAGTAAATTCTGTAAATGACAAACCGTCACGCGCCTCACCGTTCAAACGTTTCTGTACAGAATCCTTAGCCATCATATAATTCACTGTAATGTGCTTCCCTACCTCACGGGCAAAGTCCAGGAAAGTAAAATCCTTCATCCAGTCATAGTTATTCACCAATTCGGCTTTGTTGGGAGCATCGCTCTCAAAGTCAAGGAACTTAGCCAGCTGTTTCTTGATGCAAGCCACATTATGACGCAATGTTTCCTCGGTCAGCAAATTGCGCTCCTGCGATTTGCCGGAAGGGTCACCGATCATACCGGTCGCGCCGCCCACCAATGCCAACGGCTTATGACCGCAACGCTGGAAATGACGTAGCATCATCACACCACACAAGTGGCCGATATGCAGAGAATCAGCCGTAGGGTCAATACCCAGATAAGCTGTCACTTGTTCTTTAGCCAATAACTCTTCGGTGCCCGGCATCATTGTGTGCACCATTCCACGCCATGTTAATTCTTCTACAAAATTCATCGAATGATTATCTATTTAAATGTTTGATTTATACTTTAAATGCTACAAAAGTACGACTCTTTATCTGAAGAAACAACTCTTATTGCCGAAAAAAGATTTTCCGTGCATTTTCATCTATCCTATCGCACAGAAAGGAAACTTCCACATTCTTCGTTTCCGCCATCCGTCCTATCACCATACGGATATCCTGCGTGCTCTCATCCGTTTCGGCCAATAAACATTCTAAAGGCACGTACCGCAACACATCAGGCTGATATCTTTCTCCCAACGAAAAATAAATGTTTTCCTGCATCAGCTGGCAGGCAATATGCAGATTATTACGGAAACCATGTACCACCCAAGGCATCTGCGGACGATACTTCTTTTTCAGTTCAATCAGTTCATTAAACGCCTTCACACAATGAATAACCAACGGTTTTCCTACTGACTCGCTCAATAAAATTTGTCGGACAAACACCTCTTTTTGCAACAGAATATCTGCCGGCCCCAAACGGTCCAAACCCGCCTCTCCTATCGCCAGAACAGAGGGATGACAGACCGCCTTTTCCAACGTTGTCCAATCTTCCGGACCAGCTTCCAAAACTTTCCACGGATGAATGCCTACAGAATAATAACACCCTTCCACAGGTTCAAACCATGCAGGCTCTACATTGAAAATGCATTCTCCCGGTACAGCAGCATTGCGATGCGTATGAATATCCAGCAACATAAGGACAACAGATTTTACGGAACCGGATCATAGCCCGACCCGCCCCACGGATGGCAACGCAATATCCGGCGGACAGCCAGATACAATCCCTTGAAAGGACCATGTTTTTTAATAGCCTCGATGGCATATTCCGAACAGGTAGGTACAAAACGGCATGAAGGAGGAGTCATTGGAGAAATGTACCCCCGATAGAAATAAACAGGCAACAGCAACAGATAGGAAAGTATCTTTTTCATTCCAGCCTTTCCACTATATGAAACAGCAGCTTCTTCACTTTCTCCTCCACTTCGGCAGAAGAATGAATATGGTTATCCAGCCATATAAAGGCGATAATCAGTCTTTTGTTCCGGGAAGCCAGCGCATCCAGCAACAAATGCTTGTTCTTCCGATAAGCCTCACGTACCTGACGTTTCACCAAATTACGCTTTACCGCACGTTTGAACCGCTTCTTGGGCACGCTGATCAGAAAGGCTGGGGGCCACGGAAAAAAAAAGGAACCCCCCCGCCATATCTTCCTCCACAGGCTCTACCGACATATACACCACACGTAGCGGAAAAGCCGGAAAAGACTTGCTTCCACCTGAAAAAAGACGCTCAATCAATGTCTTACTATTCAGACGCTCTTTTTTACCGAGTGTATATTCTACCATAATCTTCTTTCTTTTATTAAAATAAAGAAACCGAGGGTTTCGAATCACAAAGTTACAACTTTATTGATACAAAACCCCCGGTTTTGGGATATAAACTAAAAATTAATCCTTATTACGCTCGCGGATAAACATATCCAATGCCGCAGTCATGGACGGAGCCTCTACAGTAGGAGCTTCCAGATCCAACCGCAATCCGGCATCCTTTACCGCTTTAGCAGTAGCAGGACCAAAACATCCTATCGCAATTTCCTTTTGGTCGAACTCCGGAAAATTCTTCATTAAAGAATTGATTCCTGCAGGACTGAAAAACAACAGCATATCGTAATCGAACTCTTCTTCAGGAGTGAAATCATTACTTACCGTACGATACATCACTACCTCCGTATGCTGAATTTTATTTTTATCCAATAAAGTCTTGATCTCATCATTGTGTACATCAGACATCGGCACCAAATATTTTTCCGTGTTGTGCTTTACGATAGAAGGCACCAAATCTGCGAATTTACCGGTCGCGCCGAAGAACACTTTACGCTTACGATACTGAACATATTTCTGAATGTACAAAGCAATGGTTTCGGACGTACAGAAATATTTCATTGTTTCGGGCACAGTAACACGCAATTCTGTACACAGATTGAAGAAATGGTCGATAGCGTGCCGCGATGTAAAAATCACAGCGGTATGATCAAGAATAGAGACTTTTTGCTGTCTGAACTCTTTGGCCGACAAGCTCTCAACTTTGATGAACGGGCGGAAATCAATTTTCACACCGTACTTCTCAGCAATATCATAGTATGGCGACTTTTCAGAAGTCGGCTTCGGCTGAGATACGAGGACTTTTTTTATTTTCAATGTACTAAAAATTTAAAATCAAAATGTTGTTCGCTAAGATAATCCCTTTCCACAGAACAAAATCAGGGAGTATTTCAAGGGCACAAAAGTACAGAATTAAATGGAAAGCACCATGAAATTTGTTGAAAAAGTTACTAAAGCACTTATAAAACAGCAGAATTTTAGCAATTATTATAACAAAACCGATAAAATAAGGAGCAATTTGCGGTGACAGATCGAAATACACAATCAAAAGTACAATTGGGAAAAGTAAAAATCCGGCCCCGATTACAACATTAAAGTAAGATTCCAGCCAAATAATATTGCGTGTTTTGTTAAAGAAAATCCAATTTACAAAGCTATAAAGAAGCCATTTGATGACAAAGAAAAAAACTACATAACCAATGTAAATACTTAGCAATAAACAATGAGGAACCGTACGAAAAAGGAGCAGGTCATGGTCCGAAAAATAATCGTACACACAAAAACCGGATAATATACAGGTCTGCAATATCAGCACCAATGTATAACGCACATCAGATGCGGTAGTATCATCAAACAAACTGGCACGCTCTTTAGACAAAGCAAAATTCTTAAATTGCTGTTCAAGATGTTTCTTGCCATGTGCCAGCACGTATGATACCAGGATAAAGCAAAGAAACAGCACGCAGGTCACCATCCAGTCCGAACGCAGCTGATAGGGCAACTCCATTCCTCTCATCCCGTCTTCCTTGGACGTATGACACACGCTGTGTGTCAAAGCCGTATCAACACGGCTCTGCTCTTCCGTATAAAGTTGGAGAATATACGCTATTCCGGGATGACAGGTTTCACTCATATCGCTGCAAATTTACGTATTTCCTTGTTCCAAACAGGCGTTGTATAGAGCAAATTTATCGCTTCTTCGGCTGTTGAAGCCACCTTCCAGATCGCAACATGCTCTTTACGCATAAAATTACCCTCCACCGCCCTTTGCAGCATTTCAAGCAAAGGATTATAAAACCCGTTGATATTCAAGATGATTATCGGATTAAGATAAAGCCCCAGCTGCTTCCAGGTGATGATTTCAAGCAATTCCTCCAATGTGCCGCAACCTCCGGGCAATGCAATGACACCATCGGACAAATCGGCCATCATCCGTTTACGCTCGTGCATGGTTTCCGTCTCAATCAATCGGGTCAGCCCTGTATGGTGCCACCCCTGCTCCACCATAAAATGAGGGATTACCCCCGTCACCGTACCGCCTGCAGCCAATGCCGCATCTGAAGTAGCCGCCATCAGGCCGATACAGCCTGCCCCGTTAATCAGATTGATCTTCTTTTCAGCCAGAAGACGTCCTAATTCTTCCGCTACATCAAAATACACCTTCGCTATCTTTGTGCTGGACGCACTATATACACATACATTCTTTATATCATTCATATAATTCCTTATGTTTTCGGGCGGATCCAATCCTCCCCTGCCAGCCAATGACGCTCATTGCCGCAGGAACGAATTGAATTCGCCCGTATACATCACCATATTCGAATCCGTTTCTTACAAACCGAACGCTTCCTTTATCTTATCCACATAATCCAGCTTCTCCCAAGTGAACAGTTCCACTTCCAGCGTCTTTGCTTCATGATACATGGATTCGTATGTCTTGGTCACCACTTTCGGCTCACGTCCCATGTGACCGTAAGAAGCTGTTTCCTCATAAATAGGATTACGCAGTTTCAAACGCTCTTCAATGGCTTTCGGACGCAGATCGAACAGTTGGTCTATTTTCTTAGCAATCTCTCCGTCGCTCAGTTTCACATTGCTGCGACCGTACGTATTTACGTAGATATTGATAGGACGGGCCACGCCAATGGCGTATGACACCTGCACCAGCATTTCATCGGCAACACCGGCAGCAACCATATTCTTTGCGATATGGCGTGCTGCATAGGCAGCACTACGGTCTACCTTACTGGGGTCTTTTCCTGAGAACGCCCCGCCACCGTGAGCACCTTTTCCACCGTATGTATCCACAATAATCTTACGGCCGGTCAAACCGGTATCTCCATGAGGACCGCCGATCACAAACTTACCTGTAGGGTTCACATGATAAACTATCCGGTCATTGAACAAAGCCAATACTTCTTCATTATGAATTCCGGCAATGACACGTGGCATCAGGATTTCAATCACATCCTGACGAATCTTGGCCAACATCTCTTCGTCAGCCTTCAACTGAGCTTCTTTGGAAGAATCAGCCGGGGTTACAAACTCGTCATGCTGGGTAGAAACCACAATCGTATCAATGCGTACCGGCTTGCCGTTATCATCGTATTCAATAGTAACCTGGCTCTTGGCGTCGGGACGAAGATAAGTCATCACCTTCCCTTCACGACGGATTTCGGCCAGTACCATCAACAGTTTATGTGCCAGGTCCAGTGACAGCGGCATATAGTTTTCCGTTTCATTGGTAGCATAACCAAACATCATTCCCTGGTCGCCCGCACCCTGGTTCATAGGGTCCTCGCGTTCCACGCCACGGTTGATATCCGCACTTTGTTCGTGAATGGCAGAAAATACGCCGCAGGAGTTTCCTTCGAACATATATTCGCTTTTGGTATAACCGATACGGTTAATCACTTCACGTGCAATGCGCTGCAAATCTACATACGCCTTGGTTTTCACTTCTCCAGCCAGCACTACCTGTCCGGTAGTCACCAGGGTTTCGCAAGCTACTTTCGAACTGGGGTCAAACGCCAACAGTTTATCAAGCACAGCGTCCGATATTTGATCGGCCACTTTGTCGGGGTGTCCTTCAGACACCGATTCGGATGTGAATAAATATCCCATTTCAAATTAAAAATTAGAAATTAAAAATAAAAAGTGAAGGAAACCCGCTACACTATCATGGCATGGGCGCTCAAGGCACCAATAAGCGCGGAGGCTACAGCGATTATCACTTTCAGAATCTTATCCCAAACAGATGATTTTGTACTCATAAAATTAAGGATTAATAGTTAAGAATTAATGGTTAAGGATTAGTGATTAAGGATTAAGGGCTAATGATTAATGGTTAATCATTAGGGATTGATTATCGATAAGCGATTTGCTTGTGTTCATTAACCATTAATCACTAACCCTTAATCATTCCTTCTTTATCCCAGCGGATTTTCGCCCTGGTCGCCGTCGTCGCCGGAGCCGCCTCCGGAACCACCGCCTTGATTGCCGCCGCCGGAGCCGCCCTCCGGCCCAAGATCGACGATATAGTCTGCGACCTTGATTACATCGAGATTGTGCTCGATGACGAGCACGGTGTTGCCTGCGTCAACCAGCCGCTGCAAAACCTCAATCAGCTTGTGGACATCTGCCATGTGAAGGCCGGTCGTCGGCTCGTCGAGAATATAGAATGTGCGGCCGGTTGCACGGCGGGAGAGTTCCGTTGCAAGCTTAACGCGCTGCGCCTCGCCGCCGGAGAGCGTTGTGGCGCTCTGCCCGAGTTTAATATAGCCAAGGCCTACGTCAACGAGTGTGGCAATCTTATTGCGGATGCGCGGCAGATTGTCAAAGAAGGCTAGCGCTTCCTCCGCCGTCATATCGAGTACGTCCGCAATATTCTTGCCCTTGTACAGAACTTCCAGCGTCTCGCGGTTATAGCGCTTTCCATGGCAGACCTCGCAGGGGACGAAAACGTCGGCCAGAAAGTGCATCTCGATCTTCACAAGACCGTTGCCGCTGCAGGCCTCGCAGCGGCCGCCCCTTGTGTTGAATGAGAACCGCCCCGGACCGTAGCCGCGCGTGCGCGCGTCGGCTGTGGACGCAAACAGGTCGCGGATGTCGTTGAAGACGCCGGTGTACGTCGCCGGGTTGGAACTCGGCATGCGCCCGATGGGACTCTGGTCGATGCAGATGACCTTGTCGAGGAATTCCTCGCCCTCGATAGCCTTACAGCGGCCGGGGTGGACCTTCATGCGGTTTAAGTCCGCGCCGAGCTTTTTATAGATGATCTCGTTGACGAGCGACGATTTGCCGCTGCCGGACACGCCCGTGACGCACGTGAACGTGCCGAGCGGGATCGAGACGTCGAGGGTTTTGAG
>OGQJ01003314.1_pt1 | contig 11106 bp, 9 predicted proteins | sample 1553161 | NCBI WGS metagenome assembly OGQJ01 (sample SAMEA2579923, study PRJEB22360) | human gut metagenome | biome: human gut; feature: human-associated habitat; material: faeces | place: Denmark | collected 2008/2010 | reverse complement strand
TCCCACAAATTGTGACGCACATCTTGCAGAAAGCCTTTTTCAAACACGCTCTAGACTTTTTCAAACAGGCTTTAGAGTATTTTCAAGTCATATTTCATCTTCTTAAAATGCGTTTTCTATGGTATAATAATGATACTTTACTATTTTCAGGAGATCTAAAATGAAAAAGAAACAATTAAATCTCACCTCCGGTCCTATTTTACGGACTTTGTCTGAGCTGGCACTGCCAATCATGGCTTCTTCCTTCCTGTCTACCGCCTACAACATTACAGATATGGCATGGATAGGAATGCTGGGCTCTAAAGCAGTGGCGGGTGTGGGCGTGGGAGGTATGTACGTCTGGCTCTCCCAGGGACTTTCTTCCCTGGCAAGAATGGGAGGACAGGTAAACATGGCGCATTCCCTTGGAAGAGGTGATCAGAAGGCTGCCGCAGGCTTTGCACAGGCAGCTCTGCAGCTTACCATACTATTCTCTCTTTTTGTTACATTGATCAGTATATTATTTACGAATCCGCTGCTGCAGTTCTTTGCATTAAATGATGCAGAAACTTACAACAGTGCCAGAATTTATATGCGGATTACCTGCGGACTAATCCTGTTTTCCTTCCTTTCCCAGGTGCTGACAGGTCTTTTCACAGCCCAGGGCGATTCCAAAACACCGCTGAAGGCAAACTTCTTTGGCCTGATACTGAATATGATCCTTGATCCGCTTCTTGTTCTTGGTGTAGGACCATTTCCCAGATTAGAAGTTGTAGGAGCAGCAGTTGCAACTGTTACTGCACAGATTATAGTTCTGCTGATCCTTGTTACAGAAATTCTCCGTGACCACGGTGAAGCCAATGTACTACACAAAATCCGTCTGCTTTCACGACCGGATATTGCCTGTTTAAAAGGAGTCTTTCGCATTGGAACCCCCACTGCGCTTCAAGGAAGCCTTTACTGTATCATCTCCATGATACTCACCCGAATGGTTTCCGGATTCGGGGACGGTGCTATTGCCGTACAGCGTGTAGGCGGACAGATTGAGTCCCTTTCCTGGAACACAGCTGATGGTTTTGGCTCCGCCCTGAACGCTTTCATGGGGCAGAACTACGGAGCAGGAAAAAAAGACCGAATCAAATCAGGATACCATATTTCCATTCGGCTTCTGATATGCTGGGCTGCACTGATCACTATTGCCTTTGTATTTTTCCCGCGGCAGATTTCTGTGCTCTTTTTCCACGAGGAGGAAGTTATCCGTCTTTCCGTTGATTACCTGCGAATCATCGGATTTTCCGAAATTTTTCTCAGCGTGGAAATGATGACTGTGGGTGCCCTGTCTGGTCTTGGACGGACACAGCTTTGCAGTCTGATCAGCGTTGGCCTGACTGTTATACGAATCCCCCTTGCACTGGTTCTGTCAAACACTGCACTGGGACTGAATGGAATCTGGTGGGCACTGACACTTTCCACCGTTTCAAAGGGAATTATTTTTTATTTTGTGTTCCAGTATATTTGCGAACATAGTTTGTTAAGAACTACAAATAGATAAAAAAGATCCGACAGATGGTATTTTCATACCTGTTCTGTCGGATTTTTTTATAATTAAGTTTTACACTTCTGAAATTATTTTTCAGAAACAACCACCTTCATTGCATTCTTTTTCTCTCTGCTCAGGAAACAGGATACGATTTCCAGCACCAGCATGATAACCATAACCACCGCTGTCACAATAATATAACCGATCACACCAGAAGAACCGAACATGGAAATTCCGTTCAAGGCATCTGCAAAAGTGTTGATACTGTTTACGATCATTTTTCCAATGGAAAGTGTAATAAACACAACTGCAATCAGATTGAAAATATCCGCAATCACATAATCTGCAAATACGTAAATCCCACAGCACATAATGGCCAGTACAAGATAAAAATCAACAGCTTTATTAAACTCATTTACACGGTTTGCGTTGATACTGTAATAAATAATGCAGAACAGGCCGAGTAGAATATTTAATGCATTAAAAATGCCGCTGATTCTTTTTCCCAATATCTTATCTTTGATATTCATTATGCATTTTCTCCTCTCTTTTTACTCCAAACCAGCATTTCCAGATAGTAAAGTACAATAAACAGTATAGTAATTGTTCCAAATCCAATTGTTGCCGCTTTCAAAGCTGTTTTCCACCATGGAGTAATATGTACTACATGAGAGGTTTCATCCAGTCCATTAATCAGGATAGAATGAACCTGTGCATAAACATTGTGCTTGGTTGCATTACGCAGAGTCTGAAGCATGTAACCGTCACCATTTTCGATGGCTTCCGTAACCATGTCTTTACTGAGCACTACAGAAGAATCATCGGAAGCTCCGAATCCTGCCATATCCCAGCACCAGTAGTCAAGTCCTGCTGTAATGTTAGAAGTATAATGTTTCTTGTAATCCATATTTACAACCGCATCAGAAGTAACATGTCCTTTGTAAGCCCATTCTCCTCTCATAACAGTTGTAAGAAGTGCTGAGGAACTTCCGCAGTAAGTGCAGCCGATTCTGTTAAATGCTGTCATACAACCCATTGCGCCGCCTTTTGTATAGGCTCCCTCAAAAGCTCGCAGATACTGCTCACGAAGAGCCTGTTCATTGGTAAAGGTTGCCGCACTCTCACGATGTGCTTCCTGGTCGTTTACAACCATGTGTTTATAGCCAAGGATAATTCCATATTTCTGAACGTTTTCAGCAACAACAGTTCCTACCAGATATCCCATGTTTCCATCTTCAGAATAGTAAGCAGAAGCTCGTCCGTTAAACTGTGTACGATGGCAGTTCGGGCCGCCAGACCAGATTTCTGTTGCGCCCATAAAATAAGCTTCATTTGCAGTCATGCTGCTTCGTTTCGCAACATCATCTTTATTCCAGGTGCAGGTCATAACAACGGTGGAAGGCCATACAATACCGGATTTTCCAGTAAGTTTGAAAGTTACCTGCTCCAAACAGTCCATATCATCCCCACGGTAGGTAGACGGCATTGCAATACTCTCAACTAGTACAGAACCGTTCTGGTCAGGGAGAATAGAAGCCATTTCTTCTACCGTGAGCTGGTCAAGGAATTTATCCCATGTGGCATCGTCATCGTAATCTACATCTTTCATTGCAACAAAGTTAATGCCAGCATCTACTCCCTGGGTAAAATCATCTACAGATGGTGCATCTTCTGGTTCTGTATAAAGATCACCATTTAAAGTTTTCATCATATCCTCAGTTGCAGTTACAGAAACCTGCTCTGCTGGATATGTTCCCTCCCAGTCACTTCTGGAAAGATAAGTTACAGTGTCTGTTCCAAGGTTATTTAAATTGGCATCGTCGAACTGGTTTGTTACTTCCATATCAGAATAGCGGGACATTTTATAGGACTCTGTATCCAGTTTTGCATTGTTCCAGGAGTATGCTTTCTCTGCATCTCCTTTAGCCTTCTCGCCCAATGCATCTGTCATTCCCTTGGCACCTTTTGCAGCAAGAATATTGTTCAGGGCATCGTGTGCATCATCGCCGATGGCAAAGTAATAATCGCCTTCGCTTAAAATATAGCCTTTGGCATTAGTGTAATCGTAGCTTGCAAGGAGATATCTTTCTACTGGAATTTCCAGTGTCTCAGAAGCACCTGGCGCCAGGATATCTGTCTTATCAAAGCCCACAACCTGGACTGCAGATTTCTCCACATTGTTCTCTTTTTCATAATCCCCATATGGGGTCTGTGCATAGACTTCTGCAACAGATTTTCCAGCTACATCACCAGTATTTGTCACGGTAACTTTTACGTTGTAAGTATCTGTTGTTTCGTCATACTCTACACCATCAAGGGTCTGGGAAAAGGTTGTGTAGGAAAGTCCATAGCCAAATGGATAAGCGATTTCGTCATTATAATTCCATGCTTTTCCAGTTGAGGAACCAACTATACTGTCTGCATTTCCGTTTCCAAGTACGGTATCCTCATAACGGGTTTCATAATATTTATATCCTACATAAATATCCTCTGCATAGATCAGATAGTTGGAAACATACTGATCGCTGTCTGAACAATATTCCAGAACCTCATCCAGATTCGCCCACTCTGGCGTATTTTTCATCTGTGCATAGGTGATAGCCGGAGCTGACAGGGAATTTTTCGCATAGGTATCAACCAGTTTTCCAGATGGGTTCGCCTCTCCTTGAAGCAGATTTACAACACCTGTAAATCCAACAATACCAGGGGAACCAATCCATAGGCATGCATCCACATCATAATCATCCAGGTCTCCAAGCTCCATAGCCCAGTTAGAATTTACAAGAAGAATAATTTTCTTAAATACGCCCTGCTCTTTCTGTTCTTTCAGCATATTCAAAAGATCTTTTTCGTCCTGATGAAGAGCCAGCTGACTGATTCCCTCTGGATCTTCAAGAAGAAGGTCACAATCCTCACTTGCCTGTCTTGTAAGCATAACAACAGCTGCATCATTATACTGATCCTGCCAGCTATTTTTCAGATTTTCTGTGTAAAAATCTGCTGGTGCTTCTCCAATCTGCGGATCGTCAACAGATTTTACACGCATATAACCGCTCTCCTGATAAGCCTTTACCATTGTCTGATTAACATCATAAACGGACTCCATTGCTCCAAGATAAGTTACCAGTTCCTGGGTAGAATTAGCCGTAGAATGATAACTGTAAAAAGGTCCTGAGTAGGATTGCGGACCGCCAAAACCTGTACTTCCAGCTACACTTTCCGTACTCTCAATAGAATTTTGTCCAAAAAGTGTAATGCTGCTTCCAGCCGCCAGTGGAAGTGCATTGTTGTCATTTTTCAAAAGAACAGAACCTTCTTCCTGTTCTGCAACTGCCTGTGCTGCCGCATCATCCTCCAGCTGCTGCAGCTTATCTCCATCATAAATATCAGTTCCATAATCGCTTTTATAATAATCTGTATCAACATCTAAGCCTTCATCCGAAACTGTCTTTGTAGTTTCAATGCCAAGCACTGTGTTTAGTCTGCCCTCATAGGCCTCTGCCACAGGAGTTCCTATGGACACAACTGTAAGCAGACAAGCTGAAACAGCACCCAGACCACGGGTGATTTCCTTCTTGATTTTCATATGTTTCCTCCCATTTGATCAACAATAAATATTGTTTTTTGCTTTTTATGACCGCGCGTTCATCATGGTCAGGAGCTTAACACATACTCAAAAAGGATATTTTAAGATTTCGTAACAGGCATTCCAGATTTCGTAATTTGCACTTTATTTTGCGACAGGTATAATAATCGTCAGGCTGAACATGTGATTTTCCGCTGTAATATCCATACTTCCATTATATTTTTCCACACATTTTCGCACACTTTTCAACCCATATCCGTGACCATCATGTGCATTTTTTGTAGTCACAGGAAGCCCTTCTGAAAAGTTTATTTTCTCGTTTTCCATATAATTCTGTATCTGAATAAGGAGCAGATTTCCCTTGGTCCAAATAGATGTGGAAATCACTTTTTTCTCTTCGTCAGAAACCATAAGTACACTCTCAATTGCGTTGTCAATTACATTTCCAAGAATAGTATATAAATCCACAGCAGATATAAAATCCATTTTCTTCCCGTCTGCCACACAGGTTAATTCTATGTTATTTTTCATGCATACCAGTCTTTTCTGGGACAGCAAAGTATCCAGAACTTTACTTCCGGTTTCCACTTGGGAATCATAAGACTGGATAGTTTTACACACCTGATCATAGTATGCTTTTTGCTGTTCTTCATCTGAGAAAAGCTTCAGTGGCTCCAGCTGTTTTTTTAGATCATGGCAGATCAGATTGATCCGCTCCACATCATCCTGTCTCAGCCGGAACAATTCCTTTTGTTTCAGCCGAACCTGTTTTTCCAGATCCTGCTCTCTCTGTTTATTCAATTTATTTTTGTAATCCATCTGTTCCCATAATACAAACAGACAACAAATCAGATCGTATGCTTTACATAGGTAATAGAGATTATTTTCTTCTGCATTAAACATGGTATCCGCTGCAATACTAAGCCCCAGAGCGAGCATGATAATAAGGAAAAACGACATCATAGAGAAACGAATATCCACATCATAATGTCCATTTTCAGGTAATTTTCTTCCGATAAACCAGTACAGCAAAAGTGCAATGCACACTGCACACACAATATATGCCGGTGCATAAACCGGTATTCCATGAACTGGTCGAAACAAAATCAGATATACACAATAGCTGATATGCTGTACTGCATAGGCACATGTAACGCTATACAAAGCCTCTTTCCAGGAAATTTCGTATGCAAAATAACTGCTGAATACAAACAAGGTAAACTGCATGATGTATGTAAAAAGCCCATGAGAAAAGGGCGCAGAACAACATACGGATATCAGAAAGCCAAGGACAATTCGCCATGCAAAGTGTTTTCTTTTCTGAATGCCAATTGAAAATAACAGTATGATTGGGAACACGTTGATTGAAAAAAATGCATGTCCTATGTATATGGGAATTTGGGATAAAATTTCTGATACCATCAGCGCAGCCCTCCTTTGTAATAATCAAGTAATGCCTGTTTTACCTCTTTTTTCTTCGATCGGCTGACTTTTAATTCTGTTTTATCATTCAAGGTTATAATATCCTTTTGAAAATCTGTGACGTATTTCATGTTAATGCAAAAGGAACTGCTGCAGCATATAAAATGATAGTCTGCCAATTTTGCCGCAAATTCTTTCAGGGTAGAAAGAAGCTGATATTCTTCATCTACCGTAAAAATATGCAGCCAGTGATCACGAATCTCCACATAAACAATCTCATCGGAGGACACTTTTTTCATCCCGTCTTTGTATTCCAACAGAATATTAACAGACTCCTGGCCTTTCACAGACTTCAGGGCTTTTTCCAGTTTCATAGAAAAAGAAAAATATTTTATAGGCTTCAGGACAAAGTCCAAGGCACCCACTTCGTAACCATTGATTGCATATTGCGCCATGTTGGTTATAAATATAATCAGCACTCTTTGATCCCTTTTTCGGATTTCTCTGGCAGCATCCATACCATTCATTTTCGGCATTTCAATGTCCAGTAAAAGAACATCATATATGGGTTCGTATTTAAATACCAATTCATTTCCATCTTGAAAAAAAGACGCCTGGATATCTATATTTGTTTCTTTTTTGTAACGCTCAATATATTCGGAAATTGTCTTCTGGAATGAGGGATCATCCTCTGCTATTCCAATTCTGAACATCCTATTGTTCTCCTTTTCCCTGATATAAGTAATTCTAAAAACAGCAATATTCACTCAAACTGCTTCAGATATTCCCCCACCGACCGTGTCATTTCTTTTGAAAAATCGGAATTATATTTTCTTTTGCAGAAGGCTTTGCACCAGTCTTCGAAGGTGGAATTTTTATATTGGTGGCTCAACATTTCGCGAAGTTCAGTACCGTCCATACTGCGGTAGGTATTCTCATGGACAATATGTTCCTGTGCACATCTCTGGGGTTTAGGGCGATTCTTTTGCTGCTGGGTGGGCCAGCCAAATACCAGCATAACAGCTGGAAAAACATAATCAGGCAGGTTCAGAAGTCTTCTTTGTTTCTCATAATTTTCCATAATATCACCAATGTAGCAGGAACCGATACCAAAGCTCTCCGCTGCCACAACTGCATTTTGTGCGGCAATTGCCGTGTCTGTCACCGCAAGCATAAGGTCTCCTATACCTGGTTTTCTTGGCTCACAGCCAGCTTCCAGATATGCATCATACCACTTCTTGCAGTCAGCACAGAATACCAGTACCATAGGTGCTTTCGCAATAAATGGCTGGTAGTCGCAGGTCTCAGATAAAGCCTTTTTCAATTCTTCATCTGTAATGTCCAAAATAGTATAAAGTTGCTGACAACCTGCTGTAGGCGCCTGGGCTGCGGCTTCAAGGATGACCTTCTTCATCTCCTGCGGAATGGACTTTTCTTCGTATACGCGCATGGATTTTCTATTATATAAACTTTTTATAATTTCATTCATTTTAAATTTCTCCCTTTTCCTCTAAACAGCTATCATCGAATGACATAACCGTATAAAAATTATCTTTCTTCGATTTTTCTTACAAAAAAACAGATATTCCCAATAATAATACCGAGAAATATCTGTTTTTTCAAGTCAATATGGAGTCCACAATTTAAGCAGTCTGTGCGCTGTCTTTCATCATCCTGTAATAGCAAGGGATCAGAAGTGCACACGCACCGAACTAAGCCAGTGGACTGGCAATACAGACAGCCGTATAGCCATTCTTCAATAAAAAAACGATTCGGGTATTGTCATTTCTGATACAGATATTGACATTTTTTTAAGAAGTATTACAAAGTAATTTCCTGATCACGTAAAAAAGCCCTCGGATGCCAGAAACATTCGAGGACTTCTTCTTTTATTTTTATATTTAAACTTGTTGGGTTTGGTTAAATTGCTAACAAATTCTTAATTGCTTCCATATACACTTCCACAGCCTCTTCCATCTCGGAAACAAGAATGAACTCATCTGCACCGTGAATACGATAATCCACACCCAGCTTTTCCGGACCAAATGCAATAATATTTTTCAGAGATTTGGCATAGGTACCACCGCCAATTACCATTGGTTTGTTCTCCGTGTCGCCAGTCACATCCACATAAGCCTTGTACAGGGCATTTACCAGCGGAGATTCTCTTGGGAAGAACAACGGATTACCGATTTCCCCCACCTCAATACGGCCATTTTCATCTTCCAGATTACCCTCTATACGATTCAGAATATCATCCTTTTTGAAGGTTACAGGTACACGGATGTCGATGGTGCAGGAAATCACACCATTCTCTGTTTTTACGATTCCATTGCAGAAGGTCAGCTCACCAAATTCATCGGCAATTTTAAGGCCAACACCGGAGCCATCACAGGCAGTTCCAATGTGCTGATTATAAAATTTAACAAAATCGTCTTCAAAGCCTGCCTTTGCAAGACATTCCATGGTAACACCTGCTGCGTTGATACCAAGTGTCGGGGTGCTGGCATGAGCCGGTACGCCTTTTGCATAAATGGTAATCTGGTTTTCGGCTTCCGTAACTTTATATTCCTGCAGTTTTGTTTCGGAAAGCATCTGCTCCAGTTTCTCCTTAAGACCAGCTTCCGCCGGAATCACAGTGGTACAGTTATCGCATACTGCATTAGAAACAAAGCCACCATTCATGGAGATAATTCTGGTATTTTTGGAATATGCCATCATGGACATATAGCCTTTTTCACCATGAATACATGGGAAATTTGCATCAGGTGTAAAGCCGCAGGATAACTCTTCCTCTACCTCATTATAATGTGCCATACATTTGGAACCGGTCTCCTCATTGCATCCCATGATCAGACGGACTCTTTTGTTTAGTTTCACACCGGAATCCTTTAGAAGTTTCATCGCATAGAGAGCTTCAATTACAGGTCCTTTGTCATCTGTAGTTCCACGTCCGTATACATGGTCGCCATCTCGTGTCAGCTTAAATGGATCGTAGGTCCAGTCACCACCTACAGGTACAATATCAAGATGACCTGCAATACCTACGATTTCCTCGCCTTCTCCCATTTCGGCGTAACCACAGTAATTATCAAGATTTACGGTTTTAAAACCAAGCTCTCTGGCAATTTCAAGCCCGATCTCAAGTGCCTCTGCCGGTCCTTCTCCGAAAGGTTTCCCCTCTGACGGGGTGCCAAGCTGGGAATCAACGGCAACCAGCTTTCCAAGATTTTCAAGCATTTCCTCAGATAATGCATGGATCTGTTCTCTTGTATTCATAGATGTTATATTTCCTCCAAATTCTATTTTATCTGTGCAGAGCATTTCCACCAATTGTAATGACTCTCCCGGGTAACGTCTTTTCACAGCTGCTCCAACAGCTGCTTCTCCACATTTTCAAAGCCAATTCTCTCAATAGTCTCCGCAAAACGTTCTCCCTTTATTCCATTGTCACGGAAGAAAAGAATGGCCTTTTCAATTACATCCAGGGCTTCTTCTTTGGATGTAAAAATCCGGCCAAGGGCTTTTCCCTGAGATACTTTTTTACCCCAGCGTCCACCTATGTATATCTTATAGCCGTAAGCGCCGTCCTCAATGGTATGGAACGGACATTTTCCAACACAGCGGCCGCAGTTTTTACATATGTTTTTGTCAATCTGAATCTTCCCATCAACCACCTTTGCCACTTTGTTTGGACAGGCAGCCTCAATGGCACATTTCTTGCAGCCTTTACATACATCTGCATTGACATTTGGAATTCTCTGTCCAATAATTCCTACATCATTCAGGTCTGGTTTCACACAGTTATTCGGACAGCCACCCACTGCAATCTTAAATTTATGCGGAAGTGCAACCTCCCTGTAGCCTTCATAAAAACGTCTGTAAATTTCTTCTGATACTGCATAGGAATCCAGAAGTCCATACTGGCATGTAGTTCCTTTGCAGGACACTACAGGACGTACCTTAGCCCCTGTTCCACCTGTTACCAGGCCTTCCTTCGCTATAAATTTCTGAAATTCTTCAATCTTATCGTAGGGAATTCCCGGGATTTCCACGGAAAGTCTGGTGGTATACAAAAGCTCACCGTTTCCAAATTTTTCTGCTGCATCTGCCATACAGCGATGCTGTGCTGCCGTTACTTTTCCATTTGTCGTGAGAACTCTTGCAGAAAACAGATCGGTTCCTCTGTTATTCAGAAAGCCCATTCCTTTTACTCTTTTTTCATCCTCCGGGCTGATTGTTAATGCTGACATTTTTGATACCTCATTTCCTGTTACTATTCACTGATAATTTTTTCATCTGTGAATTCTATTATAGCACCTGAATTGGTGTTTGAAAAACGTTTTTCTCTGTGGTATTCTATAAGCATATAAATAATACCAACCGGAGGAAATATTCCTATGTTAATTTGTGATTATATTGTAGAATCTATTGATGGCGACTACGCTCATCTGCGCAGGACAGATCTTCCCGAAGAAGAACTGAAGCTGGTAGCAAGAGCACTTCTGCCATTTGACATTACAGAGGGATGCAGATTACATTATGAAATGATGCAGTATACCATAATTGACTGATATAT
>OGQJ01003310.1_pt1 | contig 11113 bp, 6 predicted proteins | sample 1553161 | NCBI WGS metagenome assembly OGQJ01 (sample SAMEA2579923, study PRJEB22360) | human gut metagenome | biome: human gut; feature: human-associated habitat; material: faeces | place: Denmark | collected 2008/2010 | reverse complement strand
AGGCGTAAGGATGATTAAATGTCCGAAACCGACCGGCAACAGAGAAAAAGATAATGCGCAAGCAAGAGAAGTTTACAAATTAGTAAACCAGATACTTGTAAACCACCGTACATTCTATGGTTTAGGCTCTCCAAGTAAAAATCTTCTTGACTATTGTAAAGGAGAGATGTGGGATAGTGAAGTAAAATACTTGAATGGTATTTTAGCCGAAACGAATTCAAGGTGAAGAAAAAGCTCAGGCAGTTAAAGATTTGACTCAGGAAGCTGTCGAAGGTGCAGGTACAGATATTGAATATCTGGAACAAGCTATACGTGCAATAGATTCACCTGCAGATAGAAAAGCTGTGGAAGTGAAATTAAAGGCATATTGCGAGAAAAAAGGTATCAAACCGCAAATAGCTGGCCAAAGCTATTTACAGGCTATCTTGTATGATGAATGCGATACCTTTATGGGAATTTCAAGAGATCATAAAGAAATTCGTAAATTCAACGAAATGCTTATTAAACAAGGAGCTTATACTGAACAGGAAATTATAAATCTACGTGCAGAACAGGCTGCTTTGCAAATTCTGGAAGGAGATTTCTCTAATATACAGGATGCAGTACAGCAAATAAAAGACAAACGTGTTTACTCAAAAGTTCTAGAATTGCTAAAAACCAAACATCAAGCAGGGTTTGATGATTTCTTAACGAAGAAACTCGGACAGGAAAAGAGCGATTTAGTATATGCAGAATTGGCTGCAAATACAATTCTTGGCGGAACAAAAACAGTTGAAGTTGTTTTTAGATTAATACAAAGCCCTGACTTTAATGTAAGAGCAAAAGGTATTATGGCAATTAGAACCAGTGAGGTAGCAAACATGGTTGATGAGCTGCTTAAAAAGAAAGGTTCTTCTCTTGCAAAGGTCTTAGAGCAGTTCAATAAAGAAAAAGCCGAATACAAGTCAAAAGCTGAATTCTGGAATGGTCTTGGTAAATTTTTAATAGTAGCTCCTCTGGCAGAAACTATTTCGGATGCGTATAAAGAAAATACAGATAGTTCTGATAATATGTATGTTGAAACAAAACAGGTGCAGAATATTCCGGAAGATAAAAAAGCAGCATACCAGATGACAGTACAGGTTTTTGAACAGAAGCTGGAGCAGATGAAACAAGATTATCAAAAAGCTCTAGATAGTCAAGGTGTTGTTTCCGGTGCTTTAAATGCTTTTTGTGAGGCTTATGGAATAGGTACAACTCGTGAGGAAATTGCTGCAAGAATTGAGCATGATACAGAAACTTTGCGCTTATTAAAATTAGCAGCAGATGGCAAACTTGCAAAAATCGAAAACGGTAAAGAGGTTGCTGTAAGCTTTGAAGCAGTATTTAAAGAACGCAATGTTGGTATTAACTTTGATGCAGAAAAAGTAGAAAATGTTGCAAATCAGGCTCAGAGATTAGCTTGCATGGAATATGCAAAAGATAATATTACTGCCTGCTGGGACGAACTCAGTACCGCTCGTACAGAGCAGCAGTATGCTTCTGCAATAATTGATACATTAGAAAAATTATCTAATATGTCAGGTAAAAAATTAAGTCTTGAAGGGCTAGGATACAGTTATAAAAACGGTGTTATTGTTGACAAGTCAGGAAAACCGGTTTCTGCCGCAAAACTTCAAGAAATTGCAAATCAGTTAAAACAAGGTCTTGCAGATGTTTCAAAGGCTATGCTTGGAGTTGATATTCCGCTAAATTCTAACAGCAGTAAAGTTTCTGAAATGCTAAGCGACGGATATGAAAGCAAAGTTGAAGGATTCAAAAAAGAATACCGCGATGCCTTCGGTGTAGATGCACCAGACTCTATGATAGAAGATTATATCTCAACAATAGAAACAGGAAAAACTGTTCTTAATATTGGTGTAATGATTGGTGCTATAATCGCAGCTCCATTCACCGGCGGCGGTTCACTAGCTGTATTTGCAATGACAGCAGGAGCATCGCTAGGTTTGAATGCTCTTGAAAACTCTACAGATGCTGACGGGTGGACAAATTCAGAATGGACTTCAGATGTTTCACAAGCATTCTGGGATGGTGCATTAGCAGCAGTCGGAGTAAAAATAGGACAGATTGCTGAAACTTTTGCAAAAGGTGGGAGCGCAATTGTCAGTCAGAATAAATGGCTTGCACGTCTGCCAAAAAGCAAGGTTACAGAAGCTCTTAAAAAAGCTAAAGATATTGCTTATCAACTCCAGTCAAAAGCCGGAAAAATCGGTAAAAATGTTTTGGAAGCTAAAAAAGCCCAGCTTGCTGCAAAATTCCCTAATGTAAGCACTGAAACAATAGAAAAAATGTCTATAATTATTGCAAGAGCGAAAGCCTGCGGATTTGAAGTATCGAGTGATACTATCCAATCACTTGTACAAATGTACTGTCAGCACGGTCAATTTGATGAAGCAAGCTTCTTGCAGGCATTTGTTCTGTCATTAGGCGCAAACGCAGTAGGTCATGCTGTGTCGGCTAAACAGGCTAAAGAAACAGGCACGGAAAATCTTGATAAGGCAACATCTCATGGTGCTGCGCATCCTTCCAATGTTCATGTTGGGTCTAAAAAAGCAGAAGTTATTCGCGCGGAAGTAGATGAAGCTTTAAATAATCCAAATATATCAGGTGAAGAACTCGCAAGAATTCGCGCTGAAGTAGAAGCACTTGCTGATAGGGATTTGAGACGTGAGCTTATGGCTAAGATTGACGAAGCAGAGAAAAAACTTACTTCTCCACAAAAAGCTGCTTATGATGCTGCAAAAGAAGCAAATACGCAAAATACTATAAACCATATTTTTGAAAAACATAGCGTATTAAATGATTCAGATGTTCGTGTATTGAGTGATTATATAAAAAATACCAATGACATAAATGTCTTAAATGAACTTAAAAATAAGTTAAGACAAAAAGAACTAACATACGGCGGAGTAACTGCTAATTATAGAAAACTTTATGATGCAATTGATGCCAGAGTTAAGGTTTTAACCCCTAAACCTAATGTTACTGATGAGGCACAGAAAAGCTATATCCATTCAATGTTAAACTCCGATAAGGGGCTTGTAAAAGAAGAGTTTGAACAGTTAATGGATTATATTAAGAAAATTGATTCAGAAGATGAGCTTAATGAAATTAGCAGACTTGTGAATAAAAAGAAAATGCTCGGAAGTTATAAGAAACAACTTCAAGCAGCTGTAGATGCAAAATCTGCGGAATTAAAAGCCGGAGTAAATGAGAATGTCAAGGCAGAAGAGCCTAAGGCTGATGAAGCTAAAACCGAAGAACCTAAGACAGAAGAACCAAAGACGGATAATTCGACTCATGCAGAAGGTGCCTCTCAAACATCTCAAAAGTCATATGCAGAAATGAATCATGAAGAATTGTTTGCAGAATACTATAGATTAAAAATGGAGGTCACTTATTCACCACTAAACAACGCTGATAAGGCTGCAAATATTAACAAAATGAAAGAAATTTCCGTTCTGCTTGAACAAAAAGGCTTCAAAATAGAAGGAGATAGGCTTGTTAAGATAAAGAGCGAAGCTCCTAAGAGTGATGCTGCAGAAGCTGCTGATGCACCAAAATCCAGATTTAGTGCGGCAGAATTACGTCAGAAACTCGGTGAAAAACTCTATAAGGCTTATCAAAAAGCAGAAGAACTTATCGCACGTGTCAAAACTATGGCTGATTATGAAAAAGCAAAAGCTTATATTCAGGCTAATTTCAATAAATTCAGCGAAGTAATGACGGATTTGCTTGATAGATTAAAAGCAAAGGCAAGAAGTATTGGCTTGAAATTTAAAAAGGCTGTTGATGATGTTAATGAAGCCAGAAATGCAAGACGTGCTGCCGGAACAGCTATGCCAGATTGGATTAATTCTTTTGGCGGTAAGAATTCTGATATCAGATGTCCGAAAGGCGAGCGCGTAAAAGCAGATGTTAACACAAGAATAAGACTTGGAAATAAAGTTGATATCGACTTAAGAGATTTGCAAGCTAAATTAAACGCAATGCAAGATGGCGATTCATTTATGATAGGTAGAACCGTTAACGGAGTTAACGATATATGCATTAATAATGAATATATTTCAGGGCAACATCTCAAAATTGAAAAGATAAACGGTGAAATATATGTTACAGATATGTCTACTAACGGTACTGTATTAAACTCTACAAGCCCTGATTATGCTGCAAAATGGTCGCCTGATATGGCTGGTCAATACAATAATGCCCGTAGTTGGGACTTTAATAGCAAATGTGATAAGTATTATGATGAATTACGCATGGCAGACTATTCTTACGCAGAAAGTGTAAATGCCGGCCGTATTACCGATGCAGATATCAATCCGATGTTTGCCGAGTTTGAATTTGTTACAACAAGCCCGCAGAATGGCTGGAGTTGGAGAAAGCCTAAAAAACTAAAGGGCAGAAGTATTAATGTTGTGGATAGAATTTCACTTAATGTAAAAGCTGATAAAAACTGTTTACGTGAACTTGATATGCTTCTTGAAAAAGGTGAATATATCAACAGCAAGGGACAAAAGGTAAAAATTAAAGTTCCAGATGCATACTATAAAACTCCTCAGAGTTTGGATGCATGGGGAACAAGGCATGACCCGATAACGATGTACTTTGATGGAGAAGTTTCCAAAGAACTGGAAGATGCAATTGCTGAAATAACTGCAAAATATGCAAGAAAACCTTCTAATGGTAAAGCATTGATGAACAGTGTTGAAGGCAAACCTTGGATTGCTCATGAAGCTTATACGCCGGTAGAAGACGCAAAAGCTTTGTACGAAGAAGCCATGAGATTAAACCCTGAACTTGCACATGGCATTGCAAGCTGGGTTGGTAAAGATGATGGCTGGAATTGTTCTACAGGTATGTTTGCAGCAGCGCAAAGAATGGTTGATGAATATAAATTATCATTACGACAATCTGGTAATTCAAGTTCGTTTAATCATGCGGGCAGAGCAAATGGAAGCAACTCGGGATATTCAGGAGCTCGCGGGGCAGATACTTCACACGGACGCACAAATACAACTATGTATCAATTCCGTGATATGAATGATTTAAGGTACCGTATGGCTGATAAACTTAACTTATTCAGTGAAAGAACACAAAACAATATTATTAATAATTTGAGAACAAAAGGCGAATTCAGATGCCAGAAAAATGGTGTTGAGTACCAGTTTGTAATGCGTGGTAATGCTGTGAAACTTGAAGAATTTGATATTAAAACTAAATACGATATTAAAGAAACAAAGGTCGATGAGTACAATAAGCAAACAACATATCAAATTCAGGATCAGAGTGATATATACTGGGCGCTTGTGTACAAACTCCATTTGTTCAGTAACGAAACTCAATCATACATAATGAATAAACTTGTAAATGGAGAAGTTGCAGTGCTTCGTAAAGGCGGTATCTCATATGAATTTTCTATAGATGCAAACGGAAAAATAACAGTTAAGGAATTTGAATACCAGCGTCACGCTTATGAAACAGGAAACGAAAGACGTTCGAATGAAAGCGGTAACCGCTCAAGAGCTGATGAAGCATCTTCTGGAGCGTCAAATGCGGCAAAACAAGAAAGGATACAACAGCTTGAAGATATAATTGCAAGAGCTGAAGACATAAAGAAATTTACAGATAAATTTGCAAATGTTTTGTCAGACGGGTTTAAAGTTACTGATGAAGCCGGAGTAAAAGAGCTCAAAAAGACAACAAGATTAATTAAAGCTTTCTGGCATACTGACGTTGGTAATGGTGCGCCGGGTGACTTGCAAATGCTATGTGATGAACTCTTTAATATGACAGATGGCAAATATATTGTTATGGGACAGTCACGTATGGGTACGCCTGACGAAGTTAACGGCATTCTCCAGAAAATTAGAGAATTGACCAATATAGATGCACTAAAATCTGAATTGGAAAGATTAAAACAATAGGCTATGCTGAACGGCTAATTTGTTTATACCCGAAGTTTGTTAAACTTTGGGTATGACAAATTTTGTAAATAAATTACTGATAGCTTTGAATGAAGATATAGACTTAAAACCTGATGAATGGTGCAAAGAACGGCTTATAACTTCCGGCATGAAAAAATGGATAGGTAATATCCTGCCTTTCGAACTTTTGACACGCTCTGTAAAGCAGGCTGTAGAAACGCTTGTGACAATCAATGAATGCGGTGACTTCTATGAAACTTTTCCCGATGTTATTGAAACGCCTAATTACGGTGATAAATGGGGCAGAAGTGCGAATTATATTGAAATTAATAACCGCGCAATCGCTGAAATGTATGGCGATAGAACAAAAAACGGCATACTAAGCTCTATTAAGATTTTACCAGCCATCCCTCCTTCTGCAAAAAGCTGGGCTAATTGTATAATTTTATCTCAGATATTCCCGAATATTTACGGAGACAGCTATAATAAAGGGCCGTTTGAGGAAAATTCTATTTACGGAATTAAACTTAATGCAGGTTACAGCGGAAATATCATAGATTATGATATCAATTTATCTGCCGGCGAACAGTTTCATGCTTTTAATGACCTTGCGCACATACACGGGCTAAAAACTGGATTTAGGACTGTAATCTCGGCAGACCAGATTAAAGTTTCAAGACCTGACGGGGATGATGTAACTTTTGATTGGAATAATCCTGAACATCAAGAGTTGTTTATCGCAGAACATGTAAAGTTGATAAATATGGGATTTGAAGCTGTATTTATAGATTCTGCTAAACATATCGGCGGGTATGATATGGCTAATTACACCGGTGTAGGGGCTCTTCCGGAGTATGAACAAATGCAGTATATCTTGATGGAAATCCGCAGACGATCTGGTGTTACGTCAATTAGTTTTGCGGGAGAAAAGAGTACAGGTGATTTTGAAAGGTATAAAAATCTTGGACTTACAACCGGAACAGCATTTATACCTCCTGATAATTACGATAAGGTCAGATGCTGGTCTGAAAAACTTAAATACAATAAGGAGTATGCGCCCGGGGTAGAAGTATCAAATGACAATGACGAGGGTGGAAGAAGTTACGAAGACAGATTAAATCGTATTAATTCTTCTCTTTTTGCCTATGAATACCCTAGTGACAAGCTTCCAAGCTTTATGCAGATGGAAGATCTCTTTCCGTTAAGGTATGATACGAATACACATCATCTTATGATGACAAATCCGTCATATTCAACAGATGGTACGCCTGAAAGCCACTGGGAAAATCTTTTTACAAAAGACGACGGAAGAGCTTATAACGCTAAAGCAGGAGAGTTGTTTTCACACGCCATGAATCTATAAAAATAAATCTTATTTTACCTCTTGACTGAGAGCAACTCTCATATGTTATCCTGAGTTTGTAAATCAAATTCAGGAGTAAAAAGTTGAAAAAATTTTTAGTATTAATAGTAAGTGCTATGCTTATTCAGCCGAATATTTTGTTTGCAGCGGAGGGTAAAAAAATGACTAGAAGCGATATTTGTAAGAAGAATTATGAAAAATTATTTAATAGCGATTGGAATCCGAATGTTGGTTCTGATCCGGAAATGATGGCAATTCTGCAAAAATATATTTTTGGCGAGGTTTTCACTGTTGGAAATCTCGATATGAAAACAAGAGAGATGCTTACAGTGACTTCACTTGCTGTACAGCAGACTTTACCGCAGTTGAAAGCGCATATTAATGCAGCTCTTAATGTCGGAGTTACACCGCTGGAAGTCCGCGAAACCCTCTATCAATGCGCGCCTTTCATCGGATTTCCAAAAACACTCAATGCAATAGGTGTAATGAATGAAGTATTTAAAGAAAGAGGTATTGAAACTCCTCTTGAAATGGCAGGTACTACTGATGAGAAATCTCGTTTTGAAAAAGGTGCTGCTATTCAAAAACCCCTCTATGGTGATGAAATTTCAAAGGCTTTAGAGGGACTCCCTGAAAATATGGGAGAAGATGTTGCCAGATTTTTAACTGAATTTTGTTTTGGCGATATTTATACAAGAAACGGGCTTGATGTTAAAACACGAGAACTTATGACAATTAGTATACTTGTGACTACAGGAGATACAGAAACTTTAAAAAGTCATATTAAAGGTGCTTTGAAGGCCGGTAATTCTAAAGAAACAATAACAGCTGCAATGATTCAATGCCTGCCTTATGTCGGGTTTCCGAAAACAATCGCAGCATTAAAATGTTTGAAGGGAGTAATTTAATGAAGAGGACAATATTAACATTATTTATAATTTCACTATTAGGAGGTTCAGTTATGGCAAAAACTATTCAGCAGCCGTTTCAGCAGGGTGAAATAAATCCTTATAACAAGTTTTTTACGGGTACAACGTATTTGAATATGTTATGTACAAAAGATGAAGTATGGAATTCTTCAATAGGTAACGTAACGTTTGAAAAAGGCGCAAGAACAAATTGGCATAAACATTCCGGAGGACAAATTCTGCTTGTAACTGCAGGCGAAGGAAGATATCAAGAGCGTGGAAAAGAAACACAAATACTTAAACCCGGTGATGTAATAAAAATTCCGCCTGAAGTTGAACACTGGCATGGCGCTGCGCCTGACAGTATGTTTGCACATATTTCTATAGAAACCAATATTCCTGATAATACAACGACATGGCTTGAACCTGTCAGTGATAAAGAGTATTTATAAAAAGGAGGCAATATGTCAGATAAAAAAATATTAATTGCTTATTATTCCCATTCCGGTAATACTAACGCTGCTGCAGAAAAAATAAAGTCATTGACAGGCGGAGATTTATTTGAAATAAAACCGTCAAAAGAATATCCAAAAGATTATGATTTAGTTGTAGATGAAGAACAAAATAATGAATCTAGCAAAAAAACACCTAAAATTCAAAAAATAAATGTTGATTTAGAAAAGTATGATGAAATTATTGTAGGAACTCCTGTATGGTGGTATACAATGGCATCTCCAGTAAAAACATTTTTGTCGGCAAATAATTTTGAAGGTAAAATTGTTGCTCCGTTCTGTACACACGGAGGCGGAGGGGCATCTTCAACTTATACAGATATTCAGAAATTAGCGCAAGGGGCTGAAGTAAAAGAAGGTTATACTTCATATGAAAACTCTGCAAACATAGAAGAAATAGGCAAGTGGATTAACAGCTTGAATTTATAATTCTTTAAGCTGCAGATATGCTTTTCCGAGTTTGCTGTTTACTATATGAATAATCTTTTGAGCAAAAGCATTGTAAACTCTTCTTGAAAAATGATTGATGCATTCGTTGTAATCATCATCGCTTTGTATCAAATCAGTGAGTTCAAGAGTAGTTATGTTATTGTAATTTTTTACGAACTCTCTTACATGTTTGTTCAAAGTAATATGTTTTTCAGCCATATCTTCATATCCTTCAAGAGCTTTTTGAGTAGGAATCTCACTGCCTAAAATTAGTATAAGCTCTGTTTTATCGGCTAAATTCTTTCTAATATATTCCAGATTTTTAAGCACCAGCTCTACAGGCGGATCACCAGCAAATTTATATTCTTCCTTGAATACTTTTAAAAGCAGCCGGTTTTCTTCCTTATATTTTTCCGGAATTGATGAAAGAACCTTATCCCAATTGTTTTCATCAGTAATATCACAGTTTGCATAGCCGTATTCTACATAGGTTCCGTCATTTTTATTTATGTACAAACCTCTGTAAGTTGTAGTTAAAAGACTTAAAATAATCGCATCATATTTCTTGCTGAAAAACTTTGTTTTAAATTCATCCGGATGCGGAAACGGAAAACTCTTTGTGAGTTCCATAAGTTTATTGTATGGAAGCCGGTGTGTTTGTTCAATAAATGCGGTATGTGTATGTGACAAAATATAGATTAGCTGTTTATTCCAGTAAGGAAATTCTGTGTCAATATTACAATCTCCTGATATATAGTTAATTACTGAATACAAGTCGCAAGCACCTTTAAATAAAATATTAATTGATGCCTGTTTTTTTACTTCAATAGGTTTTAAATCAAGATTATCAACTAATTTAATCCAATTGCTGGTTCCGCCAAGAAACGAAGAAACCGGAAGGACAATATTTATATGGGGCTTTTCCAAATATGAAAAAACGAAATCTTCTATTCCCATGTTCATAATTCTGCAGGAGAACAGAAAATGTTCCAGTGTCTTACAAGTTTTATTAAGTACATAAAAACCGCAAATTCCGTAGCTGCCGTACTTATCTTCAGCAATTATGTAAGCTGAGTCATATGTACTTTTATCTTCAAAATATTTCTTTAAATCTTCTTTAGAATCACGTTTTTTAGTGAAATTAAGCTGATTTGTCCGGTGTATAAGTTCGTCAATCCTGTTAATGTTTTCAAGACAGTCTTTTTTTATGCAAATTTTAATTTCACTTTTTCTTAAAAACTCTTCATTGGAGCAGTTAGTTTTTAATTTTTCTTTATTTTTAAGTTCAAGAATTTTGTACTGTTTAAGCCTTGTAAATTCAAAATCATAACTGTTAACAAGATATAGTTCTTCTGCAATTTTTGCAATTTGTTCAGGTAATGCTGACATAATATTGGGGCAATAATACTTAATCTCATTTATATTTGCTTCATTATCATCAATAATAATTACGTTTTCTTCTCTTAAGTTCATTGAAGAAATAATGCTTTTAACTCTTTCTCCCTTTGGAGCCCAGTTTATGGATGGAAAAAGAAAATACTGCCAGTATTTTCTGTAACCCTGAGTGAGAAATTGGGGTAATACAGCCGAATGGTCATTTTTCGAACAAATAGAGTTCATAATCCCTTTTAGCGTAAGATCTTCTACCAGTTGGAGATGCTCTGGATTGAACTTTATGCTGCCTTCTGATAACGTACCATCCCAAAAAGTTTCATCTAAATCCCATATAACCAGTTTGGTTTTTGTAATATCAAAATCTTTTTTCACCTTGCCTTTTAGTATATAGACTTTTCTATCAGTAAGTCAATCATCTAAACTAACTAGCTTAAGTTCATTGTTAGTCATTGAATTTACTTACGATATTTAAATAAAAAGGATATAAGTGAAAATGGAATGCCAATAAATATTTGTTCAAGCTTTTGTAAAAAGTTT
>OGQJ01003303.1_pt1 | contig 11130 bp, 6 predicted proteins | sample 1553161 | NCBI WGS metagenome assembly OGQJ01 (sample SAMEA2579923, study PRJEB22360) | human gut metagenome | biome: human gut; feature: human-associated habitat; material: faeces | place: Denmark | collected 2008/2010 | reverse complement strand
CTTGGCTGGGAAAAAACGGAGGCGCTGATTTACAGTATAGCGGAGCAGTTGTAAATCGCAAAGCGGCTGCCCTCTATTTCATAGAACGAAATAAAAAACGGTTATTTTGTTATTCTTGGAAAGTAAATAGGCGGTAAGGACGGTACGATATGGCGATTTCCCCGATTCCACACTGGTTTGAAGGCTCGGAGTACACGCATAAGGTTGCGGCCTGCATTATGAAGTACGGTCCGATTTCGCGCATCACGCTGGCACAGATCCTTGGCCTTTCGCAAGGCGCGGTATCGCGCATCACCAGTGATTTGATTTACGCTGGCGTGATCGAAGAGACGCCAATGGCAGCGGGGCATGGCGGCAAGTTACCGAAAGATTTCTTGCGGAAATCGGCACAAAAGTCAATCCAGAAAGAAAATACGGAACGTCGCGGCCGTCCGCAGACCGGACTGCGCATCATCGCCAATGCGCGCACGTTCGTCGGCATGAAAATCAACACCACCCATATCACTGCCGTAACAGTAAACGCGCTTGGGCAGATCGTGACCGGCTGCCATGACCTGCCGCTCGACGACGATTCGCCGGAATCGGTGGTCGACGTCATCAAACAGCTGACCATGGACTGCGCCGACGAGGCGATAATGGCGGGATTGCCTTCGCCATGCGCGGTCGGCGTCTCGTTGGGCGGACACATCGTGGATGATTCGATGGTGACGTTCGCGCCGTTCCTGCATTGGTCGAAGCCCGTGGAGTTTTCGGCGTTGATCCAGGAGGCGACCGGCCTGCCGACCGGCATCTACAACGACATCGACTCATTGGTGGTGGACGCGTGCATGTTCGGCTCGGGCGTCGGATTGAACAGTTTCGCCGTGGTGACGATCGGCATCGGCGTGGGATATTCGCTCACCGTCAACGGCGAGCCGATCGAGAATCCCGACAAAAGCTATGGCCTGGTCGGGCATACTCTGGTCGACCCCGACGGGCCGCGCTGCATTTCCGGACATAAAGGTTGCGCGACGTGCCTAACTGACAATTCAATCGCAACAGAATATTCGGAAATGATCGGACATCCGGCGACGTTCGACGAATTTGCGGCCGCAGCGCGCGCCAGCAAAACGCAGGCCACGAATCTGGTGAACCGCACCTGTTTCCGTTTGGGTACATTGATCGCGACCATCGCCAATCTTGCCATGCCCGACAAAATCATGATCGCCGGCGAATCGTCGTTCATCGCGAAACTCGGCGTGGGCGACCTGCGCAACGGCATCAATATGTACCGGCACAGCCAGGCGGCGCCGGTCGATTTCGAAATCGCCGACCACGACTGGGCGATGTGGGGCAAAGCCGCCGCAGCGCAAGCCATTCGCCAGTATGTAGGGTAAGTCGTTCGGAATCGCTGTCGCAGTGTGAGGCCGGTACGCGAAAGTACCAGCCTCACCATACAAAACAGATACTCAGATGCGGACTACTTTGAAAAGGACGGCCTGTGCGGGATGCAATGCCGGCGGGCGGATGCCGTACGTGGCGAGCGCCCGTCCGGTCATCTTCACACCTTCGGCCTTCCACCAGCCGAGCGGGCTCTGGCCGTTGCCGATGTCCTGCTTGGCCAGGTCGAGGCTCACGTCGAGCGGGGACACCTCGTATACGGCGTCCGGGTCGAGGCCGGGCAGCTTCACGGGAGCGGCCGGGTAGGTCTGCGAGGTGGTCAGCTGGGTGAAACGGTAGATCGCGGCGGCCTTGTTCGGCATGACGCAACCGTCCACGCGCACGGCGGGGTCGGCCGCGTCGGAATGCACGACGGTGTCGACGGCGAACCATTCGCGGTGCTTCTTGAATTCGGCGGTCCATTCGGCGAGCTTGTCGATGTCCTCCTGCGGTTCCTTGAGCAGGTTCCATTCGATGCCCATGTGTCCGAAGAAGGCCGTGGCCATGCGCATTTCCTGCGATGTGGCGCGGTGCGTGGAATGCGCCGGGGAGGCGCCCACGTGCTCGCCGATCATTTCCGGCGGCACCAGCAGCGACGTGTAGCGCTGGATGTCGGCGCGTTCCACCGGGTCGACGCAATCGGACGCCCACACGCGGTCGGCGATCGAAAGAATGCCCAAATCGATACGGCCGCCGCCGGAGGAGCAGCTTTCGATTTCCAGACCGGGGTGCGCGGCCTTCAGATCGGTGAAGATGCGGTACACGGCGAGCGTCTGCGCGTGCGCCGCCGGACGGCCGGTCAGCGGCGAGACCTCTTCGGTGACAAGCTTGTTGTGGTCCCACTTGATGTAGTCGATGCCGAGTTCGCCGACGAGCTTGTCCATCGCACCGTAAATATAGTCGTACGCGTCCGGGTTGGTCAGGTCGACGACCTGCTGGGTGCGGCCCTGCATCGGCAGACGACCGGCGGTGGGCTTCAGCACCCAGTCCGGATGGTTGCGGAACATGTCGGAATCGGGGTTGACCATTTCCGGCTCGAACCACAGGCCGAATTCGAGGCCCTTGCCGTGCACGTAGTCGGCGAGCGCCTTCAGGGACTTGTCTCCGTCGGGCCAGACGTCCTGCGAAATCTGCCAGTCGCCGAGGCCGGCGGTGTCGTCTCGGCGGGCACCGAACCAGCCATCATCCACGACGAAGCGTTCCACGCCGCTTTCCACGGCCTTGTCTGCGAGCGCGGTCAGGGTGTCGTAATCGTGGTTGAAGTAGACGGCTTCCCACGTGTTGAGGATGACCGGACGCGGCTTGGGCGCGATGCCATGGTCCACGAGCCAGTCGCGGTGCACACGGCGGATGTAGCCATGGAAGCGGGAGGCGACCTCGTTGAGCCCTTCGCCGTAGGAACCGACGAGCCATGGCGTGGTGTAGCTTTCACCGTGTTCCAGACCGACTTCGCCGCCGAAGAGCACTTCGCCGCCACCGATCACGCCAGTGGTGTAGGGCAGTCGTTCCGCGGACAGCACGCTGTTGCCACTCCATGCCACGTGCGCGGAGTAGACGTTGCCGTGGGTGAAACCGAAGCCGTGTTCGCCAACGCTGAGCAGCAGGGTGGCGTCGAAGTCGGGGCGGCCGATCATGGAGGATTTGGCGAAGCGCCCGATGGTGAAGTCCTGGCGCTGTGGGGAACGCTCACGCAGATGGTGACCGGTGGTGGTGAGGATCTCGTTGGCGTCGGCGGGCACGCTGAATGCAAGTTCGATCTTGCCGATCTCGAGTCGTCCCTCGCCGGTGTTCGTCACCTCCGCATGCTGGCGGATGAGGCCGGTTTCATCGAGCTCACAGGTCCACGTAAGTTTCACGCATTGTTCCACGTCCTCGGCAGTGACGGTGACGGTAGGCGTCTGCTTGGGCTCGGAGGCCACGCTCCAGCTGGGGTAGCCGTCTTTTTCGGCCATGGTGTAGGTTTTGCCGGCGGCCACGGTTTCGGCTTTGATGTCGGTGACCTGGAACTTGCAGAACAGTTCCACGCCGTCACGGCGCACGTCGAAACGGTCAGAGCCGGACCACGCTTCGGACTGTGTCGGCAGCACGCTCGGCCATGCGGTGTAGTCGAGGGCTCCGGAAACACGCTGCGGAGCGAGCGCGTCGAACGTGTTGATCACGGTTTCCGGTGCGGTGAGCGGGCGACCCCAATGCACGAATCTCGGCAAATCGCTGCCGGGGAACACCAGAGCAAAAGCTGCGGCGGCAGCCGGCTGCTCGGCATACACGGCGGTAAGGGGTGTGCCGTTGGAAGCGGTGCCGTGGAAAGTCTGAATGAGCGTCATTGCAGCATCCTTTTCTTGCGATTCTTGGTTGGTATGACGCTTTGATGATACTGCATACCGCTTTTCTTCCCATCGCCCTGCGTGTTTGTTTCTTTCGGAAAGTAATTAGCGTCGGCGCGCGAAGAAATCGGTCATCAATCGCCCGCATTCTGCTTCGCGCACACCGCCAATCACTTCCGGTACAAGTCCGACGTGCGGATCGCGGGGAATATCCCATACCGAACCGCATGCACCCAACTTGGCATCCCACGCACCGAACACAATACGTCCGATATGCGTCTGCAGGCAGGCACCGGCGCACATAGGGCACGGCTCCAACGTAACGACAAGCGTGCAATCAGCGAGATTCCAAGTGTCAAGCGAGGCGGCCGCTTCAGCCATCGCCTTGACTTCAGCGTGGGCAAGCGGATCGGCATGCGTCTCACGCAGGTTCCGCCCGCGGCCAATCACCCGGCCGTCAGCGGCAAGCACGACGGCACCGACCGGCACCTCGCCATCCGCGGCGGCTTCGCGGGCCAGCGCGATCGCCGGTTCCATATCATCGTCCCATCGCATACGCCACAGTGTAGCGGCGGCCATACGACCGCTCCGCACGACTGGTCCGCACGTCCGACCTGCGCGCCCAACCGAAGCGGCACGAACGTCAGCCCATGGCGAAACACGCTCATAACCGCCTCTTGGTAGGCTGGAAAAGGTTGAAAACACGCGCGAAGGAGGCACGTTGGCGGTATTCGAGTTGATTCTATGCATCATCGCTGCCGTCGTATTATCTTCCTTCTTAAGTCGTTTCATACCCAAGGTCTCCACGCCGCTCGTGCAGATCGCGTTGGGCGCGCTGGCATCACAACTGCCGTTCTTTCCGGACGTAACGCTCAGCCCTGAACTGTTCATGGTGTTGTTCATCGCGCCGCTGCTGTATTTGGAAGCGCACGAAATCGATAAATCGGAACTGCTCAAATCGGTGAAACTGTCGTTGTCATTGGCGATCGGTTTGGCAATCGCGACGATGGTGGCGGTTGGTTTCGCGTTGCATGCCGTATGGCCGGCGATTCCGCTTGCAGCGGCTTTGGCGCTCGGTGCCGCGCTTGGGCCGACGGATGCGGTCGCAGTGTCGTCGCTCGGCAAAGAAGCGGCGCTGACGCAACGGCAGACGAGCGTGCTGAAAGGCGAATCGCTGTTCAACGACGCGTCCGGCATCGTCGGCTTCCAGTTCGCCATCGCGGCGGCCGTCAGCGGTGTATTCGAAGTGGGCGAATCGACCATGCAATTCGTGGCGTCCTTCTTCGGCGGCGCATTCTTCGGCATCGTCGTGGGCATGGTGGCTGACGTGGTGTTCGAAACGATGCGTTCCCTCGGCTGGGAAACAATGACCACACGTATTCTGATGGAACTGTTCCTGCCGTTCATCCTGTATTTGGGCGCGGAAGCGGTGCACGTTTCCGGCATTCTTTCGGTGGTGGCCGCCGGCCTGCTTATCCGCTTCGACCGCACCGGCATCGGCCCGAATGTGGCACGTACGAATATCGTCTCATCCAGCGTATGGGGGGTGCTGTCGTTCTCACTGAACGGCACCGTGTTCATTCTGCTCGGCATGCTGCTGCCAAGCGCGATGACCACCAGCTGGGACGATCCGCACGTCAGCAATTGGCTGCTGCTTACTGCGATTCTTGTGGTTTCCGCAGTGGTGATCGTCATGCGCTTCCTGTGGATTTCGCTGATGCTGCGATTGGCGCGCGACACCGAAACCGGCAAGCGACGCAAGATGACGGCGAAGCGCTGGCGATCGGCGGCCGTCATGACGTTCGGCGGGCCGAAGGGCACCATCACACTGTCATTGATGTTCACCATTCCGTACACGCTTGCGGCAGGCGCGAATTTCCCGATGCGCAACGAACTGATCTTCATCGCCGGCGGTGTGATAGTAGTGACGTTGCTGCTGGCGAATTTCCTGCTGCCGTTGCTCGCGCCGAATCGCAATAAAGACAATTCGACGGAAATGACGGAAATCACCATCGAAGTGCTGCGCCGGACCGTCGAGGAACTGTCGGGACGCGTCACGCAGGAAAATCGACGTGCGGTGCTCATGATCATCGATTCGTATACGAAACGCATCACGCGGCTGAAGCAGCGCACCGGCGAAATCAATCCGCAGGGCTACATGCAGCTGCAGATCGACGCGCTCAACTGGGAGAAGGAGTACGTCAAGAACCGTCTGGCGGGCGTGCGCGCGGCGATCAAGACGAATCCGACCGAGAACCGCGCCGCGAACAATCTGGAGGCCGAGGCCTGCGAGCGCCTGCTCGACCAGATCATGAGCTCGTTGCGTCACATCGAAACGGAGCATAATTCCGGTCGTACGATCTGGCGATTGAAGGGCCGTCTGCGCGCATTGCAGCGTCGTACAGGCACGCTGGTGAGGCGTGTGAACAGCCGTATCCGGCGCACGACCCCGCTGTTCAGCGACGATGAGCTGTTCGCGCATACGCGTGTGGTGCAGGTGGATGCGATCGAACATGTGATCGACCGACTGTATGAGGAGATGGGCGGAGACACGTACAACACCGAGCACTGCTCCGGCCTGCTGTTGGACTACCGACGCAGCGAATCCGCGTTGAGGGCGCGTCCGAATATGGGCATCAGCGCCGAAGCGCAGGAGCAGGCCGAGGAGGTCAAGCGCGAAAGCTACGGCATCGAGCTGGGCGTGATCCAGGACATGTATGAGGCCGGCGACATCACGCGTGCGCAAAGCAAGCAGCTGCGACGCAACGTGTATGTGATGAGCGTGGATGCGGACGCGCAGATCTGACGTTTTTTCGATTTCCGGCGTTCGGATCGCGTGGCGACGGACGATTGCGCAATGGCGGACGATCGGCTGGAATCGCATCCAGCCGAAATCGTGTTCGTCGGGAACTGTGCCAAATTGCGCCTGAACGAAATCGCCATCGGATTCTCAGGAAGTTTTCAGAAAACACCAGACATGCGCTCAGCATCAGGTGTTTATATATGAATTGTCAGCAGAAACAAGCCGACCAGGAACCTTAAAGTTCCCGACAATTGAACCCTTTCTTCTTCTCTCTCCTTTCTCTCCCCGGTGGCCGATCCCGCCGGGGTCTTCTTTTTTCGCAACTTTTCCGCAGCCCTCTTCGCACTGCGAACGCGTGCCGCAAACGCACGCTATATTGGGAAGGTATGAGCGACGCAATCGAAAGCAAAGCAAACAACAACGGGCATGACGAGACGGCGCTGATCGGACGCGAATCGGACGTGGTGCCGGGCCGTTTCGGCGAACCGCTGCAAATCACGCATGTGCAGTATTCGCGCGGCGGCGGCAGCACCGCGCCGAAACGACCGTTGTTCCTGTGCCTGCACGGCTGGGGATCGAACGAGGCGGACTTGGCCGACATGATGCGCTACGTCGCGCCATACAACGATTTCGCCTCGTTGCGCGCGCCGTTGACGCTGCAGCCGGCTGGCCGCTTTGCACCCGGCGCGTACTCGTGGCTGCATGATTGTGTGGATACCGGCGAGGATTTGGACCGTGACGCATTCGCCGCAGCGAAAGCAATCGACGATTGGGTTTCGGCGAACATTCCCGACGACCGTGCCGTGGTGCCGATTGGTTTTTCGCAGGGCGGTCTGCTGGCTATTCACTTGCTGCGCGTGCACCCGGAACGCTACCGTGCGTCGATTTCATTGTCCGGATTCCTTGCGCCTGGGCTCGTCCGCGGCACCGCGCCTGCCGACGACCGTATCGCGCCGCTCAATATTCCCACGTTCTTCGGTTACGGCAACAGCGATACGGTGATCGCCAAGCCGGAGCTTTTCGCCATGAGCGCCTGGCTGGACGAGCACACGTTCCTCACCGCGAAAAGCTACCGTGGGCTCGACCACTCCGTCAGCCTCGACGAGTTCAGCGACCTACGCGGATGGCTCGCCGTGCATGACATCGCGCCGGGGATTCTGTGATGCATCAGTCGGTGATATCGGCCTTGTAGAAGTTCACGTAGGAGCGGCTCGGGGTCGGACCGCGCTGGCCCTGGTAGTGCGAGCCGGTGCCGGCGGAGCCGTACGGATGCTCGGCGGGCGAGCTCAGCTGGAAGAAGCACATCTGTCCGATTTTCATGCCCGGCCACAGCTTCACCGGCAGCGTCGACACATTGGACAGCTCCAGCGTGATGTGCCCTTCGAAACCCGGGTCGATGAATCCCGCGGTGGAGTGAGTGAGGATGCCGAGTCGTCCAAGCGAACTCTTGCCTTCGAGTCGTGCCGCAACCGTCGAATCAAGCTTCACATACTCCCACGTGGAGCCGAGCGCGAACTCGCCCGGATGCAAGATCCACGGCTCATCAGACCGGACTTCGAACTGCTCGGTCAGCTCGCCCTGGTTCTCCGCCGGATCCACATACGTATACGCATGGTTGTTGAACAGACGGAAGAAGCGGTCCAGACGGACGTCGATCGACGCCGGCTGCACCATTTCCGGGGTCCACGGATCGAGCGAAATATGGCCGTCAGCCTGTGCGGCGAGAATGTCGCGATCGGACAGCAGCATCGAAATTCCTCCAAACATCACCGGAACAATCGTCATATGAGCGGGCGCGCAGCCAACGCGCGCCCACCAACTGTCGTCCAGTCTAGCCCGTCGACGCTATAAGCCAGCATCACCGCCGATGCATCGCACGCAGCACGCACTTGCGCAGCTCGGAGGCGACGAGCACAATCATCGCCAGGCCGAGGCATTCGACCCACGCACCCGCGGACAGCGGCACGGTACCGAACGCGGTGTTGAGGAACGGCACGTAGACCACCGCAAGCTGCAGCAGCGTGGACAGTGCGATCGCACCCCACAGCCACTTGTTGGCGAACAGCCCCACGAACACCGACTGGTCATGCGAGCGAGAGCACAGCGCGTTGAGCATCTGCGCAAACACAAGGATGGTGAAGCCCATCGTGCGCGCCTCAGTCATTTGCGCATCATGTCCGATGGCATCCACGGAACGGTCCGTGAACAGACCTCCGGCGAGGTGCATGTCCATGCCGATCAGCGTGACGGCGGCCATGATGATGCCGATGAAGATGATGTCGCCCCACATCTGCCCGTCGATCACGCGGTCGGTGAGTTTGCGCGGCTTGCGGGCCATCACGTCGTCGGTGGAGGGATCGACGCCCATCGCCAAGGCCGGTGCCGCGTCGGTGAGCAGGTTGATCCACAGCAGCTGCGTGGCGAGCAGCGGCACGGTCACGCCTTGGCTGCCCGGCTGCGTGATGCCGAGGAAGCCGGCCAGCATCACACCGCCGAAAACCGTGAAGACCTCGCCCACGTTGGAGCTGAGCAGGTATCGCAGGAATTTACGGATGTTGTCGAAAATGCCACGGCCTTCGCGCACCGCTTCGACGATGGTGCTGAAGTTGTCGTCGGCGAGGATCATCTTGGCGCTCTGCTTGGTCACTTCGGTGCCGGTGATGCCCATGGCCACGCCGATATCCGCGGTTTTGACGGCGGGAGCATCGTTTACGCCGTCGCCGGTCATAGCCACGATATTGCCTTGCCGTTGCAGCGATTCGACGATTTTCAGCTTGTGTTCCGGCGCAACGCGCGCGTACACGGAGATTTCGCGGGTGGCCTTGTCGAACGCTTGCTCGTCCGGCAGCTCGTCGAGTTGAACGCCGGTGAGCACTTTGCTACTAAGGTCGGCGCTGCCGACCGAGCTGCCGTCTCCGTCCGTTTCAATAATGCCCAGATCGCTGGCGATGCGTGCCGCGGTAAGCGGATGGTCACCGGTAATCATGACGGTGCGGATGCCGGCGCGATGCGCTTCGGCGACGGAATCGCGCACTTCGGTACGCGGCGGATCGATGATGCCGACCATGCCGACCCAGATCAAGTCGCTTTCCAGCACATCGCTTTGGTCGGCGATGTCGGCGACGTGACCGGCGGCGTTGATGCGCACGCCCGGCACTGCGGCGAGCGACGCGGTGCCGAGTGGCCGGTACGCCTGGCCCAGCGTACGATACGCTTCGGCGGACAGGCGTTCCACGGCGGCGAGGATCTGCTGGCGATCGCCTTGCGTCATCGGTCGTACGGCACCGTTGACCGCGATGCGGCTGCAGTAGCCGAGCAGCACGTCGGGGGCGCCTTTAGCAAAGACGGTGAGACGCCCGGCATCAGTGTTATCCTGCGCGACGACGGTCATGCGTTTGCGATCGGAAGTGAAGGGAATCTCGCCCACGCGCGTGTAGTTGGCGTATTTGCGATCGGCCTTCACCTTGCGTGCGGCGACGATAAGCGACACTTCGGTCGGGTCGCCGACGGCTTCCCACGTTATGTCGGAAGCAGCGGAACCATCGCCGGCACCTGTGTTTTCGCGCAGTTCGCCGTCGTTGGCCAGCGCGCCCACTGCGAGCGTGGCGACGGCTTCAAGCTGTGCCGCTTCCTGCGCGGGCGACGGGGTGGATGTAAGCCCGGCATCGGGAATCGCAATCATTCTGCCTTCTGGCGCATAGCCGGTGCCGGTCAGCTGCACCTCGCCGCTCGGGGTGACCACACGCTCCACCGTCATCTCGTTGCGGGTGAGCGTACCGGTCTTGTCGGAGCAGATCACGGACGCGGAGCCAAGCGTCTCCACGGAATGCAGTTTCTTGACGATCGCATGATGTTCGGCCATGCGGCGCACGCCGAGCGCGAGCACGACTGTCAGAATCGCGGCGAGCCCTTCCGGCACGGCCGCGACGGCCAGCGAAACGGATAGCAGCAGCGAATCGATTACGTCGTGGATGTCGTTGAAGCCTTCGGTCAGCGCAAGCGCCACCAGCACGACCGCCGCGATAATGCACACCGCGATGCCGAGAATCTTGGAAACGTAGTTCATTTCCTTCTGCAGCGGACTGTCATCATCATCCGTGGCCTGCAGAAGGTCCGCGATTTTACCGACCTGCGTGCGCATGCCGGTGCTCGTCACGATTGCGCGGCCGGTGCCTTGCGTCACGGACGTGCCGTTGAACACCATATTGGCGCGATCACCCAAGGCCTTGGCTTCAGCGAGTGTGTCGACGTTTTTGCCGACCGGTACGCTTTCGCCGGTCAGGCTCGCTTCCGCCACGCGCAGGCTGGCGGCGGCGAGCAGACGTCCGTCGGCGGGAATGGAGTCGCCTTCACCGAGCATGACCACGTCTCCCGGCACCACGTCGACGGTGTTGATGCGTGCGATTTTGCCGTCGCGCAGCACGTTGGTTTGCGGCGCGGTCATTTGGGAGAGCGCTTCGACGGCTTCTTCCGCTTTCGATTCCTGAATGTAGCCGAGTACCGCGTTGACGATAAGGATAAGCACAATGACGATGGCGTCGAACGGCAGCACTTCGCCGCCTTCCGCGCCGCGCCAGCCGCCAC
>OGQJ01003291.1_pt1 | contig 11151 bp, 13 predicted proteins | sample 1553161 | NCBI WGS metagenome assembly OGQJ01 (sample SAMEA2579923, study PRJEB22360) | human gut metagenome | biome: human gut; feature: human-associated habitat; material: faeces | place: Denmark | collected 2008/2010 | reverse complement strand
GCCGTTTTTCGCTCGTTTAAAACTGCTGTCTTGTAGAATGCTTCGTTTGCACTGGATAAAATATCAGCCACGCCGCCACGATCTCCGGCTCCGCGTTCGGCTCTGTAATATATGCCGCGCGCCTTATCAGCCCATTTTTTTGCGCCATATGGTATTTTGAAATATTCTTTATATGGATCAGTTACGCAGCCGATAGGCGGATTGCCCAGCAAAATAGCCCAACGGTTCGGGAGCTTTCTGAAAACTGTATGAACCAAATTTAAAAAAATCTCCGGCTCGTGAATCCCAGCGTCTCCGCCTTTGTAGTCGCTGCGTTTTTCGGCGATGTACTCATCAAACAATATAAGATCGCAATCCATTAAATCAATCCCTTTTGTGCTGTTAAGGTCTTTTATATAGCCCACATGCTCAAAAATCTTGTTTTTGGGATTGATCGCCGTATTTGTTAGATATATTATACCTCTTTTTGTCTCAAAATGCAATCCTTTTTCGCTGTAATATTTGTTATAATAATCAGTCAATAACAAGTTTTTACCAAAGCCAACGCGCGAAATTTCATCTATTTCGCGTTCTTTGCGCCGCAAAAATAGAAATTTATTGTCTTTGCTCTTGTATGCCCGTTTTGTGGCCTTATTCAACCAAAAGGACGAACGCCCGAAAGATCTTTCCCGCTCATCAAGCAACATTTTATGATCTTTATCAAGCGGGAAAAATGACCCGTCGTAATAATTCATATCTCTGGAAAGGGATAAAAAGTATAGGCGCGTAGAACTGAATACTTAGCTTGATCATTAATCGTAAAGTTACTATAATTTGACCCTATTGCATAGTTTACAGAAACAGTTTTATCTAAATTATTTGATACCGCATTATATACTATTCCACTATTACCAGATGAATTGATATAAACGCCATTGACTAAAAAGGCGTTATATGAATAATTTGAAAGAAATTGCTGAAATGTCGGGACTGCTGTTTGATTATAAGGTATAAAAAAATACAACTCATAGCCGCCCCTTGTTCCATCGGTGCCCGATATTTTAGCTAAACATACTTTTACGGAACTAGTTACGCTACCGCCTCCGGATGAGCTTATTTCCAAAGCGTCCTGATTCTCCGTTGCGTCGATCGTGATGTTTTCGCCCGGCACAATAGGCAAATTCATTTCAACTTCGAAATCGAAAGTCTGCGAACCTGCGTACGCCTTACCGTCTGCAACTATTTGCGCGCCGCTCGTTGAATCATAGGTGACGACGGGCGTACCTGTCACGATATCAAGTTTTGTTAAGTCGTTCCAGCCTACGCCAGATGTTCCCGTCGGACCCTGCGGCCCGGTCGCCCCGGTGTCGCCTTTCTCACCCTGGGGACCTGCGGGACCTGTATCACCTTTCGGACCCTGCGGCCCGGTCGCCCCGGTGTCGCCTTTCTCGCCCTGGGGACCTTGCGGGCCGCGTAATGCGGTTGTATTTAAATAGAAATGAATGATGAAAGGATCATCGGGGACGCCTGTCCCGGTCATCTTAATACCAGTTGAAACGGTTGTGTTTGCTGTTACTATGAATTGTGTCGTCTCCGGTACGCTCTCCGTCAGATAATATATAATAGCGTTCATTGTGTTCTGCCAGTCAAGGGGATATCCTTTCTTGAACAAATCACAATACCACAACTGAAAATCGGTAAAAGTCCAGCCCATTATAGAACCTCCATAAATAACTTGTTAAAATATCCGAAAAATTCGGTGTATACATCTTCCAGCGCTTCCCGAAGCCGGATAACATAATCCGGCGATACCGCTTTATAGCTCTCCGATACTGTTCCCGTGTGCTTCTGTTCTCCGGTCGTGTTTTCGCTACTTGTCGTTGCTCCAGTTACGGTCGTTTTATCCGTCGTGTTTTCGCTGGTCTCGCCCGTGTCCGTGCCTGATACGGTCGTATTTTTAGAATCGTTAAACGAATCCGTTCGAGTATCCTCGCCGCCGTCCGTCTGCTGACTGGTTGCCGTATCCGTTTGTTCAAGGCTCCCGACCTCTTGAAAGCGCGCTTCTTCTTTTTCGACCGTTGAATTATTTGTAACGTTTACGGTCTTTCCGTATTCGGTCTTTGATGTTCCGCCGTTCGTTCCGCTCTCTTCGGTCGTCCCGGATTTTGTCAATTTATTTGTCCCGGCTTTTGTCCCGGTCGAATCGGTTTTAATATCGTTTGAGCCCTCTCCGGTCTTTTCCGATGTATTGTTGAACGTTTCGTTGTATGTCGTCGTTTTTTCGCTCTCTACAAACATTTGCTCGACGATCTCTTTCTGCGCGTCAATAAGAGCGATCGCGCGCGGCGAACGGATTTTCCATTCGCTTTTGAATTTGATATCGAAAATGTCAAGCTCTTCAAGTCCTATTTCAGATGTAATGAAATGATTGTAAAGAGCTTCCGCAAGGTCTGAATCTGTCCCGCGGCCAGTGATTCCGAAATATTGTTGAATCGTTTTCCCCTTGTCCGCTAAAAAGTCGCTTAGGCGCGTATTTACTGGATAATTCCATATCCCTCCAAACTTGAAATCAATTGTCATTGCTTTCCCTCTCAGTTTTTACCCCGTTTTCTTCGCCCTGGGCGGTTTTTTCTGTTTCCTCGCCTAGTTGCTCCTCTTCGCTTGTTACGGGGTTTTTAAGCACCTTTTTCGCGCCCGTCAGTCCTCTGAAAATAAAATATAGAAATTTTTGAAACTTTGACCCATCCGGCGCGAACCCGTAAAGAATCCGCACCAATACAAGCAAAATTTCAACGGCTGTTAATACGTATCCGATAACTTGCATTATTTGATCATTTTGAATAATCGAAAGTAACAGCGTTACCATTTTCCTGCGCCTCCTCGTTTTCTATTTTTTTCAATGTGTTCGGCTCGACCGTGATATTCGTCCCGAACAGTTTATTGACTTGGTTCAATGCCTTTTCCCGTTCATCGAAAGCGGCCGTAAACTGCGAATATATTTTTTCGTTATTGCTGTCCGCTTCGTTCGTGATAAGGCGTTCCGCTTTCTCAATCTGTACGTTATTTATCCCCAAATAGGTTAAAATTTTGTTTTCGTACTTATCGACGGCGGCCAAGTAGTCAAGTACTTTGAATTGTACTCCCGTATTCATGAGATTTGATTTTTCTAGCCCCATACCTTTTTTTGAAGACTTGCGCAACAAAATCAAATCTGCAAAGTTTTTTAACTTCATGAAAAGTTTATTTGCGCTTTTCTCTTGTTCCTCTTCGATCTCCAAAATAAATGGCTGCCTATTTAAAACCGTGTTTTGATCGGCGGTCATTTCAAGATCGACGATCTTTTTCACGTAGTGCATAACGTACAAAATAGGCGGTATCCTCGTATGATCGTTGAATACAAGCACCGAGTTTTTATTATTAAGATCACGTCTTACATATCCGTTTCCACCGTATACCGTCCATTTTTCCGGGTAAAATGCAATATTAAATTTTGAATCAGACGAAACGGGAAGCATTTGCAAGCCTAAAATATCATCTTCAAAAAAGCAAACCGCCGGAGCGTACCATAACCAACGATCAAGATTTACCATTCCGAGCTGTGTTTTTTCAATGCTTTCCGGTACGGTCCCGTATTTAAACCGCGACATGTGTTGATTGAAATAAAAAAGCATTAATTCAAAAAAATTGTTATCGCACCCGGGGAAATGTATACCCCATTCGGAACAACATCCATTAAGATCAACCATTTTTTCACCTCTTACAATTCAATAGACTGTGCTAGCGGATAATTTATCACATCTTTATTTCCGACATTTGTCGCCGTCCAAAGTGTAACGCCGTTTTCAAATGCAAATTTGATGTTCTTTGCTACATTATCCGGTACTCCTTGAACATCTAAATCACCCGTTTTTACTGCGTTGTACGCTTGCATTTGTTGACTGTTTAAATATGTATTTATATCAATATAGCAGCCTATCCCGTTACGTTCCAAATCAATAGCAACAATGTTTTCATTTTTTGAATTTGGTTTTTGATATATAACAAGCAAATTTTCTTTATTTGCTATTCTCTCCGCGGATATGTCTAAAACATTATTGTTATATGCATTTTTTCTTATTGCTTGATATTCAACAATGTTTTGTACTAATCCCGCCGCAGATCCTGCCGCCGTTATTGCAGCCGTTGGATTTACCCCACCGCCTGCAAATGTTTGCCCGGTGGTCGCAATAAGTTGCAACGTATTTATTCCAATGCCGAGAGCGCCCGAGATCTTGGCGTTTTTATATCCTTGATAATCGTATGAAACCGCTGGGACTTCGATCATTGTGTTTGCGCCAAAAGCTGTATTATAATCGCTAAAATCTATGTTTTGATTCCTTAGCTTTATATAACAGCTTTCCCCGTCTGCGGTTTCTCCGTAATAACAATAAGCAAGCGAATTTTTTCGCAAATTTTTTAATGATGTAGAAATCTCTGCACCCCGATATTTTATTACAATGTTTAAAAATTCGGGTGATAATTTATATAAAGAATCATTTAAATATTCGTAGTACGTTGTCTTTCTTGTATACGCTTCCCCGTTCCCGTGTTTCAGCGTTGAAAAATTAGATCTAGAAATCGGCGAATATTTTAATTTTAACAATGAATATGTATTTCCGAGCTCTCCCCCGCCTGTAATTGTATAAACATTCGCACAATGTTTTTTTCGATAATCTGATATGGAAACTCCGCTTTCTTGTGCTACATAAATATACTTTTTTCCTGACGTCGTTTTTCCTATCGAAAAGCCAGTAAAAGGCGCATATCCTTGATATTCTATTACTTTCAAAATATGCGAATCATTAAAACCGGCCGGGGTAGCAAAATTCATCAAAATATTATCCGGCGCAAATGATCCATAATAAACGGCTTGGGGTAATCCGCTTTTGCTTGTAATTATCATCCCGATAATTGTGTTCCCGTCTACCGTTTCATCCCCTAGATCGTCAAGCGAAAAATAAGAGTATGAGTTTACGTTTGAATTGCTCGAATCGCCTGCAACTTCATCTCCCATAAAATATGGTGTATCATAAAAAACCGCATAACATTTCCAACCGTCCGGCAATGTCGTCCCGTATGTAAGATCTTTTTCAAGCTCTTGCGCTTCTTCGATATTTTCAATTTCTACATGGCTGCCCATACAATTATATAAATCTATACTGTTTGTTGAATCAATAAGCGCAATATTCGCCCGCGTTACAAATCCATCTAATGAGGCTTTCGGATAGTCGCCGGACAAAAAGAAATTGTACCAATCATCAAGCGTATAATTTACCGTGACCGTCCCAACCGTAAGCCATGTAAAAGAATCAATAAAGGCGCAGCGCGTTTCAGATGTTACAGACGCGCCGGATTGTATTTGATTGATTATCTTAATATATGTTGCTTCTTTTACAGCGAAATAATCGGCCGGGGAAAGCTCAAAAGGCGCGCCCAGTGCCAAAGGGCGCGCCAATGTGTAGCCAGTTTCAGACCCAACAAAAGAGGCCTCTAAAATAGCAGTATGCGCAGTAAGATTATACGCCCAATTTTTTTTATTTATTCCGGTTTTATAAAAATAAACATGTGACGAAATAATCTTACTATTCATTTCAATTAACCTCTCTGATAGCGTCGTTATATTTTGCTTTTTTGTTTACGTCGTATTTGATTCTGCTGTCTTTCCCAGTGGGGGACATCGGAATCCCGGAGAGCTTTTTAAACCAGGGATCGCCCGGCTTGAAATGGTTTCCGGTCTGTTTGATAATCTTCATTTTATGCCCCCGCTGCTGCCGAAAGCGTGAATTTTACCGCCGGCGTTACATACGAATACCCGATAAAGCCCCGACCTTTCAAGAAGTGATTCCAATATTCGCCGCGCGGGTTGAAAATGTTGTTGCCGTGCATGACCTCTTTATCGTAGAGCTTCACGCCGCGACGGGATACAAGTGCTGCATACATTCCGGCGGATGCTCCGGTCGTTCCGAATCCGTCAACCTTGATGATCTCATTTACGCCGAAATCAATTTCGTTATGGTATACCTGCTTCATAGCCGATCTAATCATCTCAAACACAACCCCATTGATCAAAAGCACGGTATCATCTTTGGGGATATTGTTAATTACGGCCGCTTTGTTGTACTGCGTCTGGCTCCACTGGATCGCCTCTGCCGCCGTTCTGATTGCCGCAATAATAGATTCAGCTTCCGCCGCGGTTAAGTATTCCGCCGTAGCGTTTACGGCCGTGTCGATCGTCTTTCCGTAAATATCCCCCGCGCCGAACATTTCGCGAACTGCAAGATATTTATCCATTTTGTATGATTCAGCCGTTACGCCGATACTTTCGTTAATAATGTTCGCGAAAGCCTCGTTTGACAAGACGGCGGTTGAAATCTGTTCATCGGATAGAGTCGTCCAATATTGCATTCCGTAATTGACGGCAAACAATTCGATCGTCATCGTCGGCTTTTTAACAACGAACGGATCAATGCTTTTACCGTCGGTCAAAGTGGGCGGGTAAGCCTCGCCAGCGGTCGGCCCGATGTAGTCATGTTCGATAAATCCGCCGTATGGAACTTCTCCTTTGTAGAACGTTCCGAAATCCGCGCCGCCGAACTTGAAGCCGGTGACCAGCTGTTTGCCGATCTTTGTAATCATATTCGACAAAAAACTAGCAACGGCGGAGGAATCGAAATCCGAAGACTTGATATAATATCCCAAAGTTGATATATTATTTCTGACGGATTCGGGGATCCTCGTTGCATAGGTCGGCATGTTAATTAAACTTTGCGCCCAGGTTAAAAATTGCGGTACTGCCATTTCTTTTTACTCCTTATCTTTCAAAATATTTGAGAACCTCTTTTTCAAGTTCATCATTTTTATTGTTATCTTGCGGAGGCGCGGCAAATGCCTTTTCGTATTTTTTCGTGAGATCGTCAATCGCCTTTTGCCGTTCCTCGTTTACTTTTGTAATCTCTTCGATCTTTTGCGCAAGCGCGTTTTCAAGCTCTGAAATTTTTGCTTCCATTTCTTCGGGTGTCATTGTTTTACCTCCTATATTTTGTGTAAGAAAAGCGGCGTACTTTTTTAATTTTCTCAAATCGCATTATGTCAGCATGCCACCGGGGGGCAACGCTTCTACCGTTGGACAGTCCCGGAATCATTCCCGGCTATTCTCCGAAAAAAATAAAACCGCGCGCCGCTTTGTCTTACGGTTTTATTTTAGCATGTTTTTTTTCCTTTGTCAATGGGATTTAGTTTTTATTTTTTTTCAATAGGCAATACATCACTAATGATTTTTTTATCCAACAGATCGCGCGCGTCTGCTATAAGCTCTTCGGCGCAATCCGCCAGCATGTCGGCTAGATCTATCAATTTTTGATAGCTTTCAAAAGTTTTGGCGGCTGTCATTATAGCAACTTTCCCGTTTTTTTTGTAAATATAGCACGATAGCCCCGTCCCGGTCTTTGCTTTTAACGCCCTGTATTCCGCAAATCCTCTTTTTTCGTTATTCATCTCTTTCACTCGCTTTATTTTTCATTAAATTCGCACAACTGTTTAAAATTTCGTACATTTCGGCAAATTCTTGTTTGTTATCATCCGCCGATGTAAAAACTTTGTCAAATCTACCCTGCGATAAAATTAAAATCGCATAATCAGCTTCAAAAGCATTTCTCAATTTTTTGAGCGCTTCTTTTGTCCTTTTATTTTCCATTTTTTAACCTCCTTAAAATGGCAATTCGTTGTTTGCGTTTTTCGCTGTCATGAAATCATACTTGAATACTGTAACCGTCTTGCTTTCGGTATCAAGAATATAATCTTGTAACTTGATAGAGCCCGAAAATTTTGGTACTGTCACCGTCCGAAAATTCGCCGTATAAGCTATATCATCAAACTTGATAACATGCTTTATAAACTCGTCCCCGGTCTTTATGTTCTTTCTCCTGTTTGCAAATAGGAAAACAGCTTTTTCAATCGTCGTCCGGTTGATTTTGTTGTTGTCTCCCGTAAGGTTTGCCCAAAATTTGTACAAATCGCCGTCGCTGTTATCGAATGCGATTTTAAGACGATCGATAAAAGGCTTTTCAATTTCCATTTCGTTCACCTCTTCGCGATCTCGTCTATTACTTGTTGCCGCAATTCTTCATTCTCTGCCGCAATTCGTTCATATGCTTTTCTTAATTCTTCGTCCCAAGCCGCTTGAGAATAAACGCCCCCGGCCTCATATCCTGTTTTAGCTTCCCTATACGCACGCGAGACAAGATCGTCCGGCATAATATTTTTATATATCTTTGCCAAGTCTGCGGCGCTCATGCGGTTTATTTTCCGTAAAAGCTCCTCCGGTATATCCGTTATATCGAAATCAGTATAAATTTCGCCCGTTTCTTCGTCAATCTCCTGTACTCCAAATAAATTTTCTTTGATTCGCTGTTTTACCTCTGAACGCCTGTATAGATTTTGATACTGTTCCTTTCTCCTGTAAATATATTCTTTGGCTGATATAGTCCCGCCCGTCTCGCGTTCGGTCGTCTGAATCGCCTTTTTAATATTTCCCCATGATAGATTGAGTTGTTTGCCCGGATCTTCGCCCTGTTCCCGGGCGCGCTGCCTTGCCTTGTACATTGAATCGTATAATCTTTCAAGATCATATTCTTCAACGCCTTGCGCCTTAATCCATTGGCGCGCGGCCTTTTCGGCCGCGCTGTCATGGTTTAATCTATTGTATTTTCCCATTTTTCTTTACCTCCTTTATCACCCACCCGAAATTCTCAAGCAAAGAATAAGCACTTTTTGAGACCCCGAAACTATCAAATAAATCTTCATAAAAAAACGTACCTAAAAATGATAATCCGATATAAATTTTTACTACACAGAATACACCACTACAAACCGCCATTTTTGAGTATTCATATCCATAACCGAAATATTCAAGCATGTTTTCAAGTGCTATTTTTTTACTTGGACATTCTCTAAAAAATTCATTTGATAGCTTTTCTTGTTCTTCGCTGAAAAAATCATTTTTGTTAGCCATTTTTTTGCCTCCTATATATTGCGGTAGGTCGCAACCCTTTTATGCTTCTATTATATCATACTCCCCCCCCCTCGTAAATATAAAATCGCCTAAACTTCCAATCTTTTTTTTATGCAATTTGCACAATTAAAAAAGTATATCGTTTTTCGCGATCGTGTATGTACGTTCGGCGAATGCGATCGTCATGTCCGGATATACTTTCGGATAAATACCGCCTCGCAGCTCCATTCCCTCAAAGATCTTTCCGTCCTTGATTTTTTCAAACATTTCCGGAGACGCCCCCGCAACCGTATATTTCCATTCGTCCCCGAATTTCTCCGCGTAAATCTTGCGCCCGATAAACTTGCACTCGTTGAATATTTTCGCCGTCCAATCTCCCAGCCCGGCGCCGATGTTTACGCCCTTTATCGTGGCCAAGTCGGTTGTTTTTAAGTGCATTGAATCGGTATCCCCATATAGATAATTTTCATAATTTGCCCGGATTGCTCTAGATAAAATAAGCCGCCCAAGCGAATTTATACAGCACGCAACCGGCAAATAACCCGAACCGCCAATATAATTTTCTTCTGCCTTTTCAAAATGCCCGTCTTTTATCGTGTATTCGGTTTTATACGGATTCGCGCCGAACTGCCCCGTAATTGTGTTACATAAAAACTTAGCCGCAACGCCGCGCGCCGTTCCTTTGTTCCGTTCCTTTTCGGTAAAAAATATTTCCCCGTATCTCCTTAACTCTTCATGAACTTTTTTCCGAAAAACATATACATAATCGATATTGATTGAAAAAACATTGTAATTTTCAAATAATATTTCGTAATCGTTTGAATCCAGCATAATGGCCGGAGCGTTTGAAAGCAATGATATTTTCGATAAGTATTTCCCCGGGTCAATTTTTTCGTTGTTTGTGATCCTGATTGCCGGAATGCCGTCCGGTTTTAATTCGGCTGAAAGCTCCGTTATTTTGTATATCACATAAAATTGCGCACGGTCTGGGCAGCGCTCCACAAAATCTGCGTAAGTGTATCTGAATGCGTTTCCATAGGGCAAAGCGCATTTACAATATATCGCCGGATACATGCTTTTTTTATCTAGGACAACCCCCGCCCCGGTATATTGTTTGGCCGAGTTTTTCAATAAATTTAATCCGCTCTGATACATGCCCGATTTTCTGATATCGTCATCAACTGTTTTTGGCAATACCGGGAAAGTCTCCCGAAAGCGCTTTTTCCCGATCATCGGTTCTCCCTCTCCATAAATCGCGAAAAGCTGGTTTTTCCCTATACTCGATATCGTGTTCCCAAAAATCGAAACCCCGGTTATATTTTTTATTTCGTCCGAAAATCTAAAATAAGCCGATTTTTGCGCCATAGAGCCGCGTAAACATGTTTTTAATAAACTTACACAGGACAAACCCTTTTCGCCCGCCCATTCGCTCAAAATCGGTGTAAAATCGCAAGTGCCGAAACTTTTTTCCAGCTCTGAAAGCGGGCTTTTCAATATTGCCATAAAATCGCGGATATAAATAACCCCCCGAGCACAACGCAGCGCGATCGCGTTCCAATTCAATGTCTTGTCAATAAAAACTTTGAATTGATTCCCGGCCGGTTCATGTGTTACGCACTTATACCCGTTTTTCAAAGCATGAGCCAGGATAAACCGCCCCCAGGCCTTTGCATTATCCAGGTAAACAGACGCGGAGCCGGGCAACCGGTCAAAAAAGGCGAAAAGCTCCGCGATCGTGCTGCCGCATGCCTTTTCAACATCACCCAACGCCGCCCAAGCGTTCACAACTCCATGCCCCAACGCGTCGGCCGTGGCTATGTCTACACAGTTCATAGAGGCAAAAAAACGCCTTTCAGTCAAATACCCCTTTTCAGTTCTCTTTTTCGCCCGGTATTTTCGCATATACTCGCGCTTGTACTCTGTCCGATTCATGATTCTATTATCGCACGCGCCCCCCCCAACTGTCAAAAAAAAAGTGCACAAACTTATTTATGCACAATGTCAACATGTCCACACAATGCGGCTTTAAATGGCCGCATGTGTAAACAAGTTAACAAAAACTCCCCTCCTTCCCTTTTCGCGCGCATTATGCGCGTATAAATATATATATATAATCCTATTCA
>OGQJ01003289.1_pt1 | contig 11158 bp, 14 predicted proteins | sample 1553161 | NCBI WGS metagenome assembly OGQJ01 (sample SAMEA2579923, study PRJEB22360) | human gut metagenome | biome: human gut; feature: human-associated habitat; material: faeces | place: Denmark | collected 2008/2010 | reverse complement strand
GGCTCTTATTTTTGTTAAGAAAATGTAGCTCTTACGACAAAGTGGAGAATGTATGTCTTTGTGTCGATGTCGCTGGGAAGGCTCGACATGGGAACAGTTGCGGTCAGTTGAACGCCTGCACCGTTAAATACGGCAGAAAGTTTCACGTCACTATGTTGAATCCGGTACACGGGGCTTCCATCCAGATAAAGCACTTCAGCATATCCAATGTCAGCGTCCGAAACTGTTGCAGGTTCGGGGTGTTCGGGGAAAGTTTTAAAGGGGAACGGAAGAAAAACGCTTGCGTAGTTGCCCCCGCGCTCGTCATATCCCACCCACGCGGTAGCAAAATCAACGTTTTCATAGCGAACAGAAGTGGGAAGAGGCGCGCTGTTCTTCTCCAGAGTATCAATGCGGGCATCCTGCGCGGCCTGTCCGGCATTATAGGTGCTCGTGGGGACGTATCCTGTTACATCGGGAATTTCGCTTTTATCTGCCTTGTCAGTTTCCAGCTGGGCGATGTTCGCCGCGTGCTCGGCCAGCTCGTTCTTCTGAGAGGTGGCGCACTCCGCGATAGTCTGCCCGGGGTGCGCGGTGGCCCAGTCGCCCACAATATCGTCCTGCCGCTTCTGGTCGGCATTGAATGCGGTCTTGGTGACGTAATCACCCAGAGCGGTTTTATCGGCCTTGTCGGTTTCCAGATGGGTGATGGAATCAGTGTTGCCGGAAATCGCCGTATCCTGCTGGGTGTTCTTGGCCTTGATATCGGCAATGGCCTGCTTGTTGGTGGTGTTGTCACCCTCAAGCGCGGTAATACGCTCCTCATGGTCTGCCAGCTCGGTGGCATGGGTCGCCAGCTCTGCGGCGTTCTTGGCAATCAGCTTGCCGTTTGCCAGCTCTGCGGCCTTGGCGCGGTCGATTTCAGCGGTCAGCGCGGTATTGGTGTTGTCGGTCTTGGTATCCAGACCATCCAGACGGCCCTCGGCATTGGTGGCGCGATTTTCCAGCGCGTCCAGCCGTCCGTCCTGCTGAACGTCCTTCTCCTGAATGTGCGCGATTGCATCCCGGTTGGCCTCAATCTTTGCCTCATCCTCGGTAAGGTCAGACCGGAGACCGTCCGTCACGCTGGTAAGGCGTTCGATAGCCTGATGATTTGCCGTGATTTCCTCATGCTGGGCGGTAAGACGGCCCTCATGGTCGGCCAGCTTTGCGGCATGGTCGGCCAGCTCGTGCGCGTTCTTGGCAATGTTCGCGGCATTGTCCTGAATGTTCTTGGTATTCTTGGCAATGTCGGCGGTGTTCTGGGCAATGCTGGCATCGTGGCTCTTGAGCTTGGTATCGATGCCGGTCAGCCGGGAATCATGCTCCACGTCCTTTGCCTGAAGGGCGGCAATGTCGCCGTCATTGCTGGTGATTTGCCTCTGCAAATCCTCGTCCTTGGCGTGCAGGTCGGCAATCGCGGTGGTGTGCTGGGCGGTGGTGGCCTGCAAACCGTCGATTTCGGTCTCGGCAGTCGCCACGCGCTCGGCCAGAGCGTCAACACGGGCCTTATCCTCGGCCACAGTGTTTTTCATCTCCGCGTTGTCCTTGGTGAACTGGTCGATTTTCTCCCGGAATTCCGCATTGTCAGACGCGAAACCGGAGACCTGAGACGACAGGTCTTTCACCTCGTTCTTATACTGCTCCACCTGCGCATTATAAGCACCGGTCTTTGCCCAGTATCTCGTATTGGTGATATCCACGCCCGGGCCCACGTTGCACTTGCTGGTGTAGCTTTCGCCGTCGTGGGTCACAATGGTAAGGGATTCGTAGGAGCGATGATTGTCCCACTCAATGGGGTCTGCGAAAATCGGCACATACCGGGAGCCGATATACTGAGACGGGGGACACGGCCCACAGGGAACAGGGGGCCGGGGCGGCATCGGCGGGTGATGGGGGCCGGGGTCAGCAGGCGCAAAGGGTGCGGGCTTGATGGGGAAACCACAATCATTCTTGCAACTCATATAGAAACTCCTTTCTTAATAGGTGATGATAAGATGACCATACTCGGGCTCGGTGATATCGGTGCCGGTGTTGAAGGTCAGCCAGCCCCAATTAGCCGGAACATAAGCACAGAAATGCCCGTCCGGGGTCAGACCAAACCAGACAAAACGCACCATCTCAGTAACCATGCTGGGAAGGTTTTTATCGGCCCACTCCAAAAACTTACCGTTCTCAAATTCACCTGCGTTCAGACGTTCGTTGATGCACTTCTGAGCGGCGTCAAGGTCAGCCATTGCGGAATTCAGCGCGGTAATGTTACCACCCTGCGATTCCTGCCCTTTGGCAATGCCCTGCACCAGAGCTGTCAAGCTCTGAATCTGGGAGACCATCCAACGAAGGTCATACATTCCCGGGTCACCGGGAACATAAGGCGGGGAAGGACAAAACGGATAATCCATATAATCACTCCTTCATTTCTTTCAGCAGTTCATCGGCCCGGATTGCTTCCGGGGTAAACGAATTGTTTTTCCACCATGCCCAGACGGCGGCGGCAGTCGTCAGACCGGTGGTAATCCAAGGCTCAAGGGTGGCGCTGTCAATGGGCAGAGGGCTCAGACCGGCAACGCTAAGAATCTGATTTGCCAGAGCCAGAGCGAGAACAGCAGTTCTTGCGATAGTAGAGGCTTTGATTTTCATACTAGTCAACCTTCTTTTCCAAATCATCTATGCGGTGGTTTGCCACTTTGATTTGCTCTTCCAACACGGGGACGCGGTGGGCAAAGTGGTTATGCTCCCGCACTTCCCGGGTCAACTCGTCAAGGCGTGTATCGGTGACGGCCTGCGCCCTGCTGTTTGCGATAAGAACACCCGAAAGCGTCACAAGGCCACCGATAAGCGCGACGATGATTTCCGATACCATGATACCACTCCTTTTAATAAACGTCAAGGCAGAATGTGCGATGAAAACTGTCTGCGATAACACGATACATATTGAAAAGAACAGTCTGCCGCTCGGCCTCAATCATCTCCTGCGTCGTGGTCACGCCGATATTGCCGCCTCGCTTCCACTCGTGAACGGTGGTCACGGTCTCCGATTCCTTGCCCGTAACAGCGGCAAGGCCGTGTTCCTCATGCTTGCCGGTCTTAGAATCCTGCGCGGTTCCACGGTCTCCGGCCTGCCTCTCGGTGTGCCCGTGTCCATCGGTGCGGCCCGTGTCACCATGGGTACCGTGGGCCCGGTCGATGCTGTCCCGCTGGCCGGTGGTCACTCCCTCGGTGTCCTGCTTGGTCTCGGTGTCCGACGTGCTTTCTTGGTGGTCGGTCATGTTCTCGGTGGTTACGTCGTCTTGGGCGCCGCTTGTGTTCTCGGTCTCTGTCCAGTCGGTTTTGCGGGTATCGTCTGCGGTGCCGGTCTCCTTATAGATAGTGGTGGATGCGTCGAAAGGCTGATAGGTCGCCTCGTTCTCGGCAGAAACCTTTCCCTCAACGTCCGTTTGGCTGTCCTTGGTGGTCTTGAGTTTATCGGTCATTGTTTCACCGTGGGTGGTGAGCCGGGTGCCGGTCGTATCCCGATCAAGGGTGCCCTTTGTGTCCCGGGTCTCGTCGGCGCTGGTTTGGGTATGAGCAAAACCATGCTCTTTTCCGGCAGTACTGCCCACAGTTTTTTCCTGCCCTGCGGCATTGTCCGTGGTGAAACCATCCGCTTTGGTGTCCTCGTGATAAAGGTTGCCGGTGGTTTCCATCTGGTGGCGGTCGTCTGCGTGCTGGCTCTGCTCGTCGGCTCCACCATGGGAGTGGGTAGCCGTGTTCTCAGTGGTATCCTTGGCCCGTTCGGTGGTGTCCTTGGTGATTTCAGACACGTCAGTATTCCAGATGGGATTATACTCCAGCTGAGTGGTGGAAAACAGCTTTTTCCAAATGGGGAGATTTTCGCGGCTCCACCAATACAATTCTGATTTCATCCAAATGGGGTCAGGGTGATACAGCGGAGCCAGACCGTGGGCCCTGCGGATAGCTTGGATAACTCCCGCTTTCTCCATGCCCTCGGGAATCACCATATTTGCAAAAAGATTAGGGTCTGCCATCAACAGCGCTTCCAGATTGCAAGAGGATACTAACTCATTCACCAACATTTTTATTCACCTCTTCCCCTTCGTTGTTGGTCTCGGTCTCGTCGGCCTCGCCTGCGTCGAAATCGGGCTCAACCATTTTAAAGGTAATGCTTGTATCGTACATCTCATTCACGATTGCAAGGGATTTTTCCAACGTGATGCGCCAGACTTCGCGACGGTTGAAGGTTTCCGCGTCTGCGGCTTTCGATTCCGTCACCACCATTCGCTCCTTCTTGTTGGGCTGAACGGATACACCCAGTTCCCTGTAAAAGTCGCACAGAATGTTCCGACGATACTCCATCAAATCGGGAAGAATAAAGTTTTTTGAAAGGTCGCGGTCAAACTGCATGATTGGGAGCGTAAAATCTCCATCGGCCTTGGTGGCCAACTGCTGTTTCAAATCGGCGTTGATAACAACAGCGGGGGCACCGTTTGCCAGCTTGCTGAAAATCCCTTCCATGGTGCGCTTGCCCTTATCGTCCTTGGCGATAGCCGCATAGGCGAAACGGGCATTGATTGCGCTTTGCCGGATTGCGATTTCTGCCAGTTGCATTTCCCGTGCATACTTGGTCACCAAATCCCACGTTCCTTGATAGTCGGGTGTGAGCTTGATAACAGCGCACTCTTTGCCGATTTCCAGAGGGCGCGGAAAATTAAAGAACGTCGTTGAAATCTGCATTCCGCGCGGCTGGTATTGCAGGCCGTAGCCGGTCGGAAATGCAGGTTGTACAACAAGCCCGTAAGTTTTCGACTTGAAAACGGTCGCAAAACCTGTGCGAAACAGCTGGTAAAGAAATGCATCATAATCCCACCCGATTTGACCGGGGCCGTTCTCGGGGAGCCCGTTGAATTCAATGAGACCGCGCAACCTCTGAAAGAAGGAACGTTCCCAGTAATTCATTGCATCGGTGGAAAACGTTGCATCGAAATTCCCGCACAACGTGCCGCCGTCGTAGTAGCCGCTATAGCATTGGTACATATAATCACCTCATTCGATAAAAACACCGCTGTCCATTGCGGCGTTGATGTAAGAAATCTCGTCGGGCTTGGCGTTCAGCGGAGCACAGGAGAAACCACGGGTCTTACAGTATCCCTGCACAGGCTTTGCAACTTTCATTACTGGGTATCCGTACACCTTTTGGAAACCTGCATCGTCCACCGGGGGGTAATACAGCAAGGTCAACTTTGCTTCCAAAGGTAGCTGCACCTGCGACGCACCGCCCATAGTTCCGGCAGAACAGTTGATGGGGGAAACTGTTTGCTGTACACCCTGCGCAACTTGGGCGATACCTTGCGCGGCCTGCATCGTGCCGCCAGCAAACCCCGCCACGGTGGACAGCAGACCCCCGCCGAAATTCATTGCACCGGAAACGGTGCTGATTGCACCGGTCAACGCACGCACCGGGTCAATGTTACTGGTGCCGATTCCGTAGGGGCTGGCTATGCTGGTGCTTCCAGCGTATACCGTGTACTCCCCTGCACGGACTAGTGTTGTTACACTGCCGTCCACGAAACACACAGACCAATCAATATCAATGTTCGCCGCCGTGTTGCATTGGTCAACGGGAACCGCCAGCGTGCCCACGAAAGGAACATAAAGTTGTATTTGACAGTTCATGCGCTTCCAGTCGTCAGCAGGCCACGGGATAGCAATACTCGTGTGAATGTTTCGGGAGCTTGACGGGGTAACCTGCTGCGCGAAAACGGTGGTGTTAAACTGGCCCAATGTGATTTCCGTCTGCCGCCCTGCGCCATATCGGGAAAGGTTTATGGGAATCCAGATGCAGGAGCGGACGCACTCCAATGCGTTGCCGCCAAACAGAAGTTTATTCATAAACTCGGGCAAAGCCAATTCCCACCGAACCATAGGCTTGGTAAGGGTCTCCCACGTCAAGGAAACAGCGGTGAGCAAACTGCCCAACGTGGCCGCGCTCATTGCATAGGCGTGCAGGCCAGACTTGCCAACACATGACAGCACATAGGTGCCACCAGAGGCATCAATATTTCCGTCCGTGATATCTGCCGACGCGGTGGAAATCTTGGGAGCCATTCCCACCGCTTGCCGGGTGTCCTGCAAACGGAACGTCGTACCGCTGGAATCTTGATTGAAACCGTATTCAATGAATGCGTCAGTTTTCAAGATTTCATCCCGGTATGTTGCCAGCGGGTCAAGCTCCAGCGTGAACTGCCAGATGTTCGCGGTGCCCCTGCCACGGATACCGATTGAAATATCGCGTATCCAATAGAAACTTGCCGTCTCTTCACACTGGCAATAGTTCCATTGGGGGGAAATGTTGATGCTGTTCAGCGTGACATAAATCACGGGCCGCTCCATGCTGGTGGTCTGCTTGAAATCGCACCGCTCCTCGTCGGGGAGCTTGGTATAATCAAATGCTTTGGTAGAATTCACGCGCTTCTCAACGTTTCCAAAGTGGAAGTGATACCCATGTTCTACACTGGGCGCGGGCACTGCGCCGTTAAATTCGCCTCGTGCCATTGTTTCACCTACTTTCTAACAATAAAGGCCCGGCCTTTTACGGTCGGGCCTCGCGGCTGGTTACGGCTGTGCGTCGTCGCTCATATAGAAAAGAATCGCGTTCTCGGTGGGGTCCGCGAGATAGTTCATCTTCCAATGATGCTCCGTATTGTAATACTCGCCTTTCGTGTTGAAAGGCGTGGTATAAACACTGTCCATCATGTAGACGGTCGCCAGCGCTCTGCGGTCATACAGCAGGCCCACCACCATGGGCAGGTCAACTTGTTTACCGGTCTCCTGCTTGGCGGTGTTCACGTTGAACTGAGCGGGAATGACCTTCACGCGGCTCTTGTCGTTGATGTTCTGCCAGAAGTTGACCCCCTCATAGTTGCCAAAGGAAAGGTAACCGGGGCCAAAGATAGCAGGGAACACCCACGACTTAGCATCATTGATGAGGGGCTGGTATAGAAGCAGTTTCTGTTCACTCTTGGGAGTGTGCCGGAGCAGGGTCAACGGGTCTCCGTTGTCGTCGGTGCAGGCGGGAACCAGATGATAAAGGTCGGTGCTTTCCTCAAGCAGGGCCGTCTGGGTTTCCAGCAGGGAGACAAAGAAAGAAAGGAATTCCTGCAAATGGGCGGTCAGCAGGTCGGCGGTGGTGTACGCGGTGCCGCGTGCCTTGTTGAATTCGGCAGTAAGGTTGACCTTCTGGCCGGGTTTGCCGGTGTTGTACAGACTGCCGATAAAGTTCATCACGACGGCGCGGTTCTCGGCGGTTTTCCAGCGGGCCACGTCGTTGGCAACTTCCGTGGTGATACCGGCAAGGAACGCCGAAAGTTCGCTTTCGCTGGTGAAAGCGGTCGTCAGCTGAGAACGGAAAGTCGTGTATGTCTGGTCAAGCGTGGCCTGCCCAGTATACCACATTTCCAGCGGATACCGCTTGGAAATCTTATACATATCCACGCTCTGGCCGTCGCGCAAGGTGTTGGGATTCTGCACAGTGTTGATGAACTTGGTTTCATCAAACTTACCGCTGAAAAATGCGATTTTGCGGATGAACAGGCCCCACTCCTGCGACGTGGTTTCGATGCTGGTAAACCTGCCGCTATATGCGCGGGTGGTAATGATGGTACGCGAAACCATGTTATAGAGGGCCTGCAACGTGCCCTCTTTGCTGGTGTTAAGGCACATCTGCCCGACGTTGATAAAAGAAGAGGTATCAACGGCAGTGATTGCCGTCTGGCCCGTCACCTGCCGAACCAAATTATTGGCAATGGTATAAATGTCCTGCGGACGGAAAACCGTTGCGCCTGCCTTTTCAGGGAAATTCGTGTTCGCCATTACTTAACAACTCCTTCCATACTATTGAAAATGGGACTTTCGGGTGCAGGGGCAGGCTTTACCGCCCCAAGAATGATATCTTCCACACTGGTGACAGTGGGAAGAGCGCCCACGGTGCCAGCGGTCGGAACATTGAGCGCGTCAACCTTTTTGCTAAGGTCGGCAAGGCTTGCCACCAACTGGCCAAGGTCGGGAGTGGCCGGGGCCTGCTGGGCAGGTGCAGGAGTGGGAACCGTCGCCGGAGCGGTCGGAACCGTGGGAGCAGTTGCGCCAGGAACCTGCACAGGGCTGGGGGGAGTGGTCTGGGGATTGCCCAGATTCATAAAGGCGGCAATATCGGTTTTGGAAAAACCTGCGTTTGCCAATGCGATAACGTCGTTAATGCTGAGTGCCATAATCAATAGGCTCCTTTCCATCTTGATTTGTTGGTTCTAACGTCCACATGGGTGAACGTGTGATATACGCCGATACCGCCAGAAGCGCCCAAATAGACCTCTGCTATCTCTGCGATTCTGAACGGTGTTACGCCCTCAATCCAAATATCAGCCGCCATGCCGTTACAATGCTGAGACCGGGGAGAGGCGTTTTTGAGAGTGGCGTTATATTCCTTGCTTCGGTATCCACTGTTAATGTGCACCGGTTTACCGGTAAAATTTCGGATGTTTTCAAGCAAAGTCAAAAGCCGCTCGTCGACCTTTACAATGTCGCTGGGGTCGTGCTTGGAATGGAATTCCCGAACACGAAAGTGCGGGGAGAGCCGCTTTTCTGCGGCGTATTTGTATGAATAAGTAAGCATTGCCTACTCCTTTCTATAAAAGCAGGGGTGCGCAACTTAGAAATGCTACCCCACAGACTTCCGGTCTGTCTAAGTTTTGGGGGCCCCTGCACCTTTATCATACTATCTCTAATCATCAATGTCAAGAAATTCTTTGATTTTGAGCAACGTGGGCACGTCGGAGCACCAAATCTGATTGAGATTTAACATAGCCTCAAAGAACGGGTGATGCAGACGGAAAGCGGTTTTCCCTGCTTTCGTGTCCGGATACACTTCCCGGCTTTCATGCCGGGAAGTGCACAGATACACATGATTCCCGTCGTACCCATACGCATATAACCCCGCCACAGAGTACAGGGGTTTCATGCCTTTAAGGTTCATGGGCCGTACCGCTTCCAGATTGTTGTAAGCAAATTCGTTTTCCATTGCCATTTTATAAAACTTTGAATCCTTGTTTTTCATCATGTGACGCATGAAAGCGGTTTGAGCACGCTTGGCACTTATCGCGCTTGACTTGGGCATACCAATGAAAACGCCGCTTTCTGTTGCAGTCCATTCTTTGCCCGTCCTGCACAGCTTGGCGATTTCATCCAGCACGCCAAGCTCTATCAAAATCGGTGACGCGATATCAAACGCATTCGCCAAAAGCCAGAGCCGGAGCGGGGGCTTTCCTTCCAGTTCTCTGTTTCCGTTGATGGTCACATAGGCATTCAAAAGCGCGTCGCCCTCTGCCTTGCGTTTAATAACAATTCTTTCGGGAATGAATTCATCAAAAACAACGTCCTCAAACTGAGAGCCATTGAAACCACGGATATTCGCAATACTGGGGAGCGTCATGCCGATTCCGTATTTCTCCAAACACTTCTTGGGTTTGCCGTCCTCATACTCAAACTTGCCGATTGTATAGGTGACTTTGCCGCCCTTCACAATGTCCGCGTCAAACCCTTCTCTTTTCAGAGGCAAGAAAGGGTTCAAATCGGGGTCGCTGGTGATTGCGTCAAACTCCGTGGTTGTGCGGCGTAGGTATAGGAACCTTTTGCCCTCGTTAAGCTCATATTTCAATGTGGAGTAGGTTTTACCAACTTGGCGTTTACCAATAAGGATATTGCACCAACAACCTAAAGAAGCGATGGATGGGATATTGATCCATCCACCGCTTTCATATAGGTCAAGCGCAATATTTTTCATGTTGCGCTTGCTCATGTTTACACCTCGTAACGGGTCTTATAATCCGTCTTTTCGCCCTGCGCCGTTGCGTGCTCCGAAACTGCGGCAATAATACGCTGGGTATCCTGCTCAGAGAAATACACCCGGTACAGGTCGTAATACTGCCCGTCGCGGCCCTTGCTTTGCGGCATTGCGATAAACTCGCCCTTCTTGCCGTCAACGACTTTCAGATTGAGGAACGTTGCACCGGGAACGTTCAGCGTGAACACACAAACCCGGTCGGAAATGAGGTGACAAGCCTGCACGGTTGCGCCATTAATGGACAGATACGACTTGACGACTTCGGGAGCGGCGTTCTGATTGTTCTTGTTAAACATGATGTTCTATCCTTTCATTATAAAGTGGTGTCTAGCTCAGAAAATCCAACGGAGCATGAACTGCTTCGCAACGCTATCTCCGTTGGTCGGAAAAAGGGCCGTCGGGCTCTGGTTGGTGTAGATGCTGGCAATGTGGTGTTTCTGTGCTTCCAGCTCTGCCGCCTGCTGTTCCATGGTCTTGCCGCCGTGGCAACAGGGAGACCACTGGGGCGCATACGGAAATCCACGGCGTGCGGCCTCTTCAAAGGCGGTAAAGGGCAGGGGGTCGAGCTTGCCCACGCCGTCCACGATGTTCAAAAGGTTTCCTTCCTTGTCATAAACAAGGCCGAAAATGTTCTGTGCGGCATCCTCATACAACAGGGTATGAGAAACGTTTGTCGGAGTAACGCAAGGGCCGGTGCAGGTGCAAGGGTCAGTCATTGGAAACGCTCCTTTCTTTATATGCGTCGGTGAAATCATCACCGTCAAGCATAAAATCATGCGGAATCTCTGCACCGATTTCACATTTCAGCGTTTCGATGTTGATATCCTCAAGAGCCATTTCAAGGCCCTTGAAACCGGTGGCAGAGGTGAGCGGTTTCATGCCGTGAGCCTTGACAACTTCCAGACAGTCGCGCTTGCTGTTCCAATCCAGAAACAGCAGGGTCAAAACCTGCCTATCCTTGACCGCTTCCACAGTCACATACTTTACATTAACTTTCATTGTGTTCGTCCTTTCGTCCCGTGGTTGATGTTCGGTGCAAGTTTGTCCTTGCAATTATATAGTAACATAAGGCACATCCGAAATTGTGAACAGGGTGTTAATAATTGATTACATCCGATGTATACATATAATGAGGTGCAGGGCACCACCGGTACCATGAGGTTAGTTCAAACTTTTTATGTACTTCACTACACTGAAATGTCAAGGGGAAACCGGTTACAAAATGGTTACAAACGGACTATGCTAATT
>OGQJ01003286.1_pt1 | contig 11166 bp, 9 predicted proteins | sample 1553161 | NCBI WGS metagenome assembly OGQJ01 (sample SAMEA2579923, study PRJEB22360) | human gut metagenome | biome: human gut; feature: human-associated habitat; material: faeces | place: Denmark | collected 2008/2010 | reverse complement strand
GACAGACCACACGCCGCCAACAGGCCTCTTGACCCACTCGCCCTTTTCGCCCCGACAGACCACACTCCGCCGACAATTCTTTTGACCCACTCGCCCTTTTCGCCCCGACAGACCAAACTCTGCCGACAATTCCTTTGACCCACTCGCCATACTTGTCCCGACAGACCACACTCGCCGACAATTCCTTTGACCCACTCGCCATACTTGACCCGACAGACCACACGCCGCCGACAATTCTCTTGACCCACGCAACAAACTTGACCCGACAGACCACACGCCGTCGCCAATTCCCTTGACCCACTCGCCATACTTGTCCCGACAGACCACACGTCGCCAACAGGCCTCTTGACCCACGCAACAAACTTGTCCCGGCAGACCAAACGCCGTCGCCAATTCTCTTGACCCACTCGACGTTTTCGCCCCGACAGACCACACCCGCCGACAGTCCTTCTCACTTCCTGCCATCTGCCATCGTCAAAATAAACACTAAAAGCCCCCAAAACACAGTCTCAACTCTTCTGCGCCATCTGCAGGCGGTAATATTCGCCCCGTTTCGCCATCAGTTCCTCGTGATTTCCACGTTCCACGATGCCGCCTTTGTCGACGTACAAAATTTCGTCCGCATTTTTAATCGTCGAAAGACGATGCGCGATAATAAACGAAGTTCTTCCTTCCAGGAGGCGGTTTAGGCCTTTTTGCAGAAGGATTTCCGTCTCGGTATCGATGCTCGATGTCGCCTCATCCATGATGAGAATATTCGGACACGCAAGAAGTGCTCTCGCAAAGGAGATCAACTGGCGCTGTCCGGCGGAAAGACGGCTTCCCCGTTCATTTACGGCCGTCTGGTAACCATTTTCCATTTCCATGATAAAATCATGCGCGCAGACCACTTTCGCCGCCTCGATCACTTCCTCATCCGTTGCGTCCTGATTGCCATAGCGGATATTGTCCATAATGGTTCCGGAAAAGATAAAACTATCCTGCATCATAATTCCCATCTGGCTTCGAAGACTTTTCAAGGTCACGCCGCTGATGTCGATGCCATCGATCAGCACTTTTCCGCTATCCACATCGTAAAAACGACTGATAAGATTCACAATCGTCGACTTTCCGGCTCCTGTCGGTCCGACGATCGCGATACATTTTCCCGGCTCCGCCTTCAGATTTACATGCTGAAGAATCTCGACTCCCGGTTCGTAACTAAAAGTAACATCCTGAAACTCGACTTCTCCACGGATCGGAGGCATCGGGACCGCGTCTTCACGGTCTTTGACATCGACCGGCTCATCAATTGTCTCAAAAATTCTCTCCAGATACGAAATCGCCGTGAGAAGCGAATTGTAAAAAGATGCCAGCGTATTGATCGGGTTCCAGAAGCGGCTGATATATGCGGTAAATGCTACCAACACACCGACCGTAATACCGGAATCCGGCTGAAACATCCATTGGATTCCAAGTACGTAGATAAACGCTGTCGTGATATTGGAAATAATATCCACCATCGGTGACATCAGGAAATTGTAACGTACTGCGCGCATCCACGCTTTTCGATAACTTCGTGACAGCCCATTAAAAATGTCAATATTTTCCTCTTCTCGTACAAACGACTGCGTCACGCGCACACCATTGATACTCTCGGCGATGTAGGCATTCAGGTTGGACTGCTTATTGGACTGGATCTGCCAGGATTTATGCTGTTTGCGCTTAATTAACACCACAACAAACACAAGCACCGGCAGTCCGCACATACAAAGCAACGTAAGTTTCCCATTGATCGCAATCATAAAACCTACGATAAAAAACAAGTTGCAGAGATCCGTAATCGTATTGATGATACCATTTGACAGCAGATCGCTCAGATTATTTACATAATTTACCACTCGAACCTGGATTTTTCCATGCGGTCTTTCATCGTAATACGAAAATGGTAATTCCTGTAAATGGTTAAAAATATCGCTTCGTATCTCATGCACGATATTCTGCCCGATACGGCTCATATAACGGATTTTCAGTTTTAAGCTGATCATGCCGTACACCGTTATCAGAAGGATTGCCGCAACATAACCTAAAATCGGCTTCATTCCAGCCATTCCCATCGGAATACAGTCGTCCATCACTTTCATAAAAAATGTCGGAATCAACATCGAAAGTCCGGAGGAACTTAGCATCAATATGGCAATCAGCGCAATCTGGGTGCGATAAGGTTTCACATAATGAAACAGGCGCTTTACCTGATTGATATCAAATTTTTCATCGTAAATTTCATCCTCGGAAAACGTATTTCGCTTCGCCATTTTTTATCCCTCCATTCCATTTTGATGTTTGTAAACGGTTGCATAATAGCCATTCTGCTTCAAAAGGCTCTCGTGATTACCGCGCTCGACGATCCGCCCTTCGTCCATAACAAAGATCACATCGGCATCTTTAATCGAAGAAATGCGGTAAGCAATGACAAACACGGTATGTTTTCTGCCAAGTTTTTTCAGCTGTTCCTGAATATAACTTTCCGTCTCCATATCGACGGCAGAAGTCGTATCATCGAGGATCAGAATGGATGGCTTTTTCAAAAGCGCTCTCGCAAGAGAAATACGCTGCTTCTGACCGCCGCTCAGTCCTACTCCGCGCTCGCCAACAATCGTTTGATAGCCGTCCGGCATCGCCTTGATAAACAAATTCGCATCCGACATAACCGCTGCCTCTTTGACCTCTTCAAAAGTGCAGTCCGGCTTTCCGTAGGCAATATTTCCCTCAATCGTATCGGAAAACAAAAAGACATCCTGCATCGCCATACCGATATTGTCGCGCAGATCATGCAAATCCCAATTTTTTACATCAATTCCATCGACCAGAACTTCTCCTGCCGTCACATCGTAAAAACGACAAAGAAGGTTCATGATCGTCGATTTTCCGGCTCCTGTGGAACCAAGGATCCCTACGGTCTGGCCTTTTTCCACCGAAAAACTGATATTGTGGATAATGTCCTCGCCTTCCACTTCATAAGAAACGTTGCGGAACTCGATATTTCCCTGCATTTCCTTGCGCTTAATGCCCTTTTTCGGCTTCTTAACGTCAGGTTCTTTGGAATACGTGTCGTAGATTTTTTCCACCGATGTGATAAAACGCTGTACGTCATTAACCCACCAACCCGCGAAACGAAGTGGATTGGAGAGCATCCACAGATACCCGTTGACTGTGACAAGATTTCCCAATGTCATCTCGCCGCAGATCACCTGGTATCCGCCATACAAAATAAGTACGACCATCAAAAGATTGGAAAGCAGCTCAAAAATCGGTACAAAACGACACCAGATCGAAGCGGCGCCAAGCTCTGCCTCGCGATATTTATCGTTTTCTTTTTCAAATTTTTCTTTCTCGTATTCTTCTTTTGCAAATGCCTTTACCACGCGGTTTCCGCTGATATTTTCCTGCACAAAGGCATTGAGGCTGGAAAAACTCTGGCGGCATTCGTGAAATCTCGGCTTTACATGTTTTGACTGTAAATATGTGGTAAATAAGCAGAATGGCAACACCGCCATCATACACAATGCCAGTTTCACATTTACCATAAATATCATCACAAGCGCAAAAATAAACATCAGTATATTTTCATATACCGTGTAAATGACAAAGGCGACAAAATGCCGGATTGCGTCCATATCTCCGGTCTGGCGGCTCATCAGATCCCCCGTCCGGTTGCGGTTGTAAAAGGCAAAATCTTCCTGCAGCAATTTGCGGTACACCGCGTCACGCATGCGGTAAAGCACCCCCTGCGAACAGGTTTCAAACATCATCTGCGTGGCATAACGAAGGATCGCACGCACTGCCGTCACTGCGAGCATAATGCCGATCAGTTTCGGCAAAAGGTCGTACGCACCTCCTTGAATCACATCATCGACGATCATTCCGGAAATGTACGGATTTACGATCGCGCATGCGACAATGACCGTCATCAGCACGAGTCCGATCACGATCGCCAGCCGGTATTTTTTCAAAAATCCGGAAAACAATTTTAATGGTGTCATAGTGTCTCTCCTCTCTATCGGGAAGTCACTTTCTGCGAAAGCACTTTCTCGTAATCATAGCCCGCATCCTGACTGCATTTCACCGGACGCAGTTCGAATGCAAGGATTCCATTTTTTTCCAATGTGACGGGCAGGGTCAACCTACCTTCTGCTGCCTCAACCTGCCGCGTCGCCACAAAAGGATGTGCTGCCTCGCGAAGCAGCGCATTTTCCCCGCGCGTCGGATTCGCCGGCTCGCCGAGGTCATGCCAGACTTTCAGCGGATTTCCATGTGTTTCATCCACAAGTCTTGTCACTGCACAATATTTTCCATTTTCTACCATATCAATATTAATGTCAAGTTCCAATGTGCCGCCGTTTCCGTCATTATCCGGGTTCCAGACCACGCCATAATACGAACCGTCTTCTCTTTTTACGACGAGCATTTCCTCCGAGCGGTGCATGCAGACGCCGTCCAAGCCCTTATAAAAAGCAAATGTCCAAAATGTCGGCTTCGGAATGCAGCCGTTGGCAACCAGACCGAATCCTCCGTGAAATGGCGTAAACGGCACGCCCCATTCCTCAAACACGTCGCCAAACGTCCAATACGAATACGACGCATGGCAGTCGCCCAGCCTTGACAACATGTGCGCGACATAAGCCGCATTGTAACACGTATCGTGCACCGGCGCATTTGGCACATACGAGGTATTAAACTCGGTAATATGAATCTCTTTTCCGGCAAATTCTTCGTAGTTATCCACAATTTCTCTGGACTTTTCCAACACCTCAAATGCCTCTTCCGGCTGATGCAATGCAACATAGCTGTAATGTCCGCATTTTTCCGGCACTTCGCTGGTATAATGATGTCTCGTCACAAAGTCTAGCGGCAGTTTCTTTTCCTTGACAAATTCAAGAAAATCGGTCAGCCATGCCACATCATCGACACCACAGATTGCCGGTCCTCCGACACGCAGCGACGCATTGACTTCTTTCACCGCCTTCACGCTGACTTCATAAAGATGGAAATATTCCGCTTTGTCCGCATTTTTCCAAAATACCGCAAGGTTCGGCTCATTCCACACTTCAATCGGCCATGTCAACACTTCCTCTTCCCCATAACGACGGATCAAATGACGAAGCGTGTTCTGCACAAGTCTGGTCCATTTGTCATAATCTGCCGGCGGCGTGATATTTCCCTTCCAATAAAATACCGTTTCTTCGCCACTTGCCATCTTTTCCGGCATAAATCCCAGCTCGATAAACGGTTTCAGTTTTAGATCCCGGTACGCATCCATCACCTGATCAAGGTACGTAAAATTGTACTCCTCGACGATACTTCCGTCCGCCTCTTCGCGCTCCTGATAAATTGCCATATCTTTACAAAACAATCCATGCCCGCGGATATAATCAAACCCAATCTCCTTTTGCACAAGGGCAAGCTGATCCAGATATTCTTTATGTAATGCCAGATCCATACGCCCTGTGCCAATACAGGAAAATGTATTATTGGTAAAATTTACTACTTTATTTGTATTTACATCTATCTTTTTCATGATTCTTCTCCTCCATAAAAACATTGCAGTTTTGCGATAAAATCTTCTACTATAAAACGCGGATCAATCGACGTATACACGCGGATTTTCGGCCTTCCGCTCTCAAAACGGTTGGTCGTATCTTCGTTGATGACCGGCGCTTCCGTCTCGTGATATTTTCCGCAAAATTCATCCATGACAACACCTACCGCCGGCGAATCACCCAATGTCCAGCTCTCCCCTGGCGTCCATCCGGCGCGCTCCGACCGGTTATAAGTCTCCATTTGCTCAAACAAATGCTTCCCAATCTCACCACACGGTGCGATCCGCATCTGAATCTCGGCGAGACTGATGCGCATACTGCCATACACATCGTTTGGAATCTGCCAAAACCGAACCCCGCTTCCCAGCACAAGATTCGCTGCTTCGATATCATTTCCTGCATTGAATTCCCGCACTTCGCCGGTGCTGTGCTCGTGGCTCTGTCCCCCGATCCACACAACCGTCATATGCGGAACAATGTCCGGGCACGCCTGTATCGCCGAGGCAATATTCGTAATCGCCCCAATGCAGAGAACATACAGCGGTTTGTCATCTTCCCGCAATGCCTCGCGGATCAAAAATGACGAAGCCTCCGAAATCTCCCCGGTTCCTTTTTCTGACAATTTTCCGATTTCTCCCACAAGAACCGGAACTTCTTTTTTCATCGCCTTCACGACTCTCTGAATCTCTTCAAAACTCTGCTTCATACTTCCTTCACAGTTAAAATGTTCCGCAAAAATTGCCTTCACAATAAACTTATCGCACAGTAACGCATGTGCGATCGCAAACGGATCATCCGCCTCGCACGCCGCATCGCTGTCCACGATAACACGGACTTTTTTATCATCCGGAACCTGATATTTCAATGGCATAAAACCACCTCCTTCGTCTGTCTTTGTATAGTATACAAAAAACGAACGGAAAAGAAATGGATTTTCTTGTCCGTTCACATGTATTATTCTGCAAAAGGGAAATGTATGGGCGGGGAATTTCGGAATAGTTCTATGAACCCCGGAATTTCCCTTACCCCTTTCTATTACGATACTTCAATGGTGACATCCCATATGTCTTTTTAAACAATTTACTAAAATGATACGCATCGTCGTACCCCACTTTTTCCGCGATCTCCGCGACGCCAAAATCCTCCTTCTGTTCCAGCAGTTCTTTGGCATGCTCCAGTCGCACACGGATCAGGTAATGAATCGGCGATTCTCCTATTTCCGACTTAAATATCTTGGAAATATAATACGGACTCAGATACATATTTTCCGCAATCTGATCCAGCGAAATCTTCTCCGCATAATGTTCATCGAGATAATCTGCGATCTGAGCAGCGACGTAATTTTTTCCGGTAGACTCGAATTCACGGCCTTTCATGGCTGGAACCGGTTCTATTTCTTCGCGCACGATATGCAGCAGAAGCTGTGTTAAATACGCCTTCAGCATAAAATAACTTCCCGGTTTTCTCTCAGTATTTTCCTTTTCCATTTTCTCACAAAGTTGGAAAATTTCACGCCTCATTTTCCCGGAAGTATGCAGCACATTGCTACCGTCCTTCAGCTCAATCTGATTTTCGCGCATATTGCAAAACGATACATCCGTAAGTCCGACAAAATATTCCAGCCGGCCTTCTTCACCTTCACGGATAATGCTCTCGTGGCCGATTCCCGGATTGAAGATCAGAACATCTCCCTCTTTGACCGGCACATATTCATCATTCAGATGATAAATACCTTTCCCTTTTAGTATAATTCCGATCTCAATAAAATCGTGCTTATGATAATTATTTTCGCTCTCTTTCCGGTCAACCTGACAAGAAAAGAGAAATGTCGGATTCAAATCCTGATTGACAATGTCAAATTGTATGTTGTCCATAATGCTCCTTTTTTCGTAAAATATGCATTTGTTCAAAACTTTTCAGTCATACATCGTTCCCAGTCCATGATCTGTCTCAAATTTTGTCCGGCAGAACCGGTCTCTCGTCGTATTGATGGCGACCGCTGTCACAAGTCCATCCGGCTTATTATCATTGATAAGGATTCGCTCGCCCTGCCCGGCTCCAAAAATAATATGGTCATAGCGGACATGGTTTTCTTTCAAGAACTGCAACGTGTGACGTTTTTCCCACTCGCCGCGTGCCGTCAGAAAGATAATGATATCATTCGGCGGAATGCTCGCAAGAAATTCTTCCGCTCCCGGAAGAAATTGGTCTTTTCCAAGAATATACGGTCCATCATGTACCACAATAGTTCCATCAAGATCTAAGATCCAGGTCTTTTGCATTGGCGATAATTGTACTTTTTCCGGTTCCAGCATCGCTCTCTTCCTTTCTCTATTTATTCCAAAAAATCATCCGGATTAAACTCTTCCAATGTCTGCTTCTTTTTTTCTGCATTTGCAAGGCCGGCGAGTTTTGTATTCTGCATAAATTTTTCCGTATTAAACATCACAAGCACATCTGTGATATCCTCGTATTTGTCAAGAATCTGGCCGATTGGAAGTTTCCCATAACGATAATCGATCAGGATAATTCGGTCATAATTTTCTGTCAAAAACGGGACAAAACAATTGGCAAAGGAATCCTTGATCAGAAGCAGTGTTTTTCCGGTTTTTGCCTTTGTCGTTATCTCTATCTGAAAGGTATTCTTGGATAAAAATACATTGTAGCGGTTAAATCCTTCTTTTGCCTCTTTTGGAAAATACAACGTGTCTGCTTCTACATCGCCGTCATCCATATTGACGTGAACGGCCTCCTGCGATGCATTTTTAAAAAGTGTAACCTGATCTTTTGGGACATTTACATGTACTTTATTATACGTCGTTCCGTAAAAATCATCGAATACCATTTCCTGCGTATACTCCGTAATTGGCTTCGTGGCTGCCTGTCCGCTCTTTTCTGCCCATTCTTTGTACGCATAATAAGCACCGAGCGTCGTCCAATGGTGGTCGGTCCGATAATAGATATATTCATTCTGGTGGCTTTGCATAGCATCTTTCAGATAAATCATCCGTTCCGGATGTGACAGAGATTTTTGCAATGCATCTAACACCTCGGTATGCTCGGAAACCTGCGAATATGCCGGCAAATATTTCGAAAGTGCAAGTGTCTTCGATGGAATCATCAGACAGCTTACCTGCTTCTCGCCAAACATTTCACACATATCATTCAGAAAGGAAGACAACGTTTTTACATTTTCTTCCACTTGTTCTTTATCATACTCATTTTCGTCGTCTTTTTCTAAAAGATAACCTTCTTTTCCCAGATAAACATTGTTGATATCCCTTTTTCCCATTTGTTTTTGGAGGGTCACCGCCAGATCCACCCATCGATCCCGCAAGAAAAACTGGTCGCTCAGATAAGCTTCGTATTTTTCCTGATATTTTCCCTGTAAAAACTGCTCTTTGGTGAGCTGCGGTTTCTGTTCCAAATTTCTATTTTCCAAATCGGAATACGCTTTTTTCGGTAAAACCGCCGTAATGACTGCGCCCCCAAACAGCATAACACAAAAGACAATAATCGACAATATTTTTAGCTTTTTCACTTTACCACCTCCTTAAAACCGAAAATACAAAAACGGATTGTAAGACGAATTCACAAGCAATGCGACGCAGGCAATAAACAATACGATAGTAAATAGAATTGCTGCAATCTCTCTACGTGCCGTATCTTCGGGGAAAGCTCTGCAAATTAGAAACCGTTTTACAACGGACAGCGATCCGATGACGGCAATGACAAGCAAAGCCGCATGGGATACCAGAAGATACATCGTCTGCTGATTCACAACTCCTGCTCCGGTCCGGAAAAACATCGCACGCATATAATTTGCACTGTCTGTCATGTCCTGCCACGAAAACAAACTCCATCCAATCATGACAAATAACATCGTATAAATATGTCCAAACGCCGCAGGTAATTTATCTAACACCTTTTTTAATACAAATTTCTCAAGCACAAGAAGCACGCCATAGTACACTCCCCACAATATGAAATTATAGTATGCACCATGCCACAATCCGGTTAAAAACCACACGATTGCCAGATTTAATATCTGACGTCCGACACCATGGCGGTTTCCTCCCAGCGGAATATACACATATTCCCGGAACCACGTTCCCAGCGAAATATGCCAGCGGTGCCAGAATTCCGTAATGCTTTTTGATGCATATGGATAATTGAAGTTTTCCGGAAAGGTAAAACCGAACATTGCGCCCAAACCGATTGCCATATCCGAATATCCCGAAAAATCAAAATAAATCTGCAATGTAAACGCCACTACACCAAGCCATGCCATCGCAGTCGTCAACTCACTGTCCGGCATCGCCGCAATCTGGCTCCAAAGGGCCCCCACTTGATTCGCGATCAGCACTTTCTTTCCGAGTCCCACCATAAATCGAAGGATTCCTTTACTAAACTGCGAAATCGTCTCTTTTCGATGATCCAATTGTTCTGCGACATCCTTAAAACGGACGATCGGCCCCGCGATCAACTGTGGAAACAGCGCAACATAGGCTCCAAACGTAATAAAATTCTTTTGCATTTTAGCATCCCCGCGATACACATCAATCGTATAGGACATCGTCTGAAAGGTATAAAAAGAAATACCGATTGGCAATGCAAGATGCAGCTCAGGCATCGCCAAACCGGTCAATTGATGAACGATCTGAAGAAAAAAACCGGCATATTTAAAAAAGCCAAGAAGTGCCAGATTTATGACTGCCGAACAGGCAACCATAACTTTGGCACCACTCATTTTCCCCTTTTCTTTAAAATAATGCACCGCAAGTCCCGCCGCATAGTCTACACATGTAGAAAGCAGGATGAGTACCACATATACCGGTTCGCCCCACGCATAAAAAATGAGACTCGACAAAAATAATACGAAATTCCGGCATTTCTTTGGCAGGATGTAGTATGCCAAAAGAACAATCGGCAGGAAGCGGAACAAAAACAATAAACTGCTGAAAACCATGTCTTAACTCCTCTTATAACTTCTTCTTAAGAGCAGTCTGACCTTTCATATTCACATCTTTTTTCGGTGACATGGCAATGTACCAGACATACTTCCCTTTTTGACCGCAAACTGCATTTTGAAATACCTGCTTTTCTGCCGCCGTATAATCACTGAGATAATCGCTCTTGCAATTTCTCTTTTTATAGCTCTTCAATGTGCCAAGTAGGCTCTTTGCCTGAGACGCATTTTTTGCTTGCATCACACACAAACTATAAGCTTCTTTTGCATCAAATACATACTGCATTGTCTTTACTTTCTTTCTGGCTGCGGAAGAAAGTGCGCCAAAATCCAATGCACTTTTCGACGCATATTTCAAATTTGCGCTGCCGCCTGTCGCCTTTAATGCGGCAGAGCAGAGTGCCTTGCAATTTGCCTTTGGTTTTGCCTGCGCCGGCTCTGCCGCCACCAGTCCGATCAAAAGTGTCATTGCCAATATAGTACAAATTATTTTTCTGAATTTCGTCATTTTTCAATCTCCTTTTACTGATCCAATGATTTATCATATTTCCCAATTACCGTTCCAAATTTAGCATACGCAGGCGGCTTCCAATGATAACCATCGCCTGTCGCATATCC
>OGQJ01003282.1_pt1 | contig 11184 bp, 8 predicted proteins | sample 1553161 | NCBI WGS metagenome assembly OGQJ01 (sample SAMEA2579923, study PRJEB22360) | human gut metagenome | biome: human gut; feature: human-associated habitat; material: faeces | place: Denmark | collected 2008/2010 | reverse complement strand
ATGGTGGCGGGTTCTTCTAGGGCCTTGAGGTATTCGGCGGGAAGGAGGGCCTTGGGGACGGCGACCTCGTAGACGTATTCGGTGAACCAGTCGTCGCTCATGGTGAAGTAGCCCTTGTCGGCGATCTTGTCTCCCCACGAGTTCTCCACACGCCAACGGCGGGTGGTGTGGCCATCCTCATCCACATCCACACCGACGAACGCCATCGCGTGATTCATCGCGGAATCGCCGAAACGGACACGCTGTTCCTTGTCCAGATCGAAATCGACGCCATACACGCGGCCATACTCGAACAGGTCGGTGGCCCACGCGCCATTCTCACGGTCCATCATCGGATGGCAGTCAGCGCCGAACCATACCGGAATGCCCTGTTCCTGAAGAATCTGACGCACGCAGTCCTTCATGAACTGGTTCGGCACGTTGAGGTACTCGGTCGGGTCTCCCCCGGCCACGTTGCCCAGATGCTCGATGCCGATCTTCTTGCCCTTGACGTGCTCCTGACGCGGATCGTCCACCAGGCAGACATAGCTTTCCAAATCGGCGGAACCCACATACTTCTTCCAGAACTCGACAGGCGTGATCTCGCCATCGCGGTGGAACTCGCCATCCTTGTCGGTCCACTCCCAATCGAAGCTCTTCGGCGGCTCGCCCAAGTGAATCGTCAGAATACGGTGACCGGCGGCGACCGCATCGGCGATGATCGCATCGATCGCGGACGGATCAGCGTACATATGCGCAACCGCGGTGTGCAGCATGCGGCGCAGCTGCACGTTCATCTCACCGGTGTTCTTGGAGGATTCGGTCTCCGGGAACAGATCCTTCGGCACCGCGCCATACTTCTTGTACACGTTCATGGCCATGGTCCACTGGCCGCCGTCGCCCATCACGTCGGACAGCAGATGCTGCATCAGACGCGAATCGGCAGGCTCGCCGGCCTCTACCAGAGCCGCCACGTCCTTCAGGAAGTAGTTGACGCGTTCGAGCTTGTCGTAGTACATGGCGTAGTTCTGGGAGAACTCGAACTCCTTGAGACCCATGTTCTGCTTGGCCACGAAACGGGCCACGTTCAGCGAGCTGAACAGCCAGCAACGGCCGGAACGGTCCTGATGGGTGACGGTGCCGTTGTCCACGACGGTGGAGAAACGACGCTGCATCAGACGGGCGCGATCGTAGTTGCGCGCCACCTTGTCGATGCCGGCCGCCGTGACGGCGTTCATGGCCATGCGATTGTGCTCGCTTGCTTCGAAATCGTCGACGAGCTTGTTCAGTTCATCACCGCTCAATGGCGTGATGTCGGTCATTATCCATTCCCTTTCTATGGTTTCAGTTGTTCTGCGAAGCGTCTGCGGATTCGGCGTCGCCTTCCGGCTCGGTCTCGGCTGCGGAATCGTTCTCGACGGCATCCTGCGTGTCGGCGTCTGCCGGTGCGGCGGTCTCATCGTCGTGCTGCGCGTCGTCATCAGATTGCGCGTCGGAAGGCTCGCCTTCATCGACGGCGTTGACCACGGACAGGTCGTTCATGCCGAAACCGGAGAACGCGTTGGAGAACATGGCACGCAGTTCGCTGACGCGCTGCGTGATCTGGGCCTCACGGCTCTGCAGGTCGGCGATGCGCTGCTGCACGCCGTCCAGTTCCTTCTTCGCGGCCTCGCGACGCTCGTTGATCTGCTCGTCGGCGTCTTCGGTGGCCTGCTTGAGGATGCTCGCCGCGTTCGCGTCCGCCTCGTCACGCTTGCTGGAAGCGTACGCCTCAGCCTCGTCACGGGTCTTCTGCGCGGAGGAAATCAACTCGCTGGCCTGCTTGTTGGCGGCCTCGCGACGTTCGTTCAGGTCGGTGAGCAGCTCATTGACCTTCTTCGTGGCCTCCTCCTGCTGGGCGGAGATGTCGGCGCGGATCTGCTCCACTTCGGCGTTGACCTGGCTGATGGTCTTGGTGCGGTGCACTTCCGCCTCGTCGGTGATCTCCTGGGCCTTCGCCTTGGCGGTGTCGGTGATTTCGGCGGCACGGCGCTGCGCGTCGGTCATCATCTTGGACACCTGCTCGCGCACGTCCGCCAGCTTCTTGTTGGCTTCGGCAAGCGCGGATTCGATCTGGTCGTTGGTCTCGCTCTTCAGGCGGGAGATCTCCTCATTGGCGTTCTTGCGCTGTTCGGCGATCTTGCTGGTCGCCTCGGTGCGCATGTCGGAAATCTCACGTTCCTGCGTGGCGCGTTCGGCGGCAAGACGCTTGCCGTGTTCCTCACGGGAGTTGGTCAGTTCCAGATCGACGGTCTGACGCTGCGCCACCACGGCCTTCTGGGCCTCGCTGCGCATCTGGTCGACCTCATGCTGGGCATTGGCCCTCATGGCTTCGGATTCGTCCTTGGCGTCACCGAGCACCTTGGCCGCCTTGGCGTTGGCGTCGTCCATGATGCGCCTGGCGTCGATTTTGGCGTTGTTCAGCAGTGTTTCAGCCTGCAGCTGCACCGTGGCGCGGGCCGCGGAAGCGTCCTTCTTGGCTCGTTCAAGCAGCTCGGCGCTGGTCTGTTCCGCGCTGGCGAGCATCTGCTGGGCGTTGGCGCCCAGTGACGCGAAGGACTTCGGAGCGGCCTTCTTGTTCTTTTCCTCCTGCAGCTGCGCCTGCAGCTCAAGGATGGTCTGGTCGTCGGCCTTGACCTGCTCACGCAGACGGTTCACCGTCTCCTGAGCCGAAGCGAACGCCTCGTCGACTCGATCCTTGTCGTACCCCCTCAACACGATTGGGAACTGCTCAACCATGCCCTTTTCCTTTCACGAATTCCCTACACTTTGCGCATCTGCCAGCGCGCACTCGTTCAGTACTCTATCTCAGTCAGCAGGCGGCACGCAGAACGAAATGCATTATTCTCACAGAGAGCACAGAAATCGTTCGAAAAAGTCTGTCGGGGGTATGGCGGTATGTCCGCGACCACGTGTCGAAACCGCATGACTCACATGTCGCAGAAAATCGTGCCGTAGAAAGCGGAGCCGTCCTCAGCCAAGCAGAATGTCGCTTGACGAGGGTTGCAGGAAGTATCGTACCGATTCACGCAGCACGTCATCGACCGCAGCGGTCTGCTGTTCGATCGACAGTCCACGTTCGTGCGGCCGACCGTTGACGATCGGCAGGCTGACGAACCCCGACAGAATGCGACGTTCCTGGCCCGCCGACCAGTTGAGCAGATGGTAGAACAGCGAATTGCATACGAACGTACCGGCGTCGGAACTCAACGCGGCGGGAATCTCGTGTTTGGCGAAATCGTGCAGTATCGACCGCAACGGCAGGCGCGTCCAGTACGCGGCCGGACCTTCCGGGTCGATCGGGCGGCGGGGCGGAATCACGTTGTCGGCATCCGGCTTGGCCGCATCCATGAGATTTGTGGCGCATCGTTCCAGCAGAATGCCACGGGAGGTGCGCTTGAGCCCTGTGGCGATGACGATGTCCGGCTTGGCCTGTTCGATGGCTTCCAGCAGCGTGGGCCAGGCTTTGGCGAAGCTCACCGGAAGCGTGACGTTGGTGACGGTGACGGCGATGTCCTGCAGCAGTTCTTCGGAGATCGCCTGCGATTGCGCCGGATCGGCCCATTGCTTGGCTACCGCCGCCGGCACGAGCACGGCCGGATTGACGTCGATGCCTTCGTAGGGCGTGAAACCGGAGATGACGATGTTGATCTGCTGCATGGTTTCCAGTGTACGTGGTGAATGTGTTGAACGTTAAGTCTGCCGACACGTCGACGGACTTAACGTTCGATGAAAATCAACGGCTGTGCATCTGGGAGAACGCTTCGGCGAACACGGCGTGCATGCGCGCCTTGGCTTCCTCCTTGGCGTGTTCGGGGTCGAGGCTGCGGGCGATGCCTTCGGCGATCGGCATGTCGGATGGCGTGGTGATTTTGAGGTTCGTTTCGGAACCGTCCACGATGGCGACCGGCTCGTCGGGCAGGTAGTCCACCACCACGCGCGTGTCGTCGGTCGGATGGAAGTCGGGGTCGGCGGCGGCCAGTTCGTAGGCTTTGACGATGGTACCGAAACGGAACGCCTGCGGGGTCTGCGCGCGGAAGGTGTTCGGACGTTCCGGCACGGATTTGACCACCTTGCGGTCGCCCAGATCCTCTGTGAGCAGAATCGTGTCGGTGGAGGCGTAGGCCACGGTGGCGGCATTGAACTGGTCCAGGCTGTCGATGCAGCCGTCGATGGACCGCTCCTCGACGAACGGACGCACGCCGTCATGGATGAGGATCTTCGCGCCGGAGGGAATGCCGGCCTGCTTGAGCAGGTCCAAGGCGGCGAGCGTGCTGTCCACGCGTTCGGCGCCGCCGGGAACGATGGCCCGCACTTTGGCGTAGCCGGCTTCGTCGATAAGCTCGTTCACCGTCTCTTCGACACGTTCGTTGACCACCACGATGATGTCGCTGATGCGGTCGTTGTTTTCGAATGCCTCGATGCTCCAGCAGACGATTGGCTTGCCGCCCACCGACACCAGCTGCTTGGGGTTGTTCTCGTCGAATCGGGTGCCGAATCCCGCTGCCAGCACCACGGCCACGACCGGCATTTTCTGTTCCTGCATCTGCTCTCCCTTACTCATATGCTCCACCGTAAAGCCGCGGCCGCATGCCACCCCGTTCCGCGGCGGGTTCTGCACGCAATCCGCAACAGTGGCCACGCGAATCACTCGAATCGCACGAATCGCGTGGCTTGTATGGCTCGTATGGTGATTATTCGCGTACGATCAGCGCCAGCATGCGTCCTTCATGCTGTTTTTTGGCGAGCGACGCGCGGCGATGCGAGAACCACAACGGGTTTTCGAGCGTGCACAGGCTGCGGCGGATCTTGTTGAACCGTTCGGAAAGCTTCGGATCGCCTTCGCCATCGGCGGCGCAGATGCCGGCCAGTTCCTCGTCTTCGGACAGGTACTGCGTGGCCGTGTTGACGCGTGGACGGGATGAGACGATGTTGTCGGCCGGCACGCCCGCTTTGGCAAGCTCCTGCAGGGCGGCCGCGGCGATGTCGATGCCCGGCTGGCCAAATCGGCTCAACGTGAAGGTTCCCGGGAACTGCGCATCGAATTCGTCGGCGATGTCGCCACCGACCTCGTAGCAGTCGCCGCAGATGCAGGGGCCGAGCGTGGCGACGATACGTTCCGACTGGGCGCCCTTGGACACCATCTTCTCGATGGTCGCGCCGATCACGCCTTTCTGCAGACCGCGACGGCCGCAGTGCGCTGCGCCGATCACGCCGGCTTCGGGATCGGCCATGAGCACCGGCAGGCAGTCGGCGGCGAACATGCCGAGCGCCACGTTCTTCCGGGACGTCACTTGGCCGTCGGCTTCGATGACGGTCGGCTCACCGCCATTCCCCGTCGCGTTGTTTTCGCCGTCCGTCTCGTCTTCCGGCCTCTTCGTGCCGGACACGTCGAATCCGAACGGCTGGTTGATGACGAATGATTCGTCCACGTCCACCGCGTCGCCGGAATGCACCTGGCTGATGAGGCTGATTTTCGCGCCGAGCACGTCGGCGAGCGCCTTGCGGTTGGCGAGCACGTGTTCCGGTTTGTCGCCGGATTTGCCGCCGAGGTTGAAGTGCGCGAAATCGCCTTCGCTGGTGCCGCCGAGTCGCGTGGTGTAGACGACTTTGATGCCGGGGGCCAGCATGATCGGAATGGTCACGGGAATCGGGTTGCCGTTTTTGTCAGTGGGGTCGATGGCGTTGGAATCGAGGATCGCGTCATCGTATTGTGTGCTGCTCATGTCTTGTTTTTCCTTGGTTTTGCGATTGGAAGGCCTGCTTGCGATTGCCGTCTTCTATTCGGCTTTCAGCGTCGGCTTTTTCGTGCGCGAACGGATGGCCGCGTTGACGGGCACCTCCTGTGGGCACGGCATGGAGAAGACGTGCGCCGGGTTGTTGATGGCTTCGACCCAGTGGCCGTCGGCGTCACGGAAACCGCCGGCAGGCACGGTGTAGGCGAAGGGGGCCGCGCCGGGCAGCACGAATTCGACTTCCTGGCCGGCTTCGATCTTGTTGCGGCTCATGATGGTCACGCGTCCTCCGTCTTCCGGACTCCATGACAGCACTTCGCCGACGACGAGCCATGCGCGGAAGTATGCGGAACGGTCGGTGCTTTGCCGCACTTTGTGTTCCGGATAATAGAAGCCGGTGGAGTAGTCGCGGTGCGCCACTTTGCCGGGCTCGTCGAGCAGCCAATCCGGCAGGGTGACATGCGGTGCCGGCCGTACACCGGCGTGATGCCAGCCTTCCGGCAGTATTTCGGCGGCGGTGTTCGACTTGCGTCGGGTGCTGCGTGCGTGGTAGCTCAGATTGTCCGGCTCGCCAATCGCGATATTGCCGGACGAAACGTTGCCAGCCGAAACGTTGCCGGACGGCACGCCCCCAACGGGAACGGCGTCGATGTCGGGCTTGCCGGCGAACGCGCCATCGGCGTTGGCCATGATCGTATCCTCGGTGTCCGGCTTGCCGTATTCCGGGTCACCGGGACGGATCACGCGGTCGCGGAACGGCTTCAGAACATTGCCGTCGGCATCTTCGAAGCCGCGCTGGACCATGTATTCGTTGACGGCCGTCTTGTAGGCGTTCGTCATGGCGGCGATGTAGTAGGCGCTCTTGGAACGGCCTTCGATCTTGAGGCTCGTCGCGCCCGAATCAAGCAGATCGTCGATGTGGGCGAGCATGTTCATGTCCTGCGAATTGAACAGGTACGCGCCTTCCGCGGTCTGTTCGATCGGGAAGTACTGGCCGGGGCGTTTCTCTTCGACGATCGAATACTTCCAGCGGCACGGCTGCGCGCATTCGCCGTGGTTGCCGTCGCGGCCGGTCAGATAGTTGGAGAACAGGCAGCGTCCGGAGAAGGCCATGCACATCGCGCCATGCACGAAGCATTCGATGTCGAGGTCGTCGGGAATGCGGGCGCGGATGTCGCGCACGGCCTGCAGGTCCATTTCGCGGGCCAGCACCACGCGGCGCGCGCCCAGTTCGTAGAACGCGTTGGCGGCCTGGTAGTTGGTGACGCCGGCCTGCGTGCTCACATGCAGTTCGAGGTTCGGAGCCACCTGCTTGGCCATGAGCATCACGCCGATGTCGGAGACGATCAGCGCGTCCACGCCGGTGTCCTTCAGCTTGCCGAGGTATTCGCGCATGGCTTCCACCTCGTTGTTGCGCGGCAGCACGTTGAAGGTGACGTACACGCGGGCTCCACGCTCGTGGGCGTAGCGTGCGCCTTCCTCGAAATCCTCGAGGCTCAGGTTTTTCGGCGCGCTGCGCATGCCGAACGCCTTGCCGCCGCAGTAGACGGCGTCCGCACCGTAATCGACCGCGGTTTTCAGTCCCCTCAAATTGCCTGCGGGGGCCAACACTTCTGGCTTGTTTCTTCTTTGCACGGATGTTCCTCTTACTCGTAAAAGACCATCAGATATTGTCGTAGATTCACGGGACAGGCAAAGCCCGTCCAGCCGTTACGCAAGCTCGGGCTACGCCAGCTCGCGTGCGACGGCGGCGAGTACGTCCACGGCGTCGGCGAACTCTTCCGGCGTGGTGTAGGAGTAGCTCAGGCGCAGGGAGTTGTCGGCGGCGAAATCGTAGATGTCGCCGGGGTTGAGCAGCACGCCACGTTCGGCGGCCAGCTGGAACAGGCGGTTCATGCGTATCGGCCGGTCGAAGGTCATCCAAATGTAGAAGCCGCCGGACGGCACGTTCCAGTGGGCGAGCCCGTCCATTTTCTCCTGCAGCGTAACGAGCGCGCGGTCGCGGCGGTGCCGCAGCTCCCGTTTCAGGCCGGCCACGTATTCGTCGTACATGCCGTTCGTGAGGAATCGCGCGAACGTCCACTGGCTCAGCACGCTCGCACCGTAGTCCATCTGCATTTTCACGTCGGCGAGCCGCTGCACGATCGGTTCGGCGGCGACCAGCCATCCGATGCGCAAGCCGGGAGCCAACGACTTGGACGCGCTGCCGAGCGTGATGACCATGCCGGTCTCATCGAGGGCCTTCAGCGACGGCAGCGGGGCATCATCCTCGAAATACAGGTCGCGGTAGGCGCCGTCCTCGATGATCGGCAGTCGGCTGTCCACGGAAAGCTCGACCAGTTCATGCCGGCGTTTGTCGCTCATAGTGACGCCTGTCGGATTGTGATTGGTCGGAATCGTGTACAGGATCGCATTGCCTTTGCGGTTGCGCGCGTTGAGCGGCGCCGGACGGCCGGCGTCAGGCTCCCCTTCCGCCAGCAGGCCGCGCAATGCCTGCACGTTGAGGCCGTCGTCGTCCATCGGCACGCCTTCCAGATGCATGCCGGCCGACTGGAACACCTGCAGCGACTTGATGTAGCTCGGCGATTCCGCGTATACGGTGGTGCCGGCCGGCAGCAGGCTCACCGAAATCATCTGCAGCGCCTGCAACGCGCCGGATGTGACCAGCACCTGGCTTGCCGTGCAGTCGACGCCGGTGGCGCGCATGTGCGCCGCAATGGCCTCGCGCAGTTCGGGCAGGCCTTCGGGCGGCGGGTAGCCGAGCGTTTCGATCTCGTCCGCGGCCTCGCCGAGCACCTGCCGCCACATGGCTTTCGGGAAGAGCCGTGGGTCGAGCTCGCCGGTGCCGATGCGCGTCATGTTCGGCGTGAACTCGTACCGGTTGATGGCTTGGATGGTGTCGTTGTTGGCTTTGAAGAAGCCGGAATCCACGTAATCGGCCCAGTCGGGCGCGCCCGGCAGCATCAGCGACCACGTGTTGCTGACGATTCGCGTGCCCGCTCCATGCTGCCCTTCGACGATGCCGTAGTCGGACAGCTCGTTGATGGCCGCGATGACGGTGGACCGGTTCACGCCGAACCATTCGGCGAGCGCGCGTTGCGACGGCAGACGCGAGCCAATCGGCCAGTTGCCGCTGTGCACCTGTTCGCACATGTACCCGACGATTTGTTCGGTGACGGGTTCGCCGGTGGTACGGTCCGGTTTCCAATCGATGTTCAGCGGCGCGATGCGTGCCATGACGCTCCTTCACATTGGTGGTGTCGGTATGGTTCGGCGTTTTCCGCGGTCGGCGCATCTGCTTTCTGACAGTGGACCGTCCTGCGATTGGCTGAGCCAAACCTCAGCTTTTGGCTGGTTGCCTATTGTAGCAACACCTATACAATATGACACTGGTTACGTTGTTTTTCGCAGAATAGAGTTTTTCCTGCGATTACAAAATGAGCAATTTGGTTGGTTTTGGCTGGGTTGATTACAACCAACCAAATATGTTTGGATGGATAAGAGGCGAGTATGGGATTCTTTTTCCAAGGGCTGACGTTGGGATTGGCGTATGTCGCGCCGATCGGTATGCAGAATCTGTTCGTCATCGATTCGGCGCTGACCAAGCCGCGCCGCCGCGCGCTGCTGACCGCGCTGATCGTACTGTTCTTCGACGTGTCGTTGTCGCTGTCCTGCTTTTTCGGCATCGGCAAGCTCATGCAGGACCACGCATGGCTGAAGCTGGCCATTCTGGCGATCGGCGGCTTGGTGGTCATCCGTATCGGCGCGGGTCTGCTGTTTCCCGGCAAGGGTGGCGATGATGGCGCCGCGCAAACGCCGCAGTCGCAGACCTCGCAATCGCAGGGCCTTGCGCAACGCGTCACTTCGAAATTCGGCGGCGACAGCGAGCTGCTGCACACCATCGTCACCGCCGGTGTGGTGACGTGGTGCAATCCGCAGGCCATCATCGACGGCACGCTGATGCTCGGCGCGTTCAGCGCGACGCTTACCGTCGGTCAGTCCACGCCGTTCATCACCGGCGTGGAAACCGCGTCGGCACTGTGGTTCTTCGGCATCACCCTGCTGGTGTCGCTGTTCAGCCACAAGTTCAGCCCGCGAATCGTCATCGCGATGAACCGCGTGTGTGGCGCGGTGGTGGTGCTGTACGGCGTCAAACTACTAGCTGATTTCGTGATGGCCGTGCTGTAATCCCCGATAGCCGTCCGGTTCCGCAAAAACGTATGCCCGTCCGTGTTTTGCTGCCCGAGCTGAGTGGTTGGGTTAACAAAATGCGGACGGGCAGTGCTTTTTCAGCCGAGGAAGGCGAGCTCCTCGTCAGTGAGTTCGAGCTCGTCGGCCTTCAGGGAGTCGAGGATGGTTTCGGGACGGTGTGCGCCCGGAATCACGAACATGTGGTCGCCCTTGGCCAGCTCCCAAGCCAGCACCACGCGCTGGTAGCTCACGCCATGCTTGGCGGCCACTTCGCGGAACGGGTCGAACAGATGCTCGTCGTACGGGTGGCGGTAGCCGCCGAGCGGACTCCAGCACACGAAGGCGAGACCTTCCTTCGCGCAGTATTCCAACGTGTCCTGGGTTTCCAGATGGATCGGCGAATACTGGTTCTGCACGGCAACGAGCTTGTCGCCGAGAATCTCCTGTGCGATTTTGAGCTGTTCGATGCTCACGTTGGACACACCCGCCCACTGGGCAACGCCCTGGTCGAGCAGCGCCTTGATACCTTCGCAGGACTCGTTGTACGGCACTTCCGGATCGTGGCGATGCAGGTAGAGCAGGTCGATCGAGTCGACGCCGAGCGCCTGCGCGGACTGCTTGCCGTATTCGATGAGGTGTTCCGGCTTGCCGTCGCGCGGCCAGATCGGCTTGTCGCCATCCCACGCGCGGCGCAGACCGACCTTGGTGGCCACGGTGACTTCCTCACGCGGCCCCTTCCATGTGTCCAGCGCTTCGCGGACCAGCTTTTCGCCGGTCTGTTCCTCTTCGCCCGGCGTGTAGTAGGCCCATGCCGTGTCGATGTGGCGGCAGCCGGCGTCAAGCGAGGCGTGCAGGGTTTCGATGCCGACGTCGTGGCCCCGGTTGTTTTCAATGGTTAGCGGCATCTCGCCGTGGCCGATGGCGGTGGTGTGGAACGGTCCGAGATTACGGAACAACGTCATGTCTTCTCCTTCGAAAGTGGTGTCTTCCGGCAGGCGCGAGCCGGTTGGAGCCGGGTCGGAACCAAGTCGGACGGCATCTCGTTCAGGTTCTGCCAATGGAAAAGCCTACCAATCGCCATGGGCGAAAGGTAGGCTTTTCAAGCCGGACCGGGCGTGGGCAAACACAATGCCGACAATCGCAATGTCATAGGGCGTCACGTTGTCCGACGGCGGGCGGCATGTCGTGGATCAGCGGCCACCCCCCCCCCCCCCGCCGCCGCCCCCGCCCGGGTACGATT
>OGQJ01003270.1_pt1 | contig 11216 bp, 10 predicted proteins | sample 1553161 | NCBI WGS metagenome assembly OGQJ01 (sample SAMEA2579923, study PRJEB22360) | human gut metagenome | biome: human gut; feature: human-associated habitat; material: faeces | place: Denmark | collected 2008/2010 | reverse complement strand
ATCAAGAGAAATTAGAAGTAGAAAAGAAGATACAGTAGTTATTGAAGAAGCTGAGATGGAAATTGAAGCACAATATTTACGTTTTAAAGAAATCACTGGGAAAGATCCTGATTATTTTGAATGTCATGCTGTTATTTCACAAAAATTTTTTATAGCTTTAAGAAATGTGGCTAAAAAATATGGTCTTTTTTATGAAAATGTTTTATTTGATCAAGAGTTTGAAAAAGAAAATAATATTTATGGTATTGCAATGGCCAAGCTTAATGAACAAATGCTTTATGATCCAAAAGAATATATTGAAAACAGTTTAGAATTTATTAGAAATCATGATGTATCCGTGATGGTTTTCCATCCAGGGTATTTAGATCAATATATTCTAACACATTCATCCTTTACGCTTATTAGGGCAATGGAATGTGATTTTCTATGTTCATCATGGTTAAAAGATTGGCTTAAAGAGTATCAAATTGAATTAACTGATTTTAGAAAGGTTAAAAATGCATAGATGTTCATGGGTCAATGATGATCCTCTTTATATTGATTATCATGATCATGAATGGGGAAAACCTGTTTATGATGATCAAAAATTGTATGAAATGTTTTTATTAGAAACATTTCAAGCTGGTCTTTCATGGATTACGATTTTACATAAAAGAGAGGCTTTTAAAGAAGCTTTTGATGACTTTGATGTTTTTAAAGTTGCTTACTATGATGAAAAGAAAGTAAATGAGTTAATGAATAATTCAAGAATTATTCGTAACTCAAGAAAAATCAAAGCGGCTATCAAAAACGCACAAATTTTTATTGAAATCCAAAAAGAATTTGGCTCTTTTTCTAACTATCTTTGGTCTTATACAAATCACAAAATTATCTATTTAGAAGATGAGGAACTTGCTACAACAAGTCCACTTTCTGATAAAATATCGAAGGATTTAAAGAAAAGAGGTATGTCATTTGTTGGAAGTATTACCATTTATTCTTATTTAGAAGCAATCGGTATTTATAATCATCATCAAAGAAATTGTTTCTTACATCCTTAAGAACAGTTTCTTTTTTTGTATTATTAGGTATAATAAAAATAGGTGAAAAAAATGAAAAAAATATTAGATAAAGTATGTCAGGTATACGGGCACACATTCACATACACCAACGTACTCCTGGGTGGTGCATCCATCGACGTACACGGTGTCCCGCTGACTGATGAAGCTGTCGCAGAAGCAAAATCCAGCGATGCTGTTCTGATGGGATCCATCGGAGGAGACGCAAAAACATCCCCGTGGTATCAGTTAGAGCCATCCAAACGCCCGGAAGCAGGGCTTCTGGCGATCCGTAAAGCTCTGAACCTGTTCGCAAACCTTCGTCCGGCATACCTGTATGATGAACTGAAAGCTGCATGCCCGTTAAAAGAAGATCGGATCGGTGACGGATTTGACATGATCATCGTACGAGAGCTTACAGGCGGTCTTTATTTTGGCGAGAGAAAAACAGTAGAAGAGAACGGCGTAAAGAAAGCCATCGATACCCTTTCCTACAACGAAAATGAGATTCGCAGAATTGCCATCAAGGCATTTGACATTGCCATGAAACGCCGCAAAAAAGTAACAAGCGTTGACAAGGCAAATGTTCTGGATTCCTCCAGACTTTGGAGAAAAGTAGTAGAAGAAGTAGCGAAGGATTACCCGGAAGTTACTCTTGAGCATATGCTGGTTGACAACTGTGCAATGCAGCTGGTGAGAGATCCGAAGCAGTTCGATGTTATTCTCACTGAGAATATGTTCGGTGATATTCTTTCTGATGAGGCAAGTATGGTTACCGGTTCTATCGGAATGCTTTCCTCTGCCAGCCTGAACGAGACCAGATTTGGTCTTTACGAGCCAAGCCATGGCTCCGCACCTGATATTGCAGGACAGAATAAGGCCAACCCGATCGCAACCATCCTTTCCGCAGCCATGATGCTTCGTTTTTCCCTGGATCTGGATGAGGAAGCAAATGCAGTTGAGGCTGCTGTACAGAAGGTTCTGACTGCCGGATACCGTACTGGTGACATTATGTCTGAGGGATGCACTCTGGTTGGAACGAAAGAGATGGGTGACCTGATCGCTAAGGAAATTTAGAATTCGAAATAAACAAAAAAGCAAATGGATCATTTTTTCCGGCTATGAAGCAAAAAGGAGATACAAGTTATGAGAAGTGACGCAGTAAAAACAGGCACACAGCAGGCACCTCACCGTTCCCTGTTCAATGCCCTTGGAATGACAAAAGAAGAAATGGAGCGCCCATTAGTAGGAATCGTTTGTTCCTACAATGAGATTGTACCAGGCCACATGAACCTGGATAAAATCGCACAGGCTGTAAAGCTTGGCGTGGCAATGGCTGGAGGAACTCCGGTCATGTTCCCTGCAATCGCTGTCTGTGACGGTATTGCAATGGGACATATCGGTATGAAATATTCTCTTGTAACAAGAGACCTGATCGCAGATTCCACAGAGGCCATGGCACTGGCTCACCAGTTTGACGCTCTTGTTATGATCCCGAACTGTGACAAGAACGTACCGGGACTTTTGATGGCAGCAGCCAGAATCAACGTTCCTACCGTATTCGTAAGCGGAGGCCCGATGCTGGCTGGTCACTTAAACGGACACAAGACAAGTCTTTCCAGCATGTTTGAGGCTGTTGGTGCTTACGCAGCAGGCAAGCTTACAGAGGAAGGCCTGACTGAGTGTGAGAACAAAACATGTCCGACCTGCGGTTCCTGTTCCGGTATGTACACTGCAAACAGTATGAACTGCCTTACTGAGGTTCTTGGTATGGGACTGAAAGGAAACGGAACCATCCCGGCTGTATATTCTGAGCGTATCCGTCTTGCAAAGCATGCAGGAATGCAGGTTATGGAAATGTACCGCCGCAACATCCGTCCAAGAGATATTATGACAAAAGAGGCACTTCTCAATGCCCTTACTGTAGATATGGCTCTTGGCTGTTCCACAAACAGTATGCTTCATCTTCCGGCAATCGCACATGAGATTGGCTGGGATTTCGATATCAGCTTTGCAAATGAAATCAGTGCAAAGACTCCGAACATTTGCCACCTTGCACCGGCAGGCCCGACTTACATGGAAGACCTGAACGAAGCAGGCGGCGTATACGCAGTTATGAACGAGCTGAATAAGAAGGGACTCCTTCACACAGAGTGCATGACTGTAACCGGAAAAACAGTAGGCGAGAATATCAAGGACTGTGTAAACCTGAACCCGGAAGTAATCCGCCCGATCGACAATCCATACAGCACCACAGGAGGACTTGCTGTACTTCAGGGCAACCTTGCACCAGACGGAAGCGTTGTAAAACGTTCTGCAGTTGTTGCGGAGATGATGGTTCATGAAGGACCTGCAAGAGTTTTTGACTGCGAGGAAGACGCAATCGCAGCAATCAAAGGCGGCAAGATCGTAGAAGGTGACGTTGTTGTCATCCGTTATGAAGGACCGAAGGGTGGTCCTGGAATGAGAGAAATGCTGAATCCTACCTCTGCAATCGCAGGTATGGGACTTGGTTCTTCTGTAGCCCTTATTACAGATGGACGTTTCAGTGGTGCATCCAGAGGCGCTTCCATCGGACATGTTTCACCAGAGGCAGCAGTAGGCGGTCCCATCGCCCTTGTTGAGGAAGGGGATATCATCAGCATCAATATTCCGGAACTGAAGCTGGAACTGAAGGTTTCTGATGAAGAGCTTGCAGCAAGAAAAGCAAAATGGCAGCCGAGAGAGCCGAAGGTTACAACCGGATATCTGGCAAGATATGCAGCAATGGTTACTTCCGGAAACCGCGGTGCGATCCTTGAGGTTCCGAAAGCAAAATAATAAGATTCTTATCCGGACATGTGAATGGAATTATGGTTCATGAAAGTATGGTTCTTTCATAGCAAATGTCCGAGATTTTTACAGTATAATATACCAGGAGGAAATGAAATTGCAGCTTACAGGAGCGGAGATCATCATAGAATGTTTGCTGGAGCAAAGCGTGGATACCGTTTTCGGATATCCAGGCGGAGCTATTCTGAACGTTTATGACGCCCTTTACCGATACAGTGATAAAATCAAACATGTACTTACTTCCCATGAGCAGGGAGCTTCCCACGCGGCAGACGGTTACGCCCGTGCGACAGGAAAGGTCGGAGTGTGTCTGGCAACTTCCGGCCCAGGTGCAACCAACCTGGTAACCGGAATTGCCACCGCGTGTATGGACTCTGTTCCTGTGGTAGCAATTACCTGTAATGTTGGAACTGCCCTTCTTGGAAAAGATTCCTTCCAGGAAGTTGATATCGCAGGCATTGTAATGCCTGTGACAAAACACAGCTATATTGTCAAAGATGTAACAAAGCTTGCAGACACCATCCGCAAAGCTTTTATCATCGCCAAAAGCGGTCGTCCTGGTCCGGTACTCGTAGATGTGCCAAAGGACGTAACCGCAGCAAAATGTGAATATATCCGTCACACCATCACAGCCGTAGAGCCGAAGGTTGACACCATCCGTCCGAAGGATGTGGATACAGCAGCCCAGATGATCGCAGCAGCGAAAAAGCCATTTATTTTTGTTGGCGGCGGTGCTGTGATCGCAGATGCATCTGAAGAAGTCCGTGCACTTGCCCACAAGATCCAGGCTCCGGTCTGCGACAGCCTTATGGGAAAAGGGGCTTTTTCCGGAGAGGATGAGCTTTACACAGGTCCGGTTGGAATGCATGGAACCAAAACTTCCAACTACGCAATGTGCGAGTGTGACCTTCTGATCACTCTTGGTGCACGCTTCAGCGACCGTGTGACAGGAGATACAAAGACCTTCGCACCGAAGGCAAAGATCCTGCAGATTGATGTAGATGCAGCGGAGATCAACAAGAATATTGCAGTTGATGCTTCCGTGATCGGAGATCTGAAGGAAGTGCTGAAGCTTCTCCTTGTGAAAATCCCGGAGAAGCGCCATGATGAATGGGTACAGCATATTCAGGATATGAAAGCTAAGTATCCGTTGAATTACGATCATTCCCAGCTTACCGGACCCTACGTGATCCAGAAGCTTTATGAACTGACTGGTGGAGATGCAATCATTTCCACAGATGTAGGACAGCACCAGATGTGGGCGGCCCAGTATTTCAAATTTAAGGAGCCGAGAACCTTCCTGACATCAGGAGGGCTTGGTACCATGGGTTACGGCCTTGGCGCAGCAATCGGAGCAAAGATGGGCTGCCCGGACAAAACCGTGGTAAATATAGCAGGAGACGGCTGTTTCCGTATGAACATGAACGAGATCGCCACGGCAGTTCGCTGCGGCAAACCTCTTGTCCAGATCATTCTGAATAATCATGTTCTGGGAATGGTACGCCAGTGGCAGACTCTGTTCTATGAACAAAGATATTCTCAGACCATCTTAAATGATGGTGTGGACTTCGTGAAAGTTTCTGAAGCAATGGGAGCAAAAGCAATCCGCGTTACGAAGATGGAAGAAGTAGAGCCTGCACTTAAGATGGCGCTTTCATCAGAGGGTCCGGTAGTTCTCGATTGCTGGATCGACCAGGATTTAAGCGTATATCCTATGGTTCCTGCAGGAGCAAGTTTAGACGAGGTATTTGATGAGGAGGATGTGAAGAAATGAGCAGAGTGTACAATTTTTCCGCAGGACCGGCGGTCCTTCCGGAAGAGGTGTTGAAAGAAGTCGCAGATGAAATGATGGATTACAATGGTACCGGCATGTCCGTTATGGAAATGAGCCACAGAAGTGCTGCATTCCAGGAAATCATTGACACAGCTGAGAAGGACCTTCGTGAGCTGATGAATATTCCGGACAACTATAAGGTACTTTTCCTTCAGGGCGGCGCTTCCCAGCAGTTTGCCATGATCCCAATGAACCTTATGAAAAATAAGGTGGCTGACTACATTGTAACCGGTCAGTGGGCAAAGAAAGCATATCAGGAAGCACAGAAATACGGAAAAGCGAACAAGATTGCTTCTTCCGAGGATAAGACCTTCTCCTACATTCCGGATTGCAGCGATCTTCCGATCAGCCCGGATGCAGACTATGTTTATATCTGTGAGAACAACACCATTTATGGAACCAAGTTCAAAGAGCTTCCAAATACAAAGGGCAAAACACTTGTGGCAGATGTATCCTCCTGTTTCCTTTCCGAGCCGGTTGATGTAAGCAAATATGGTATTATCTATGGCGGCGTTCAGAAGAACATCGGACCTGCAGGTATGGTAATCGCCATTATCCGCGAGGATCTGATCACAGAGGATGTTCTTCCGGGAACACCTACCATGCTTACCTATAAGACACATGCAGATGCTGGTTCCCTTTATAATACACCGAATGCATATTGCATCTACGTATGCGGTAAAGTTTTCAAATGGCTGAAGAAAATGGGCGGTCTGGAAGAGATGAAGAAACGCAACGAGGAGAAAGCCAAGATCCTTTACGATTTCCTTGATTCCAGCAAGCTTTTCCATGGCACAGTTGTTCCGAAGGACCGTTCTCTTATGAATGTTCCTTTTGTAACAGGAGATAAAGAGATGGATGCGAAATTCGTTGCTGAGGCTGCCAAGGCAGGTCTTGTGAACCTGAAGGGCCACAGAACTGTTGGCGGTATGAGAGCAAGCATTTACAATGCAATGCCAAAGGCTGGCGTGGAAGCGCTGGTTGCATTCATGAAAAAGTTTGAGGAGGAAAATGCCTGATGTTTCAGTATCATTGCCTGAATCCTATTGCCCAGAAGGGCCTGGACATTTTTGATGATAATTATAAAAAAGCAGATACTCTGGATGACTGCCAGGCGGTTCTTGTAAGAAGTGCCAAGATGCATGACATGGAGCTGCCGGAGAGCGTTGCTGTGATCGCACGTGCCGGTGCCGGAGTCAATAACATTCCGGTGAAAGAGTGTGCAGAGAAAGGTATCGTTGTATTTAATACTCCTGGAGCCAATGCAAATGGTGTAAAGGAGCTGGTTCTTGCCGGTATGCTTCTTGCTTCCCGTGACATTGTGGGAGGTATTGAGTGGGTACAGAGAGAAAAAGACCAGGAAGATATTGATAAGCTTGCTGAGAAGCAGAAGAAGCAGTTTGCAGGCTGTGAGATCATGGGCAAAAAGCTTGGTATCATCGGTCTTGGTGCTATCGGAAGCATGGTGGCAAATGCAGCAGCTTCCCTTGGTATGGAGGTTTATGGATATGATCCATACATTTCCATCGATGCAGCATGGAACCTTTCCCGTACTATTAAGCACAGCAAGAGCCTAGATGAGATTTACAGCAAGTGTGATTATATTACTGTACATGTACCGCTTCTGGATTCCACAGAGAAGATGATCAACAAAGAAGCTTTCGAGAAGATGAAAGACGGTGTTGTACTTCTGAACTTTGCCCGTGACCTTCTGGTTGACGAGGATGCGCTGATTGAGGCGCTGAACAGCGGCAAGGTGAAAAAGTATGTAACAGACTTTGCCAACCATACAGTTGCAGGTCACGAGGGTATTCTGGTAACTCCTCATCTTGGAGCATCCACAGAGGAATCTGAGGAGAACTGTGCAGTTATGGCTGTGAAGGAGGTTCGTGATTTCCTTGAGAATGGTAATATCAAAAATTCCGTAAATTTCCCGAACTGTGACATGGGTACCTGCGTAGCGGTTGGACGTATTGCCATTACACATAAGAACATTCCTAACATGATCAGCCAGCTGACCAAGATTCTTGGTGCTGAGGGCCTGAACATTGCAGATATGACAAACAAGAGTAAAGGAGAGTATGCGTATACTCTGATTGATCTGGAGAGTGCGGCTTCTGCAGAGGCACTGGATGCACTGAAGGCTATTGAGGGTGTTTCAAAGGTTCGCGTGGTGAAATAAATTCGAATACAGATAATTGACATTAAGACAACAGAATGTTAATATAAGTATAGAAAAAGAGTGTTGCCGATAGACGGTTAGTCCATATACTGGTTAGCAAAAATTGCCGCTTAGTTTACAGACAGGGCGGCTATTTTTGTGTATTATTTACATCTTTACCCAATGTGTATCCTATTGTAAAGCAGGTTAAGCCGAAGCTTACAACTGCTATAAGGTCAACAATACTCATTGGCTTAGCCCTCCTTTCCACTGAATTCCCTTACGGGTTTCTATGTAATCAGAGGGTCACAGTCCCTCTGTTGAAGGACTAACCGCCTACCGTTATGATAGCACCCATGATGTAAATTATAGCAGTCAGGGACATTGTATGCAATAAAAAAATACGAAACATAAAAGAGGCTGTAATGAAGATAAAAGATGTTGAAAAACGAACTGGAATTACAAGTTATAATATCAGATTTTATGAGAAAGAAAATTTATTAATTCCGAAAAGAAATCCTGTAAATGGATATCGTGAATATACAGAGGAAGATATTCTTTTGTTAAATCGTATAAAAATGTTAAGGATGTTAGATATTCCGGTTTCAGATATTAGAAAAATTTTATATGAAAAGGAAGCATTAACCAGTGTTTTAAATACACATTTGCTTAAAATTAAAGAAGAAGAAAATAGACTTAGGCAGAATTATTTTTTATGCGAAGAGTTGATAAAAATGGATATGAGTGTGACTGATTTATCAGAAGAGATGTTAGATAAAATGGTATCTGGAAAAGAGGAATATATTTACCAATTGGAGAGAATAAAACGGCAGGACAGGATACAAAAAATTTTCGATACTTCTAAATTAATTGTTTGTATTGTAGGGGGAGTAATTGCAGTCATTATGTGCGTGCAATTATATTTGGAATTATGTAATACATATATGAGTGCTCCGTTTAAAGTAATAACTTTTGTTTTGGGTTTGATTTTGGTTGTTTCAATATTACGGATTATAGTGTGTAATGAAACAAAATAAGAATGCGAAGATATTTTTGAGAAAAAGAGGACAAATAGAAAATGTTCTCTTTTTTTCTTGACCTTAAACTTCCTCTAAGGTGTATATATAAGAAAAACAGGGAGGCGAGAGATATGTATGTAAATGTAGAAAATGTAAATTTTGCTTATGATAAGAAGCCAATATTACATGATATTAATTTTGGAATGAATAAGGGAGAGATAACAGGCTTAATTGGTCCTAATGGCGCAGGAAAATCAACAATGCTAAAACTCATGATAAAAAAAATGAAACCTAATAATGGTAAAATTATTATTGGTGATAATGATATATTTTCTATTAAAAGAGAGAATAATCCTGTGACGTTCATTCCAGATATTCCAGTGTACTATGAAGAGTTGACTGTTTGGGAGCATCTTCAGTTTATTAAAGCACTGTACCCTGAGAACTCAGTGACAGTTGATTCATTAATTCGAGAATTTAATCTTAATCAGCACCTTAACAAAATTCCATCAGCACTTTCAAAAGGAACGTTGCAGAAACTTATGATTGCACTTGCATTGTTGCGGCAATACGATGTGTTGCTGGCAGATGAACCGTTTAATGGGTTGGATCCAGCACAAACATATAAATTCAAAAATACTTTAAAAAATTTGAAGAAACAAGATAAAACGATACTCATATCTACACATTTACTAAGTTTGGCTGAAGATTTTTGTGACAGATATATTTTTTTATATGATGGAAGAATAGTCGAACAAGGAACAAAGACAGAAATATTACAAAAGCAGCAGATGAATAAGGAAACTTCGTTGGAACAAATATATATGTCCTTAATTGGTGAGGGAGAGCATTATGCAGGAGTACAGAAAACTGTTATGTGTGAATAAGATTAGAGAAACTAAAAGATTAATAGAAAATATGCTGATACCTATATTGTCTTTGGTAGTTGCGGCAGCTGTTGTTGGATATCAAATTGTGATTAATTTTTTTCCAATAATTCGGAAAATAAATGCATGTAATCTTCGAATATGTTATCTGGTATTTGGATTTTTGATATTATACTCGTTTGGCGTTTGTTTTATTAATGTTAAACCGGCAATTATAATAAAACCGGCATCATTGTTTTTCATTCAAGAGAAAAGGATAAGACAAATGATATCAATAAAATATATAGGGTTAACCTTAAAGGACATTATATTTTCAATCATTCTTTCAGCTTGTATTAATGGAATCCATTTGAATAGAAATTTTCTATTTATATTACTCATAATATTTTTGTTATTAAATACAACTAATTTAATGAGATGGAAAATATATCATGCAAATCAAAGAAGAGATATTGGAATATGGTTGCTATTTAGTATAATCTTGGTAATATCGCTTAAATATTTTTTTATGTGTATTATTATAGATATAGGAATATGGATGTATATGCTAGTTTATGATTTTGGTGTTCTGGAAATAAATGCTTTAAAGTATGAAGATGAGATGCAATTTTTGGAAAAAGTACGTATTGCTCAAAATTTTAATAATACTGTATTGTTAGATCAATATGCAAAAGAAAAAATGGTGAGATATTTACAGAGAAAAAATAAAGTATCCAATTTTTTATACTACTTTCCATTGATATGGAAAGCTCAAATATCTATTTATAGATTAGGCAGAAATTGGATAATAATGGGAATGATTTTGTTTACGATATGTCTAGGAATTTATAAAATGCCTTTTTATTGGACGCTGCCATTTTTACAGCAAGAAGAAATACGTTATATGTTGTTGTTAGGCAGTATATTTGCCGTTTTTCGATTGACTTTACGGAGTATGGTTCAACAGTTGGATAGTATTCTTGAAAAAGCCACAGATGGTCTATTTATTCCTATATCGGAAAATCGAATTGTGAAACAGTTTATGGTGATACCAATTACAATTGTTTGTGGCGAAGGAATTATAATGGCTTTTGTTGTAAACAGCAGTATAGCGCAAATACTGTTAGGGTGTGCAATACTTATATGTGCGACAGTCCTGAATCTCTGGCTAGAAGTGAAATATAAAAATTTTCTGGTGAAAAAGGATTTTATTTTAAGTATTGCTGTTTTCTTAGGAGCATTGATACTTACCAAATAGATAAGAGATATTATAGTGAGAAATGAAGTCGCTGTGATACCATTTTGATACTAAAAAATGCAGAGAATAGAAATATAGCTTGGAAAATCCACAACACAAGAAAATATGGACACGGAAATCACAGAAAATAATGGAATTTTAAGAACCTCACAAACGTGAAGGTGGACGTACTGTAGGATCAGGACGTGTTGCTACAATCATCGAGTAAT
>OGQJ01003266.1_pt1 | contig 11224 bp, 8 predicted proteins | sample 1553161 | NCBI WGS metagenome assembly OGQJ01 (sample SAMEA2579923, study PRJEB22360) | human gut metagenome | biome: human gut; feature: human-associated habitat; material: faeces | place: Denmark | collected 2008/2010 | reverse complement strand
GTTCGCGTCCGGCCTAAAGCGAGCCGGCCCCTCTCGTGGCGAATGCAGGAAAGTCGGCTAGCGGCCAAAGGAGTTGAAGCCATAGCCACCCGAGTTGCCGCCGTTGTTGTTCTGGGCAGGTGCGCCGTTTTCGGCGTATTCCTGCGTGCTCTGGTCATCGCTTCCCAGCGTCACCGATGCCGTCTGCTCGCTTCCGCCCCTGATGTACGTAATCTGAATCGTGTCGCCCGCGTTCTTGGAGCTGACGGCGATGCTCACGTCGCTGGGAGACGTCATTGCCTTGCCATCGATCTTGGTGATGACGTCGCCCGTCTGCAGTCCGCCCCTGGCAGCACCCGTGTCCTTGTAGACGGAGGTGATCGCCACGCCGGAGGGATCGGTCGAGGAGACCATCGTGATGCCGAGGAAAGCGTGCGTAACCGTCTTGCCTGCGATGAGCTGCTCGGCGACGCGCTTCACCGTGCTCGAGGGGATGGCAAATCCCAGGCCGGCGCTCGACTGGGAAGTCGAGGAGATATACGTGTTGATACCGATGAGCTCGCCCTTGTCATTGACCAGAGCGCCACCGGAATTGCCCGGGTTGATGGCCGCATCCGTCTGGATCATGTCGGTGTAGACGGAGCTCGAGCCAGTGGCGTCCTGCACGACATCAGAACGATACATGGCTGAGATGATGCCCGTCGTGACCGTTTGCTCGTAACCGTAGGGCGTGCCGATGGCCATGACCCACTCGCCAACGGTCAGGTCGGCGGAATCGCCCCATTCCATGGGCGTGTAGCCCGTTGCCTTGATGCTGACGACGGCAAGGTCGGTCTTGGCGTCCTGGCCGACGATCTGTGCCTCGTACCTATTGTCGCCGATGGTCACCTCGGCGCGCGAGGCACCGTTGACCACGTGGCTGTTCGTGACGATGTAGCAAGTCCCCCCATCGTTGGAGATGATGACGCCGCTTCCGAGAGACGAGGGTGTGCTCGAAGAGGAGCCTCCGGTGCCAAAGGGATTGGCCGATGCGGAATCGGAATACACGTAGATCGTCGCGACGGAACCGAGGCACTTGGCCGCGACCGCCTCCGCAAGCGTGACATCCTCCTCGTCGGGGTTGATGATGACGTTGCCGTTGCTCGAGGTCACCGTAGCGCCCTTGAACGAATCCAGCAACGGCGTGAAGCTGCCGAGGCACAGGACGAGGGCGATGGATACGACGCCACCAAGGAGGCCATAGAGAAACGACTTGACGCCACCGCCGGAGCCCGTGGACTTGGGCTGCTTGTTCTTGGGAGCGGCCTGATTGGTGACAGGGGGCGTGACGGGAGGGGCGCTTTGCGCACCTTCGGGAGGAACCGGTCTCTCGTTCTGGTTCATGTACGAGTCCTCTCTCTTGCAAGCAATAATCTGCGTGACGGCATACTAGCCTTTGCACAGCATTAAAACGCCATTGAATGGGCAATGGGGCGTTTTAACACAAAATCGTAATAAAGTGCCGCTGAGATGATACGAAGCAATTATTGAACGAAGATTGAAGGGATGCCCTACTCGAACTCCTCGCGCTCGGCTATCTTGCCGGCAAGGATGCGCTCTTGGGCGTCGGAGAGCTCCTCGGGCGTGTTGACGTTGATGAAGCAACCGCCACGTGGCTCGGCCTGGGCGACTCGGTCGCCATCGAACTCCGTAATGTTGACCTTGTCGAACCATCCGGTCGCCCGGGATTCGCCCGCCTCGGTAGCTTCGCGAACGACGGGGAGGCAGCTCGAGCGCCTGTAGACGGCATGAAACGGTTCGTAGCCGTGCTTTGTCTTGGGAACGGCGACGTCCGTCTCCTCTTCCATCAGCGCCTCGAGCTCGGCGCTGATGAGGTTGCGCGAGGGAAAGACCATGTCGCATGCGACGAGGGCGACGTACTCGTTCGATGCGGCATTGATGGCCGTGTACACGCCTCGCAACGCACCGCGCTGGTCGTACTCGTCGGTGACGAGGCGAACCTTTCCAAGTTCGACCAGATCGTCGAGGAAATCGAGGTTTTCGGGCTCGTTGGTGGTGATGATGAACTCGTCTGCCAATGGGAGAAGGCGATTGATTCCGCGCCAGATAAGTGGCTCGCCCAAGAAGGGGACCGTCGCCTTGCTGCGTCCCATACGCCGGGATTCGCCACCCGCCTGCAGAACGATGGTCAAGTTACCGCTTTTGCTCATGAGCCCTCCGCTCATCTAGACGCCCGACAAGCCACCTCGGGGCATGTTCGCATAATGTAACACTAACGCCCACCCAAAAGAAGACGCCTGTACGCCTCAAGTCGCTCGGGCGCAACGGCTCCGCGTACCGCGCATCCGGGTTCGTCGCCGTGCGTGCAGTCACGAAACCGGCAGGCGCAGGCGGTCTGGGTAATGTCGTCGAAAGCGAGCCTGAGGCTCGTCTCCATATCGAGTATCTGCAAGGTGCGCAGTCCGGGAGCGTCGATGATGAGCCCATCATGCGGCAGGGGAATCATGCGACGGGCCACCGTCGTATGGCGTCCCTTGTCATCGGATGCACGCACCTCCCCGGTTGCCAGCGCCTCGGTGCCCAAAAGCGCGTTGACCAACGATGACTTGCCAACCCCACTCTCGCCGAGCAGCAGGCCCGTCGTGAATCGCGAGAAGACGCCGCGCAGCCTCTCTATGGATGCCGCATCATCGACCGAGACGACGAACAGGGGCGTCTCGGGCGCAACTGCCCTGATGCGCTCGCAGCTCGCGTCAATCGTCCCCTCGTTCACGAGATCGCCCTTCGTGAGCACGAACACGGGGGTCGCCTCACAACCCGAAACCGCCACCATCTGGCGCACGAGCAAGTCCTCGTCCACGCCCATGCCCGTGAGGGAATGGCAGATGAGCACGATGTCGACATTCGCCGCAAGTACCTGGCGACGGAGCTGTCGCTCCCGTCCGACGCGCTTGACGCGCGCGATCTCGTTGCGACGGGGCAAGACGCGTTCGATGACGGCCTTCTCGTGATGCGGCGGGCGGTGCAGCGCGACCCAATCTCCCACGGCCACGATGCTGTCCTCGCTCTTCTTGATGGAAGTCGCAAGTTCGGCGCGTCCCTCGAACTCGCGTGTGCACACGAGCGGGTAACCCCGGTCGAGTGACACCACGCACCCCGGGTCGCACGATTTGCCCTGACGCGCGAGCTCGACCTGCGCGTTTTCGAATGCCTCGCGCGTCGAGGAGCGAAAGGCCAGGCGATCAAAGGGAATCATGGTCATCCCTTCTCTGCAGATAGCGCCTGACGAGCAGGAATGCCATGAGAAGCAGTCCCGCGACGATGCACAGCGCAAAGGCCGCCTCGAGACGCCCCGGAGCGACCATGTGGGTCACGGGACCTCCGTTGTCCGTGACTTCGGCAGTCGACGCGTGAACGTCGAGCTCGCCTTCGTGCTCTGGACAGGCGATGTGGTACGTTCCCGTGATCTTGAGCGTGGTTCCCGTCATATGGTAATCACCGACGTTCTGGATGAGCTTCGCCAGGTCATCGGGCATGTACACGCTGATGGCCGAATTGGATGACCCCCTGATGTTCACCCATTTGTGGCCCTCGTCCGCGTTCACGATGTCTCCGACCGCCTCGCCCGTGAAGCTCACCTCGCTATCGTTAAGGGCGCGGTTGGCGGACACGAGGACGCCGACGCGCGTTTCGATGACGACGCTTTCCTCGTCAGTCAGGGAGTTTCCGAGCTTGTCGAGGGACTCGAAGCGATCGGAAAGCGAGCCGATTTCGACCGTTCCCCCGTTCACCCCCGATCCGTCCTGCGGCACGGCAAGCGCGGGCATGGCCAGGCACGCGAGCACCACGACGAACGTCATGAAGAAGATGGATGTCAGACGGCGGATCACTTCTTCCTTCTCACCCACCTCGAGCGCTTGTGCGGAAGCGTGAAGGCGAACATCTCGACGACCATCGCCAAGATGGCGATGAACTCGAGACGGCCGAGCCACATCTCGAATATGTAGATGATCTCGAGGCCATTGGGCATGCCGGGCGCGGCGACGCCGAGCGACAGTCCCGTATTCGAGGCCGCCGAGACGGAATCGAAGATCGCGGGCAGCGCCTCGTAGCCTGACATCCATTGGCCATAGGCGATGCCGGCGATCGCACCGGCGGCGTACGTGACCATATAGAGCAGGAAGATGATCATCGCCGCCGACACCAGTTCGGGAGTGAGCCTGTGCCGCCCCTTTTGGAAGAAGAAGGTGCGGGGAAGGGCACGGTCAGGAGCAAGCGCCTTGCGCACCGCCTGGACAACCGAACGCGCGATGATGCCAATGCGCAGCGCCTTGATGCCACCGGAAGCCGACGACGACGACCCGCAAATCGTCATGGACAAGATGATGACGAAGAGGGCGCCCGATCCCATGGCAAAGAGGATCTGGCCACCCTGGAGTGTCGAGAAACCCAAATTGAACGAGCCGGACAGCACCTCGAACAGTCCGCGACGCAGGACCGCCCCCGTCGTGGTGAAATACGAACCCGCCAGGGCGAAGGCCATGAGAGCGGCAAGGAGGGTCACCCAGACGAATATCGTTCGTATCTCGATGTCCTTGAAGAAGTTGCGAAACACGCCCTTCCAGATATCGCCGTAAAGGACGAAGTTAATGCAGCCGAGCGCCGCAAGGATGAGCGCGATGACCTCGATGGGCCAACAGTGAAACGCGACGATGCCCGAGGACGCACTCGTCATGCCACCCGTCGAAAACGCGGCTGCCGTCACGAGAAACCCGTTGATCGCGGCGCGCAACGGCTCGACACCGACGGCAAGCAACGGGACGAGACACACGAGCGTTCCCACCACGACGATGATGGCGGCGAGCTTCAAGATGAACTGGGACGTCTGCTTGATGCTGGGCATGACTTGGCCCATGCGCGCCTCGGCATGGTAGAGCGATGCGGCCGCCGAGCCCGTGCCGAATACGCCGAGCGCAAGCGCGATGACGACGACGCCGATGCCCCCGATAAGATGCATGACGCAGCGCCATATGGAAAGCGACAGCGCCATGTGATCGACGTCGACGCAAAGTGACATCCCCGTCGTGGTAAAAGCCGAGACGGATTCGAAGAACGCGTCAAGATAGCCATCGTAGTGACCCGACATCCAAAGCGGCAGGGCGCCGAACACGGACAAGACAACCCAGCAGAGGCCCGTGATGACCAACGACTGGCGCCAATCGAGCTGCGCGAGCTCGACCTTGGAGAAAAGCAGGACGCTTCCCACGACACCCGTGATGCCGATCGAGAGCATGAAGTCGACCGAAGCCGAGAACTCGGCGAGGCACAGCGATGCCACGAAGGGAGGAATCATGGCGACGGCAACGAGCAGGATCAGCACACCGAGATAGTGGCCGATGATGCGCCAGTCTTCCAAATGCAGCCGGGTAACCAAGATGCCAACCTACATCACGATGAAATGCACGACGACCGTGACCAAGACGAGGAATGCGAGAAAGGCGCAAATCGAAGCAAGCACGACGAGCATGCCGACAAGCGGATTGCCCTTCTTCTGCGCCCGTCTTTGAAACACCGCTTTCATAGCCCTCCTTCTCGCCGACACATTATAGCCGCGAACGAACCGGCTTTTGCCGACCGTCAGCTTCTCTCCCATTTGAACAAGTCCCTGAAACGCGCCCTTCCCCGCAGGGACTGGCGCACGAGCGTCAGGGTGACGCCAACGACAATGAGTACGAATCCGGCGGCGTACGTCACCGGATTGACGGAACTGGTCCAGCTCTCGCCTTCGGCGTTTATCTCGACCTGCTCGGCATGGACCTCGAGCTCGCCGTTGTGATCGGGACAGGCAAGATGATAGGTGCCCGACACGGTGATCATATCGCCCGTCTGCTCGTATGCCGCATAGTGCGTTATCCTCTTGGCGAGCTCGGCGTCCATGTAGACGCCGACCATCGCGCCGCCGCCCTTCACGTTGACCCACACATGGTCGGCATCGGCGACAATGGGCGATCCGACGGCCTCGCCCGTGAAGGAGACGTCTCTTCCGTCCTGCCGCTTGCCCGCCGAAAGCAGGGAGCGGATATCCACCGAGCTGTACGTCGACGGATTGCTCAGCGCCTCGACGTCCTGGACAGGAACCTGCGCGCCCCCCGAGACGGCAAGCGCCGTGGGAGCGGCAATACCCCCGCAGGCGAGGCCCAGCACGAGCAGGCCTGCGACGACGAGCGTCTTTCCACGCTGCCCCGATTCCTGACGCTTGCGACGACGCCATGCCGTGCCACCGCTGTTTTTGCTCTTGAGCGTCCTCAGCTCCCGAGACCTGTCATTGCTGAAGAGGTTTTCCGGGTGAATCGAGATGATGATGCCGACGATGGCGGCGATGAGGGCGATGAACTCGACGCGTCCGGCCCACATGAGGAGCAACGCGACGACCTTGAGGCCAAAGGGCAGGCCGGCTTGCGTGATCTCGGTCGTCATGCCGCAGTTCGTCACGTAGCTTATGGCCTCGAAAACCGAATTGAGGGCATCGTTTCCGTACGCGATGAAGGCCATGGACCCCAGGGCGGCCGTACCCAGATACAAGATGAAAACCGTCATGGCGACCATGGCGTCTTCGGAACTCAGAGATTGCGAGCCAAAATGCTCGTATTTGATTCTCACGCGTGCGTTATCCGGAGCCAATCGCACGAGAATCGAGTACTTGATCCAGCGCAGCACCTGCAGGATGCGCACGAACTTGATGCCACCGCCCGACGAATAGGCGCAGGCGCCGAAGAGAATGGCGACGATGACGAGGATGACGACGCCATCGGTTATCGTCCCGCCAATCTGCTCGGGATACACGGCTTGCATGCCGCATGTCGTCGCGGCCGAGACCACGGTGGACAGGCCGTTTTGCATAAGCCCGCCCAAGCTCGTGAAAAGTCCCTCGCGCGTCATGATCCAAGTCACGAAGGCGACGAGCACCACGATCCACAGCGCATACATCCGCAGTTCGGCATTGCGCCTGATATGCTTGAAACGGCGGACCCGCGCATACGCATACACGCCAAAGCCAATGGCACCGGCAATCATGAGCGCACTCAACACGAACTGCAACGGGAGCGAGTGGTAATAGACGAGATCCGAGGTATGGGGCACGAAGCCGCCCGTGCCGATGGCGGTCAGCGCCAGCCAGAACCCATTCATGATCGCATCGACGGGATGAAGTCCCAGGAAAAGGCAGATCAGCGTCGCCGCAACAGCTCCGACGAGGGCGAAGCTTCCGTACACGCGCAATACCAGAAGGCAGGTGTCGCTGATGCGCGCGCGCGTGCGCTCGCCATCACGCCGCTCCGCCATCATGAAGACCCGCGAACCCTCGCCAAAGAACCCCGAGTACATGGCGATGATGATGACCGTCAGGGCACCCGCGAAGGACATGACCACGCGCCAGGTGACCTGGGAATAGCTCATGGCGTCCACGTCGCTCACGAGCGTGACGCCCGTCGTGGTGAGCGCGGACACCGAATCGAAGAGCGCGTCGAACCACGAATCGAAGGAACCGGATAAGAGCAGTGGAACCGCGCAGACGAACCCGATGACGATCCAGCCAAATCCCACGAGCAGGAGGGCTCGACGCCGGTCAAGGCCACGCGCCTTGAAGAAGCGCAGCGCCGAGCCGAGCGTCAGGCACACGCCTATGCCGGCAACAAACGCCCCAAGCTGGCGAAACTCCCCGAAAACAAGCGCGATGACGGCGGGCACGCACATGGCCGCGCCCGTCATCAGGATGAGCACGCCAAGGTAATGACCGACGGTCGTGATATCAGACCAGTGGAAACGGGGCAACATAATATGCGGATTATAGCCGTTATTGCAGTTGCGGGAACCAGTCGGGATGGCGTCAGGAGACCTGGGGCAGGTTGGTCAGACCAACCTGCCCGCTTTTGTCTGATTCAGCTCTATTCGGCTGAAAGGGAGGAAAGGTAGACACGTTCGCGATCGAGCGCGATGTTGAAGAGGATGTTGAAGAGGACGGTGACGAACACCGCGGCGATGAGGGCAAGCAGCGCCATGTCGGCCGTGAGGGGAACGAGCATGAAAACGGGACCGAAGACGAAGATGCCAAGCAACAGCCCCGCGAGGACGACGACGAGCAGCGCGACGCGGATATAATTGAAGGGAATCGAAAGCCGGATGACGAGATTGACGCCCGAGACGCAGGTGAGGATGACGCAAAGCGTCGAGAACTGATCTTGCGACAGACCCGTAACGTAACTGAAGACCACGGCAATGACGACTGACGTGATGACGCATATGGCACCCGGTACGGCGCGGGTGATGACGTTACGCAAGAACTCGCCGCGTATGAGGTCGCGATTGGGCTCGAGCGCGAGCACGAAGGAGGGTATGCCCACGGTAAAGGCGTCGATGAGCGTGAGCTGGATGGTCACGAACGGATAGTTGTATGTGACGATGAAGATGAACATGAGCGACATGACAACGGAAAAGATCGTTTTGACCAGGAACAATGATCCCGAACGCTGGAGGTTGTTGATCGAACGACGTCCTTCGGCGACCACGGGAGGCATCGAGGCGAAGTCATCATCCAGGAGCACGAGCTGCGCGACGCTGCGCGCGGCATCCGATCCCGTGCCCATGGCAACGGAGCAATCCGCCGCATGCAAGGCAAGCACGTCGTTCACGCCGTCACCCGTCATGGCTACGGTATGACCCTGGTCTTGCAGCGCCACGACGAGCTGCTTTTTCTGTGCGGGGCTCACGCGCCCGAAGACGCGGCACGTGCGCGCCACCTTGCGCAGCTCCTCGTCAGTCGTCACGGTGCTCATGTCGATGCACTTGTCGGCATCGGGCACGCCCACGGATGCGGCAATGTTCGAGACGGTTTCGACGGCATCGCCGCTGATGATGTTGATGCGCACGCCCTGCTGCTTGAAATAGTCAAGCGTCTGGGCGGCCGTCGGACGCACGCGGTCGCGAATGAAGATGAGGGCCAGCGGTTCGACCGGGCCGACGATTTCATCTTCCTTGTCGAAATCGGCGACCTTGGCGAGCACGAGCACGCGGCGCACGCCCGCGAGGCGTTCGATGGTCGCGAGGACCTCGGGTAATTCGTCGGATCCCTTCAAGACGAATTCCGCGGCGCCCATGGCATAGTTGCCCGCATCGCTTCCATAGCAGACGCCCGAATACTTGCGCTCGGACGAGAACGGCACGTAACGTGTCGCGCCCTGCACGGCTTTGGGGGCATTGGGACGCTCCTCGAGCCCCGTGAGATAGGCCTTGATGGCCTTGGCAGTCTCGTTATCGTCCTTCGAGAGCGAATCAAGCGCGACGAGCGCGTGCAGTGCCTCGTCATAGGGCACGCCATCGAAGGGGATGACCTCGTCGACGTCCATCTCGCCCGTGGTGATGGTGCCCGTCTTGTCGAGACACACGACATCGACGCGGGCGAGCGTCTCGACGCAATAGAGTTCCTGAACGAGCACCTTGTGCTGCGCGAGGCGAATCACGCTCACGGCGAGCACTGCCGAGGTAAGGAGGATGAGGCCCTGCGGAATCATGCCGACAAGGGCGGCTGACGTGTGCAAGATGGCCGAATCTATCGTACCCCCGCCGAGCCAGCATTCCTTGATGATGAGTGCGGCACCCAGGGGAACGATGAGCACGGTGACGAACTTGATGATCTTGCGCAGCGACTCCATGATGTCGGAGCGCACCTTGCGATAGACCTTGGCCTCGTTGTTGATCTTGGTCGCGTAGTTGTCGGCACCCACGGCCGTGACGCGCGCCACACAGGAACCGGAGCTGATGAAGCTACCCGAGTAGAGCTCATCGCCGGCCTTTTTGGGCACGAGATCGGCCTCGCCGGTGAGCAGGCTCTCGTTGGCGCTGCACGACCCTTCGATGACTTCGCAATCCGAGGGGACCTGGTCACCACGCTCGAGCACGATGACGTCATCGAGCACGATCTGGTCGAGCATGATGTTCGCGCGCTTGCCGTCGCGAATGACATGCGCCTTGGACGAGGTGATGACCGAGAGGCGGTCGATAGTGAGCTTGCTTCGCACCTCCTGGTAGATGCCGATGGCGATATTGCAGATGATGATCGCCATGAACAGCAGGTTGCGATATGACCCCGTCCAGAAGATCGCGATGGCGAGGACGATGTTGACGAGATTGAAGAGCGTGCAGATGTTGTCGCGCACAATGCGCGGAATGCTGCGGGTGTGCACGTCGGCGTTTTCGTTAATCTTGCCGGCGGCGATGCGCTCGTTGACCTCTGCCGTGCTCAGACCCTGTATAGGCTGTGACTGTTGCTGCGTATCTTCCATGCACTCGATGATAGCAGTAAAGACCAGCCGAACGCGCAGAAGGGGGCCAGTCACAAAAACTGGCCCCCTTCTTCATAGATTGCGCACATCTTCGCGCTGCGCTATTCCCCAACCGTTACGGTGTAGTCGCCGTTCTCGTCGAGGTCGATGGTGATGGTGTCACCCTCTTGCAGGTTGCCACCGACCATCTCGTTGGCCACGCGATCGACGATCTCGTGCTGGATGAGCCTCTTGAGCGGACGCGCCCCGAAAAGCGGGTCGAATCCGTCGAGCGACAGGCGCTCCAGCACTGCGGGCGTGAGCTCGAGTGCTATACGGCGCTCGGCTAGGCGCTCGCGCACCTTCTCGAGCTGCAGGTCGACGATCTTCTCGAGATGCTCCATGTCAAGCGACGTGAACGTGATGATCTCGTCGATGCGATTGAGGAACTCGGGCCTGAAGGACTGCCGTAGGGCCGCCTGGATGGCGTTGTCCATCGCGTCCTTGTCGCCCGTTTCCATGAACTCCTGGATGAACTGCGACCCGAGGTTGCTCGTCATGATTATGATCGAGTTCTTGAAGCTCACGACACGTCCCTGGCCGTCAGTCAGCCGCCCGTCATCGAGCACTTGCAGCAGGACGTTGAATACGTCCGGGTGCGCCTTCTCGATCTCGTCGAGCAAGATGACCGAGTAGGGATGCCTGCGCACGGCCTCGGTGAGCTGACCGCCTTCCTCGTAACCGACGTATCCCGGAGGCGCGCCGATGAGGCGCTGCACACTGAACTTCTCCATGTACTCGGACATGTCGATGCGCACCATCGAGCGTTCGTCGTCGAAGAGCGACTCGGCAAGCGCCTTGGTGAGCTCGGTCTTGCCCACACCCGTGGGGCCCAGGAACAGGAAGCTGCCAATGGGCCTGTCCGGATC
>OGQJ01003259.1_pt1 | contig 11246 bp, 9 predicted proteins | sample 1553161 | NCBI WGS metagenome assembly OGQJ01 (sample SAMEA2579923, study PRJEB22360) | human gut metagenome | biome: human gut; feature: human-associated habitat; material: faeces | place: Denmark | collected 2008/2010 | reverse complement strand
TTGACGATGCGGCCCGGGGCGGCTGCTTTGCCATCTCGGAAGCCTACGACAAGTATCCCCTTGCCGTCAAGCTGCACATCGCTGATCTGGAAGCCACCTATCTGATGGAGCACCGCACCAGCGCTGTGCGCTGAAAAAACAAAAATACCCGGACAGGCACAGCAGTGCGACACTGCAGCCTGTCCGGGCTTTGTTTTGTTTAATTTTTGCGCTCGGCCTTGTTCTGGTACATTTTTTCATCTGCCTGACGGATGGCCTCGGTGAGCGGATGCACACCGCACACACCGCCAACACTGGCCGAAAGCTCCAGCTCCGGGTAACCTTCCACTCTGGCACTGGCCGCAGCCTCCCGCACGCGCTGTATCACATGTTCCCCGGGCCGGATGTGCGGCACCAGCAGCAGAAATTCATCGCCGCCGTAGCGCACCAGCACATCGGTCTGGCGCAGGTTGCTCAGGATGGACTGTGCCACGCTCTGCAGGGCCTTATCACCCACCAGATGGCCGAACCGGTCGTTGACCTCCTTGAAGTGATCCACGTCGATCATCACTACGCCTTCCACCTGTTCGCTCTCCGCAAGGAAGCACTCGAAGTACTGGCGGGAGTATGCCCCGGTCAGCGAATCCACAAAGGCGCTGCGGTCAAAGTTGGAGCCGCGGTCCAGCAGCATCCGGCGGCCGCCCATATCCAGCCAGCGTCCGTCCGAAAGCTTGGACACCATTTCCAGCACGCAGCCGCGTCCGCCCACTTCCACATACTTTGCCATGACAAAATAAGCCTGATCGTCTTTGAACTCGATCTTGTTCAGGGATTCCTTGCGGGCAAGGGCCTTACTGGAAATGCAGTTTTCGCACCGGCCCGATTTGTTCCACACCATGTGGCAGGTGCCGGGCATCTCGGTCAGCCGGCCATCCTTGCCCAGGCTCAGCACCTTGGTGCTTTCCGGGTCCACCAGACGCACAATGTCAAAAATGCCCTTCAGGCGTTCCAGCAGTGCTTCCGGCTGGTCGCTGTTCACATCGCCCAGCATCAGCTCCTGCAGGCGGGCATGGTCATCTGTGATCTGTCCCACCACGCTTACGCAGTGGCGCACACCGGCGCGGCTCCACATGGTGTGCATCACCAGCCGGTGCAGCCGGTATTCCTGATCCACCGCGATCAGCACCGAGAATGCGGCATCCGGCTCTTCCGGCGTTGCGTCTGCAATGGCATCCAGCAGCTTGCGGCGGTCCTTGCCGGAGAGAAATGTCAGGCCCATGCCCTTATCAAAGTCCAGCTTCTGGGTTCGGTTGACCGGGTCCTCGTAGCGGTTCACCACGGTCACGCTGCCGCTGAGTATATCGTAATCGAACTGAATACCGCCGCGCTGCTCGGCATAAAAAGCGGTGCGCTCCCGTTCCAGATCCAGCAGGCGCTGGGCACGATCCTCACGGGGCAGAGCTTCGCGGTGCAGGATCTCCTCCGAAAGGCGGCGGGTCTCGTGGCGGAAACCGCGGTCATACTCCGAGCGCTGCAGCTCTGTGCGCAGCAACTCCGAGGATTCTTTCAGGCATTCCATCAGCAGCGGATTGAAGCTGCCGCACTCGCCGTGCAGGATCATGTCAACGGCCTTTTCGTGGCTGTAGGACTGCTTATAACAGCGCTCGCTGGTCAGTGCGTCGTACACATCGGCCAGTGCCACCACCTGTGCTGCAATGGGGATCTCGTCGCCCTTGAGCCTGTCCGGGTAGCCGCCGCCGTCCCACCGCTCGTGGTGCCAGCGGCAGATAGCGTGTGCCACCTTTACCAGCGGTTCGTCCTGCCCGATGGCAAGCCCCTTCAGGATCCTGGCACCCTCGGTGGTGTGGGTCTTGATGGTGGCGTACTCTTCCTCGGTCAGGCGGCCGGGCTTGTTCAGGATCTCTTCCGGGATCATGATTTTGCCGATATCGTGCAGCGCCGACGCTGTGCTGATCAGCGAGATATCACTCTCGTCCAGCTGGTAACGGTCCGTCTTCTGCACCAGCTGATGCAGGAGCAGGTCGGTCAGGGTGCGGATGTGCAGCACATGCTGGCCGCTCTCGCTGTTGCGGAACTCCACCACATGGCTCAGAATGCTGATCATCAGCACACCGTTGTGCTCTTTTTCGTACACCTGATCGGTCACAAGGCGGGTAAGGCGCTTCTGCTTTGCGTAAAGCATGAGCGCATTCTTCACCCGGCGCAGCACCATGACCCGCTCGAACGGGCGGCGGATGTAATCGGCCACGCCCATATCATAGGCGCGCTCGACGCTTCGGGTGTCCTCTGCCGCGCTGATCACAATGACCGGGATTTCCTCCTGCCATGCATAGCACTGCATCACCCGCAGCACATCAAAGCCGTCCATTTCCGGCATGATCAGGTCCAGCAGCACCAGCGCGATATCGGTGCGTCTGCGCAGAATTTCGATCGCGCGCAGGCCGTTCTCGGCTTCCAGATATTCGTAGCCCTCGCCCAGAATCTCCTTGAGCATGGCGCGGTTGATCTCCGAGTCATCCACGATCAGTATTTTCTGTTTTGGTTCCATCTTAACCGATCCTCGCTCCTGTACTTCCGGCCGCAGGGTCTTCCGTTTCCTACCGGACCACAAAAAAGCTGCTGCAACAGCTTTGCGCTTTGCAGCAGCTTTTCATTTCACTCATATCTGCTTTTTTTGCAGGTCATCCAGCTTTCCGTCATGCGCCCATCATATCGTCGAACCAGTTCATCAGCTCCACCGAGAGGTGCTCCAATCTGGTCTGGGGCTTCCAGTCCGGCTGAGCAGGCTGCGGAGCCTCCGGCCCGGGCTGTGGGGGCTGTTCGGCCTCCGGCTCCGGCCGCAGACTCTGCGCTGCCGATGGTTCCGGCTGCGGGGGCGTATGCGCCGCAACCGGCACAGGCCGCACAGCTTCCGCATGGCGGGCCAGCTCCTGACGTAGCTGCTCTGCATGAGCGCTCGCGCACTCAGCCTCCTGCCGCGCCTGCTCACAGGCCGCTTCCAGCTGGGCATTTTCCTGCCGCAGCGCGGCCATCTGCCGTTCACAGGCAAACAGACGGGTCTGATAGCGCAAAATTTCCGCACTGGCCGCTGCCAGCTTTCGGTTCATCTGCTCCAGCTGGGCACACACCGCCTTGGGCGGCTCTGCCGGAGCCTTTGCCGCGGCAGACTGGGCACAGCGCTGCCGCGAACCATTGTTCTGCTGCCTGCCCTGCGCCATGGTGTCCCTCCGATCCATCCGATACGCCTGATTCGCTTATGACGGCCAGCCTTTTATCTGCGCTTGTTCAGCATGGCCATCAGCTGGTCGTAATAGCCATTATCGCTGTTGTCCTCTTCCACGGGCTTTTCAGCAGTGGGTGCCGGTGCAGCGCCGCCTGCGGCAGAAGCTGCCGGGCTTGCAGTCTCGCTGCTGAACACAGCAGACGGAGTGGACTGTGCGCCGCCCATTGCATTGCTGATGCTGCTGCGCAGGTCGCTTGCGCTCTTGTTGTCAAAACCGGTAGCAACCACGGTCACACGCATCTCGTCCGAGAGGTTCTCGTCGAACGCAGTACCCCAGATGATGTTTGCATCGGGATGTGCGCTCTGGGTAATGAGACCTGCTGCGGTCTCCACATCTTCCAGACCGATGTCCGGGCTGGAAGTGATGTTGATGATCACGCCGTGTGCACCGGCAATGCTGGTCTCCAGCAGCGGAGAAGAAATGGCAGCCTTTGCGGCGTTCTCGGCCTTGCCTGCGCCCTTGGCACTGCCCACGCCCATGTGTGCGTAGCCGGCATCCTTCATGATGGAGCGCACGTCGGCGAAGTCCAGGTTGATGAAGGCAGGCACATTGATCAGAGCGGAAATGGACTCAACGCCCTGACGCAGCACGTTATCAGCTGCCTGGAAGGCATTCATCAGGGTGATCTTTTCCTGGCTGATCATCTTCAGGCGCTCATTGGGAATGACGATCAGACTGTCCACATGCATGAGCAGGTTTGCAATGCCCTGCTCTGCCAGACCCATCTTGCGCTTGCCCTCAAAGGAGAAGGGCTTGGTGACGATGCCAACGGTCAGGATGCCCAGATCATGTGCCACCTCGGCCACAACGGGTGCTGCACCGGTGCCGGTTCCGCCGCCCATACCGGCAGTGATAAACACCATCTGGGAACCCTTGAGCGCATTTGCGATCTCGTCCTTGCTCTCTTCAGCGGCGCGCTGGCCGATCTCGGGGTCTGCACCGGCACCGCGGCCCTTGGTCAGCTTGGAACCCAGCTGCACCTTGGTGGCAGCGTGGTTCTTGGCCAGAGCCTGCTGGTCGGTGTTCATTGCGATAAATTCGACGCCCTGCAGGCCGTCGCTGACCATGCGGTTGACAGCGTTGCCGCCGCCGCCGCCCACGCCGATCACCTTGATCGTCGTAACGTTTTCGTCCATTTCTTCATCGAGCATGAGTGCCATAACTTTGTCCTCCATCGGATTTTATCGTAAAACTGCGCATAGCGCACAGAAATTATCTGCTTACACTTATATAACTGTATCGTATCATCTTTTTGCCCTGAATGCAAGTCAATTTTGCTTTTTTGAAGGTGTTTTTTTCTCGCTGGCGCTTTCCCGCGGCATTTCCCGCTCAATTTGGGCACCAAGTTCCGCCAGCATCTGTGCAAAACCGGCATATCCGCGGTCGATGTAACCGGTGTCGGTAATGCGGCTCCGTCCCCTTGCCGCCAGCGCGGCCACCACCAGTGCCGCGCCTCCGCGCAGGTCCGCAGCCCGTGCACACGCGCCCTGCAGCTGCCGCACCGGCCGGATGTCCAGTGTGCGTCCCTGCACCTGCACAGCGGCTCCAAAAGCCGCAAAACCCTCTGCACAGCCGAATCTCCGCTCAAACACCACATCCTCGATGCTGCTGGCGCTGTCGGCGGCAAGCATGGCAGCAGCAAGCAGCGGCGCTGCGTCTGTTGCCAGTGCCGGATATACCCCGGTGAACACTCTGCCCGCGCCGTGCAGCGCGCCCAGCCGGGTAATGACCGCACTTTCCGGCCCTGTTTCTACCCTGCAGCCCATTTGTGCCAGAATTTCCAGCAGCGGTGCATAAGTCTCCGGCCTGCAGCCGGTCAGTTCCACCCGGCCTCCTGCCGCCGCGCAGGCACAGGCAAGGGTGGATGCCACGATGCGGTCGGCCATGGGCGCAAAGCTGCAGCTATACAGCATTCGTCTGCCCTGCACCCGGATGGTGCTGGTGCCCGCGCCCTGTACACAGCCGCCGCAGCGGTTCAGGAATGCTGCCAGATCGCTGATCTCCGGTTCTCGTGCGGCCCCGCGCAGGACCGTCTCGCCCTGCGCCGCAGCTGCTGCCAGAAGCAGGGTCTCGGTAGCACCCACGCTGGGGAACCCAAGTGTGATGTCCGCACCGTGCAGCCCGGCAGGCGCTGTCAGGATCAGCCTTTCCCCCTCCTCCCGGCAGTGCACGCCCATCTGCGCAAGGCCGGAAAGGTGCAGGTCCACCGGCCTTGCACCAATGCGGCACCCGCCGGGCAGCACCGTTTCCACCCGGCCAAGCCGTGCCAGAAGCGGTGCGCAGAACAAAATGGATGCCCGCATCCGCGCAGCGGCTTCCGGCGCAAGGCGGCAGGTGGAAGGCACGCCCTGCACCGTGATGTCGCTGCCCTGCCAGCGGGCCGTGCAGCCCGCACCCTGCAAAAGCTCCACGCTGGTGTCCACATCCGCAAGATGCGGCACCTGCAGAAAACGCACCGTGCCATTGCACAAAAGGGCCGCTGCCAGCAGCGGCAGCACGCTGTTTTTGGCTGCCGGGATGTGTACTGTGCCGTTCAGCGGCATGCCGCCTGTGATGATAAGATCTCCGCCCATGCAAAAAGCCCCCGTTCCGCAAAAGATACCTCATGCTATGCGGCGCGAAGGCTTTTTGTTTATTTTGTCTGCAGTTGTGCCATTTGTTTGTCCGGTCATTTGTAGCTGAACCGGCAGAGGATGCTGTCGTTTTATGGCAGGGAACGCCCGGTTTTATGTCTCCCCGCGGGACACCGACAGCACGATGCCCATTTCGCCCAGCAGCATCATCAGACTGGTGCCGCCGGAGGAAAAAAACGGCAGGCTGATGCCGGTATTGGGGATGGTGTTGGTGACTACTGCCATATTCAGCACTGCCTGCAGGGCCACCTGCACCACAAAGCCCACTACCAGCAGCGCACCGAACCGATCCGGTGCATGCGCCGCCAGCGTGATGCCCCGCCACAGCAGCAGCGCAAACAGCAGGATCACCGCGCAGGCTCCCACAAAGCCAAGCTCCTCGCACAGGATGGAAAAGATGAAGTCGTTCTGCGGTTCGGGCACGAACAGGTGCTTCTGGCGGCTGCTGCCAAGGCCAAGGCCCGCCGCGCCCCCCGAGCCGATGGCATACAGGCCCTCGATGGGCTGGAGGCGGTTGCGCTGCTGGGTCGCCCGGCGGAGCGGCAAAGGGGTCCAGCCATGAGCTGAGACGGCTGGCCGCGTAGGGCACAAGGTCCGGCATAATGATGATGGCAGCTCCAATGGCCGCTGCACCGCCCGCCCCGGCCAGCACGAACCACTTGAGGCCGGTGCCGCCCACGAACATGAGCACCGCGCCGATGCCCAAAATGAGCACGGTGCCGGAGAGGTGCGGTTCCAGCAGCATGAGCACCGCCACCGCTCCCAGCACCAGTGCAAAGGGCAGCACCCCCACCGCAAAGCTGCCCATGCGGTCGTGGTTGAGCGCAATGATATGCGCAAACACCAGCACCACCGCAAATTTGGCGATCTCGCTGGGCTGCAGTGTACCCAGGCCCGGCAGCACCAGCCAGCGCTTGCAGCCGTTGTACTCCGGCATGAACAGCACCGCCGTCAGCAGTACCATTGAAAGCGCCAGCAGCGGCCATGCCAGCTTGTGGTAAACATGGTAGTCCACCCGGCTTGCCACCCACATGGCCCCGATGCCCAGCGCAGCATACAGCAGCTGCGGCCGCAGGTAGGCAAAAGCATCGCCACGCCGGTACAGCGCCACTGCACTGCTGGCACTGCCCAGCATTACAAGGCCAAAGCCCACCAGCGTGAGCACCAGCACCAGAAACGGCAGGTCCATGGCCGGCAGATGCCGCAGCGGCAGGCCGCGCTTTGCATGGGCAGCAGCTTTGTGCATCCGTATCACCTCCGTTCCTTTATTGTACGCGGCGGCGGTGCCGGTTAGTCATATCCCCGGCGCACCGGCGCATACATTCCATTTGAAAGAGAGGTGCCTGCCATGCCAAAACCGGAGCCGCGCCCCTTGCGCACCCTGCCGGAACGGGCATTCCATGCCCGGGCACGGCTGGTGGCCGCGTTGATGTGCTGCGTCTGCTTGGCGGGGCTTGCCGCGCGGCTGGCGTATCTGCAGCTGTTTTCAGGCGACTGGTATACGAGCCGTGCCCTCGGCCAGCAATTGCGCGATACTGTGGTGCCTGCCGACCGGGGCCGTATCTACAGCGCCGACGGTGTACTGCTTGCCGCCAACAGCAGCTGCTGGACATTGCGGGCCTCCCCGCGCGAGATGCCGGAGGAAAAGCTCAGCCTTGCCGCGCAGGGCCTTGCGGAAATATTGGAGCTGGACGAAGCGAAGCTGCTGGAAAAATTCAGTGACCGCACCTCCAACGACTGCCTTTTGCGCTACCGCGTGGAGCGCGACACCGCCGACCGCGTGCGGGATTTTTGTGAAGAGAACAGCATCACCGGCATCCGCATCAATCAGGACTCCAAGCGCTGGTACCCGGAGGGGGAATTTCTGGCCAGCGTGCTGGGCTTTACCAATGTAGACAACGCCGGTGTGAGCGGGCTGGAGCTGAAATATAACGATGTGCTCACCGGGCAGAATGGTGTGGTGCTCACCGCCGTCAACGCTTGGGGCTACACACTGGAGCAGAGCTACGAGACCGAAAAAGTGCCCTTGGAAGGCAGCGGCCTGCGGCTGACTGTCGATGCCAACATCCAGCATTACCTTGAAAACGCGCTGGATTATGCGGTCAAGGAGCATCATGTGGCGGCGCGCGCCGTGGGCATCGTGATGAACGTGAACACCGGGGCCGTGCTGGCCATGTCCACCACGCCCGCCTACGACCCGAACCAGCCGCGCGTGATCTACGATGCAGCCGCCCGCAAGGCCGTGGATGCCCTTACCGGCAGCGAGCGCGCTGCCGCCCTGCAGCTGGCCCAGCAGATCCAGTGGCGCAACAAGGCCGTCAGCGACCTGTACGAGCCGGGCAGCGTGTTCAAGCTCATCACCTGCGCCGCCGCGCTGGATGCCGGGGCTGTGAGCAAAAACTCCACCTTTTACTGCGGCGAGTCCATCTCGGTGGCGGGCACACGGTTCCACTGCGCCAACCACAAGCGCCACGGCAGCCAGACCGTGACCCAAGCGCTGGAAAATTCCTGCAACCAGAGCTTTATCCAGATCGGCGCGCGGCTGGGCAAGGAAGCCTTCTGCGATTACTTTGCCGCATTCGGCCTGCGGGAGCCAACCGGGGTCGATCTGCCCGCCGAACCCAAAAAGAGTCTGTACTACACCGTCGACCGCATGGGGCCGGTGGAGCTGGCCTCCTGCGCCTTCGGCCAGAGCAGTAAGATCTCCTATATGGAAATGGCCGCAGCCGTGTGCGCTGTGGTGAACGGCGGCAGGCTGATGCAGCCTTATCTTGTCAGCGATATCCTGAACCCGGACGGCAGCATTCTGCAACACACAGAGCCGGTGTGCAGGCGGCAGGTGATCAAACCGGAAACTTCTGAAACCATGCGTGAGATGATGGAAGCCGTGGTACTCTACGGCGGCGGGCGCAATGCCCGCATCCAAGGCTACCGGGTGGGCGGCAAGAGCGGCACCAGCCAGAAGCTGGACAGCGCCGACGAAAAAGCCCGTATTGCCAGCTTTGTGGCCGTGGCTCCCATCGACGACCCGCAGTTTTTGTGTCTGGTGTGCTTGGACGAACCCCACAGCTGGACGACTGCCGGCGGCAGCCTTTCCGCCCCGGTGTGCGCCGAGGTTCTGGAACAGACGCTGGTGTACAAGGGCGTGCCCCGCGCCGTGGAACCGGAAACCGATACCGATCCCGCCCAGACCGCTGCCGACCTGCCCGCCGACGGTGACAGCTTTGACGGGGCGTAAGCAAAAAACGGCCCCGGAAAGGTCTTCCGACTTTCCCGGGGCTGCAATGTTTTTTTGTTTAATTCTGCTGCGGCTGCTCGCGGAAGACGATCTCGCCGGTCTCGCTGTTCATGGACTCCACAATGGCAAGGCTCTCCAGCTGGATGCCCTTGCTGCGGATCAGCTCGCCGCCCTGCTGGAAGCCCTTTTCCACAGCAATGCCGATGCCCTCCACTGTGGCACCGGCTTCCTTGGCCAGATCCAGCAGGCCCATCAGGGCACAGCCGTTGGCAAGGAAATCGTCAATGATCAGCACATGGTCTTCCGGGGTGAGGAACTTTTTGGAGACGATCACATTGTAGATCTTTTTGTGGGTGAAGGACTGGATCTTGGTCTCGTAGTTGTTGTAGTCCAGATTGATGCTCATGGACTTTTTGGCAAATACCACCGGCACGTTGAACTCGCTGGCCACGATGGCTGCAATGCCAATGCCGCTGGCCTCGATGGTGAGCACCTTGTTGATGGGCTTGCCTGCAAACAGGCGCTTCCACTCCTTTGCCATCTCCCGGAACAGCGGAATGTCCATCTGGTGGTTGATAAAGCTATCCACCTTGAGCACATTGCCCTCGCGTACGATACCATCTTTGCGAATACGATCTTCCAGCATCTTCATAGTGCAGCAGTTCCTCCAACCTGATCTTTTCCATGCCCATGCGTTTGCAGCGCATATTTCTCTTTTTATTTCACTTAGTATACCGGATGCTCTTTCCTTTGGCAAGAGGTTTTCTTGATAAATTTATAGGTTTTCCGCTCTTGTACTTTTTACAGATTCGAGTATACTGTAGTTAATATAAGGTGTGTCCGGCATCTGTGCACCGGCACACAGGAGGGGAGAGCATATATGAAAACGGGTCTTGTGCTGGAAGGCGGTGCCATGCGCGGCATGTTTACCGCCGGTGTTCTGGATGTATTGATGGAGCATGGCATCGTGCTGGATGGTGCCATTGGCGTTTCGGCCGGTGCGGTGTTCGGCTGCAACTACAAGTCCCATCAGATCGGCCGTGTGATCCGCTACAACACCCAGTATTGCAACGATAAGCGCTACGCAAGCTTCGGCAACCTGCTGCGCACTGGCAACCTGTACAGTGAGCAGTTCTGCTACCACACCGTGCCGGAAAAGCTGGACGTGTTCGACGCAAAGGCATTTGCAGAGAACCCCATGGACTTTTTTGTGGTGTGCACCGATATGCGTACCGGCGACCCCATCTATCACAAGTGCCGCACCGGCGATGCCGAGGATATCCAGTGGATGCAGGCATCCGCTTCCATGCCGCTGGCGGCCAAGATCGTAAAGATCGGCCATTATCAGCTGCTGGACGGCGGCATTGCCGATTCCATCCCCGTGCGGTTCTTCGAGTCCATCGGCTACAAACGCAACCTCATTGTGCTGACCCAGCCCAAGGGCTTTGTGAAAAAGAAGAACAAGATGCTGCCCGCCATCCGGGCACGCTACCTGCGCTACCCCGCTTTCGTGGAAGCCGTTGCCGACCGTCACGAGCGCTACAACGAAACGCTGGATCACATTGCCATGCTGGAGCAGACCGGCAAGGCGTTCGTCATCCGCCCGCCCATCCCGCTGGAGATCGGCTCCATGGAGCGCGATCCGGTCCAGCTGCGCCGCGTCTACGAGACCGGCCGTGCCGTTGCCGAAATTCAGGTGGATAAGATCGCCGCCTTTGTGAACGAATCCAAAGCTGCAGCGGAAGAGTAACGGCGGCACAAACAGATATCCTGCATGTGCATAGCCCCCACGGGGAAGCTGCTCTTTTGATCGAAGCGCAGGTGCGCAGCCAGAAGGTCTACATGTGATGTTTTCGCGGCATCACGAAAATGTTAACGTCAACAAAATCATGGTATAGCAGCAGCCCCGGTGAACCTGACGGTCCATCGGGGCTGTTTTTGCGCTGTCTTCAACGACATCGCCGCAGCTGTTCGAATCCGCCTGCCCAGTGAGTCTGGCTTTGCAGCAAAACAAAAACCTCAGCGTACTTTCATACGTTGAGGTTTTTTGGTGGGCGCGGGTGGATTGCGCGAGCCGCGCATCTAAAAAAG
>OGQJ01003255.1_pt1 | contig 11258 bp, 10 predicted proteins | sample 1553161 | NCBI WGS metagenome assembly OGQJ01 (sample SAMEA2579923, study PRJEB22360) | human gut metagenome | biome: human gut; feature: human-associated habitat; material: faeces | place: Denmark | collected 2008/2010 | reverse complement strand
TCGGTTATTCCGTAGAGGCTTCCGATGGCTAACGCTGCAAGAAGCGCGGTGCGAGGGTTTAGGTGGAAGCGCAGCGCATTGAATAGCAGTGCGCCGAAAACAAGATACTCGGTGAAGTGGCCAACAGGAGAAACGTCAACTTCATGACCAAATATCCACTGAGTGCCTGCTGCCAGCATACCTTTGATTGCCGAGATGATGCCAAGTCCGCTGTTTATTGATTCGCCGCTATTGGCGGACATCCAGAAAATTGCCGCTGCCATAACGGTAACCGCTAACCAGCTGAGGGCAATTTTTGCAGAGCGGGAAAGATGATGGGGTAAACAGGTGTTCATGGATGCCTTCCGAGTAGTAGGTGACAGCCTTTTGCGTTGTTCAAAAGTACTAGTAGGGTACGTCATCATGTTGTTGGGAGGGCGCAGTGCAGCGCTGCGGTAAGATAAATCACAGCATTTCGTCACCAAGGAGGGATTTTGTTGGAAGAGGGCAAGCGGGCTCAAACGCAGGTAATTGTGCTTATTTCCATCGTTATCCTTGGTTCGTGCTTGGGGAATCTCTCGCAAACCGCTCTGAATGCCATGTTCTCCGGTATGGCTGCCGACTTCGGTGTTCAGATGGAGCTTGGTCAGTGGGTTACTACGTTGTATATGTTGGTGCTGGGAATCACCGTGCCTGTGGTTACCTATCTTATGCGCCGTTTCCCGCTGAAAAACGTGGTGCTGGCGGCATTGCTGCTGTTGGTGATAGGCGCTGCTATCGATGTGGCAGCCCCCAGTTTTGAGGTGCTGGTTGCTGGTCGTGCCCTTCAGGCGGTATCGGCGGGCATTACCATGCCCATGATGATCAGCATCGTTATGACTTCCTTCCCGCGCGATAAGCAGGCAACTGTCATGGGCATTACGGGCATCGCTATGGGCTTTGCTCCCAACATTGGGCCTACCATTGGCGGATGGATGATCGGGTTTGCTGGGTGGCGCAGCTTTTTCGTGGCGCTGTTTATCTGCGCGTTCGTTCTTCTGCTGCTAGCTGCGGTATTGATTGCGCGTCGTCCCCAGGCAAATTCGTCTGCAAGGCTCGACGTTTTGTCATTATTGCTTTCCGCTTTGGGTTTCGGCGGTTTGTTGCTGGGGTTCTCCAATGCTTCAAGCTTTGGGTTGGCAAGCCCATATATTTGGGTTCCCGCAATTCTTGGTGCGTTGTTCTTGGCGTTGTACCTGCGTAGGCAAAAGCATGTCGAGCATCCTCTTACCAATTTGCGCATCTTCGATTCGTGGCGTTACCGCGTGAGCTTCTGGGCGGCAAACGCATTGTTCGCCAGCTTTATGGGCATTACGCTGATAATTCCGCTGTTTATTGAGAACCAGTGGGGAGGTACAGCGCTTCAGGCGGGCTTGGCCTTGCTGCCCGGTACGGTGGCGGCTTTTATCGTGAACCCCCTGGCTGGTTGGCTGGTGGACCGCATTGGGGCCCGTCCTGTAGTTGTGGTTGCTTCGGTTTTTCTGGCGGTTGGCGCGGTTTCCATGGCCTTCATTGACGAAGCCACTCCGTTTTGGGCCATTGTTGCGCTACAAGGAGTTCGTGCCACCGGCGTTTCGGGTTTGATTGGGCCGTTGACCTCGTGGGGTATGGCCGATTTGCCGCACGAGATCATGACCGATGGTTCTTCGTTTGGCACCGCGGTCCGTCAGGCATGTGCTTCTGTTGGCACGGCGCTTATGGTGTTTGCCATTGCTGCAGGCGCATCGGCGGGAATGTCCTTGATGGGCTTTCATGTAGCATTTGCCGTCTCGGGCGCTTTTGCGGTAATGGTGTTCGGCCTTGTTGTTGCTCTCGTTCGTTAGATGCGTGCGTTGCTAAAGCGAAAATCGGAACGGTCTGTGCCGAATTGCGGGGAAGCGCAAAAATTCTTCGGTAGCTCTCTTTTCGTGCGCTGTTTGCGTGGGTAGAATACGTCCCATGGATACTGAAATTAAAATACGCATGGCAACGAAGGAAGACGCTCCCGCGTTGCTGGAAATCTACACTCCTTACGTTCTCGAAACGGCGGTAACGTTCGAAATCGAACCGCCCTCGCTGGAAGAGTTCTCCGCGCGTGTCGAGCGCGTTCTTGAGCGTTACCCCTACATCGTGGCTGAAAAAGACGGCCTTATTCTTGGCTATGCCTACGCTCAGGCATTCCGCCCGCGTGCGGCATATGCCCATTCCGCCGAAACCTCAATTTATGTTCGCAAAGACCTGCGAAGCCGCGGCTTGGGTCGTCGTATGTACGAAGCGCTGGCTAAGCTGCTTTTGCTGCAAAACGTATTCAATATGGAAGCGTGCATCGCTCATTGCGATCCCGCTGATGAATATGTGCCCGCAACAAGCCGCCTTTTCCACACCCGCTTGGGCTTCGAGCATGCGGGTCGTTTCAACAAATGCGCGCTGAAGTTTGGGCGTTGGTACGACATGATCTGGATGGAGCGTATTTTGGCGAAGCCTGCGGCGCAGGAAACCAGCCCTTTCCGTCCCTTGCCTGACATCGATCAGCCCTATATCGACTCAATTTTGAGCAGGGCTTAACCACTCTTTCCATTTCACTGATTACGAAGGCTGCCTTGAGCAGCCTTTTTTGTGTCAAAAACAAGGCGGCTCTCTTTCGCGCGGCAGCGTAAGGTGCCACGCGCGTCCGAGGCGCCGCAGGAAACGATGGGCACAGTCGCGCCGCCGTCCATGGTAAGGTGCCACGCATGTGCGGGGTGTCGGTGTCTTCGATGCGAAGCTCAATATCCGCTTGCGGGTGAAAGGTGTCCGTCTGCGCGGTAAAACAGGAGGAGCTTTCTTCTGACTCATTCGCTTCGGCACTTTAGTGTGCTATACTGCGGTCTGCTTTAGTTAAGTAAAGTCTTACCGCTGAAATGAGGTAGTAATGAAGAAGAAGTTCCTTTCGGTGTTGGCCGTGGCTTGCGTTGCCTGCCTTTCTGCCGCCCTGCTTGCGGGTTGCTCGCAGCAGCAGTCCAGCTCCAACGACGGTAACCCTGCCGACAACAAGCTCATCGTGGGCTTCGATAACAGCTATCCGCCGTATGGTTTTATGGACGAGAACAACAACCCTACTGGTTTTGACCTTGATCTTGCTCAGGAAGTTGCCAACCGTAACGGTTGGGACATCGAGCTTTCTGCCATCGATTGGGATACCAAGGATGCTCAGCTGAACCAGGGTACCATCAACTGCATCTGGAACGGCTTCACCATGGAAGGCCGCGAAGATGACTACACCTTCTCCGAGCCCTACATGCTCAACGAGCAGGTAATCGTTGTTAAGAAGGATTCCGGCATCACGTCCCTTTCCGACCTTGCTGGCAAGACGGTGGTAACCCAGGCTGACTCTGCTGCGCTCGATGTGCTCGAGGGTGACAAGAAGGACGTTGCCGATACCTTCAAGAGCCTGCAGACGCTTCCCGATTACAACAACGCATTCATGCAGCTTGAGTCTGGCATGGTAGATGCCGTTGCTTGTGACCTTTCCATCGCTCAGTATCAGATTGCTGCTAAGCCCGACGCCTATCAGCAGCTTGATCCCCTGAGCAGCGAGCACTATGCCGTTGGCTTCAAGAAGGGTGACGACGCTCTGGCGGCTAAGGTTACCAGCACGCTTAAGGATATGTACAACGATGGCACGGTTGAAAAGCTCATCGAGAAGTACGCCGATTACGGCATGAGTGCTGAGAACTGGGTGCTTAAGTAAGGAAAACAAAGCGAGTCTGCGCTCTTTTTCGGCTTCCCCGGAAGCTGATGCAAGAGCGGTGATCTCGACACTGCTGGGCGGAAGGCTACCCCTTCCGCCCTTTGTTGCGTTCGGCGGTTGAATCGCATGGCGCATAAAGGAGGAAGATTATGGAACTTGGCGTTATGGTTGGCGCCTTGGTGGATGGCTTGGGGCTTTCCGCCTGGATTTTCGTGGTTACGCTGGTTGGCTCTTTGCCGCTGGGCATCGTGGTTGCCTTGTGTCGAATGAGCTCATTCAAGCCGCTATCGCTGCTTGCCCAGTTCTACATTTCCATTCTGCGTGGCACTCCGCTGATGCTGCAGCTGATGGCCTTTATGTTTGGTCCTTATTATCTGCTGGGAATGAATATGGGCACCGACTGGAAATTCGGTGCTTGCGCCGTGGGCTTCATCTTGAACTATTCGGCTTATTTTGCCGAAATATACCGTTCGGGCATTCAGTCTATTCCGAAGGGCCAGTACGAGGCTGCTTTGGTTTTGGGCTACTCCCGTTCGCAAACTTTCTTCAAGATCGTGCTGCCCCAGGTGATCAAGCGCATTTTGCCTGCAATGGGCAATGAGATCATCACCCTGGTAAAAGATACTTCTTTGGCATTTGTATTGGGTATGGCGGAAATGTTCTCGGTTGCCAAGGCCCTTGCCGCAAGCAACGTGTCTATGATCCCCTATGCCATTGCTGCGCTTATCTACTGGGTGTTCTGCCTCTTCATCGAATTCATTTTGGGGCGCGTGGAAAAGAAGCTTGCCTACTACCACGACTAGCGTGTTAGCTTGAAGAATATGGGAAAAGGGGTTTCCTCTATGGAAAATATGCCGGTTGTGAACCTAGGCCATGCGCGCAAGGCGTTTGGCAGCAATGAGGTTCTAAAAGATATTTCGCTTACGGTGAACCAGGGCGATGTGCTGTCTATTATTGGTCCTTCGGGCGGCGGCAAGTCCACGCTTTTGCGTTGCATGACGCTGCTCGAAACGCTGGACGCTGGTTCGCTTTCATATGGTGATGTGAAAGTTGCTGAAGCTGACTCCACGGGCAAAGCGGTGTATGGCGGCAAAGATGTGCTTGCTCAAGCTAAGGAACGCTACGGCCTGGTTTTCCAGAATTTCAATCTGTTCCCGCATTTCACGGTGCTGCAGAACGTGACCGATGCCCTGATTAGCGTGCAGAAGCGCCCAAAGGAAGAAGCGCTTGCACGCGGACGCGAGCTGCTTGCCAAAATGGGGTTGGCCAATAAAGAGGATATGGTTCCTTGCGAGCTTTCCGGTGGCCAACAGCAGCGCGTTGCCATTGCCCGTGCTTTGGCGCTTGACCCCGATGTGCTGTTCTTCGATGAACCCACGTCTGCGCTCGACCCAGAGCTTACGCAAGAGGTCCTGCGCGTTATTCGTGAGCTTGCCGACGAGCACATGACCATGGTTATCGTGACGCATGAAATGGCGTTTGCTCGTGACGTTGCCGATCGCGTTGCGTTTATGGATGGCGGCGTTATCGTCGAGGAAGGCCCGGCTCAGCAGGTTATCAACAACCCGCAGCATAACCGCACCAAGGCATTCCTCGCGCGTTTCCAGGAAGGCGCAGCCGATTAAGTATTACAGAGCCCTTGTTTCTGCAGGGGCTCTTTTGTTTAGTGCGCGGTATTAGCGCGTAGTTTTGGTATGCACAGTATGCTGGCTTTGAAAGGGGATAAGCATGATAGTTTCCATTGAAGGTCATACGCCAGATGTTTCCAGTGCTGCGTTTGTGGCTGATAACGCCACGGTTTGCGGTGATGTGAAGGTAGGGGAGGATTCCTCTATCTGGTTCGGTGCGGTGTTGCGTGCTGAGTGCGAGCCGCTGCGCATCGGCGATCGGACTAACGTGCAGGATAACGTTGTCGTGCATATCGATAGCGGTTTTCCCGTAACTATCGGCAGTGACGTTACAGTGGGACACGGCGCGATAGTGCATGGCTGCACCGTGGAAGATGGCGTGCTGATAGGCATGGGGTCTACCATTCTCAATGGCGCCGTAATTGGCGAGGGTTCGGTAGTTGCTGCGGGAGCTTTGGTGCTTGAAGGGGCTGTAGTGCCGCCTTATTCGCTGGTTGCCGGTGTCCCTGCGAAGGTGAAGAAAGCCCTTAGTGCTGAAGAAGTGAAGAACCGTATTGACTATTACACGCCTCGCTATGTAAGAGAGGCTAAGTTGTACGCGGGGTCGAATTAGAGATATGTAGGACAACTTCCATATGCCTTATTGGCTTGTGGGATATCGTTCTACTAAAAAGAAAGGGCCCGCTTATTCGGGCCCTTTCTAGGTTGCGGAATGATTGCCTATTCCTCGGTTGCCTTCAGCAGACCGTAGCCGCCATTGTCACGGCGATACAGGATGTTTACGGCGTTGGTGTCGCGATCGATGTAGGCGAAGAAGTCATGACCAAGCAGGTCGATCTGAACCAGGGCCTCTTCTTCGGTGAGGGGCTCGAGAACCAGTTCCTTCACGCGTACTACTTCGTCATCAGCGGAAAGCTCCTGCATCAGACCATCGATGTCGAGCTTGGCGCCAGCCTTGGCGGGAGCGTCTGCGATCTTCTTGTCGATGATGCGGGTCTTGTATTTGCGGAGCTGGCGCAGAACTTTAGCAGCGGCAACGTCAATTGCGGCGTACATGTTCTCGTCGGTTTCTTCTACGCGGATGATGTGGCCGCGTGCGCGCATGGTAACCTCGCACTTAGCGGGGGTGGGGTTAGCAGGATTCTTTTCGACCTGCAGTACAACCTCGGCAGTAAGGGGGTTGATGTCCATGACCTTCATGGAGTTGCCGATTTTTTCTTCGGCATAAGCGCGGATGGGATCCGTGATGGGCATCCTGCGGCCGGTGATGGTGATTTCCATGATTTCACCTCTCAAACTGAAACGAACTTCGCGGTTTTTCGAGGGGCCCCTCATGAAACTGGAATGTCGAAAACGACAATTCATGCTGTGCGGAATGCGTGTTGGATGCACCTTTGCAGCACCTTCTGTAATGGGAGGCGGTTTCGTATTTCCCTTCGTCAACCGTCTTCGCTTGTTAGTCTAGCGCACTTCTTTCTGATTTCATCAATAAAAATGAACTTGTTCTAAAACGTTGTATAAACGTTGCTATTGGTAAGGCATTTTGAATGATTTGCTCTGTTATTGTGGAACGCTGAAGAGAAGCGGAGGAATACCCCATGGCCCACAAACCGCATAAGGAAACCGGCATCTTCATTAACGAGGTGTCTTCCCATCAGCGTCGCTACCATAAGGTGCTGGAGCTCACCCATTCAACCACCAAGGCGGCGGGTGTCATGCTCCTTGGCGCTATTGTTGCACTGGTGGTGGCGAATACGGCAGCGCACGGAGGGTTTACCGAGTTCTGGCACACCGAAGTATCCTTTGGGTTTGGCTCAGCGCACGCAGAGATGTCGTTGGCCCACATCATCAATGATGTGCTTATGGCCATTTTCTTCTTGTTGGTTGGACTGGAAATCAAGTACGAAATGACGGTGGGCGAACTTACCGATGTTCGCCAGGCTATTCTGCCTGTTGCTGCTGCTATTGGCGGCGCGCTCATGCCTGTAGGCGTCTACCTGCTGTTCAACGCAAGCAACCCCGAAACGGTTATGGGTTGGGGCGTGCCCACTGCAACCGACATTGCTTTCGCGCTTGGTATTTTAGCGTTGTTGGGATCGCGCGTTCCTGCCGGCTTGCGTGTGTTCCTCAGTACTCTTGCGGTAGCCGATGATATTGTGGCCATCTTGGTCATTGCCGTCTTCTACGGGCACAGCCCTTCAATGATGTGGTTGGCGGCTGCAGCGGTGGTCATGGTTGTGCTTGTTGCGCTGAACCGCACCCATGTGTATTCATTAGTGCCTTATTTGCTGGTGGGCGCAGTTCTGTGGTACTGCATATTTATGTCGGGGGTTCACTCGACCATTGCCGGCGTGCTACTGGCCTTTGCCATTCCTTCCCGTTCGCATGTGAGGTTGAAGAGCTTCGCAAGCTGGTCGGGGCAGCGTGTGAAGGAAGCGGAGGAAAGCTATGTCCCCGACGAGCCGGTAATCGGGCAGACCGACTACTTGGCTAGCGTAACGCGCTTGGCGCGCGTTTCCCGCCAGGTGGTCCCTCCTGCAACGCGCTTGGAGCGCAGACTGTACCCATGGGTGTACTTTGCGATTCTTCCCTTGTTCGCCCTGACCAATGCCGATGTGGCATTCATACAAGTGCCTGCGGGTGATATTCTTTCGAGCCCTATCTTTTTGGGCGTGTTCTTTGGATTGGTAATAGGCAAGCCTGCGGGCATCATGCTTATGAGCTTCATTATCGTGAAAACGAAACTATCTACTTTGCCCGAAAACGTGAATTGGTCCCATATGCTTGGTGCGGCGCTTTTGGGCGGCGTGGGCTTTACCATGTCCATCTTTGTGGCCAACTTGGCTTTTGCCGACGCTGCGTACGTAATGGTTGCCAAGGTGGCCATTTTGGCGGCATCGTTGGTGGCGGGCGTTTTGGGTTTCACGTTCTTGTTCTTCCAAGCGAAAGCCGCCACGCGTCGAGGTCAGCGTTTCGAAATGGAGCTTCCCTCCGCCAGCAACAGGCAGTCGCACGCCGCGCACGAGGCTGAGAGACGTTATAAGCGAGAGCTCATTCAAAACGAGAATGAATAGTCATATTCCGTTGAGCTGGCGTTATGAAGCGCACCTTCACATATCTTTGCGTTGTTCGATGCGGGTTTGTTACCATTGCAAAAGCTGAATTCTTGCACTAGAGATACGTCTCGAATATGTGCAAGGTCAACGCGAAAGTGCTAGGAGGCCCTTTCATATGACAAAACAGACATGCGCTTCCAAGTCTAGGGTGGCTTTGAATGCTGCTTTTGCTGCCATTTTGGCCGTTGGACTCTCCGTCCCTGCAGCCAGTGCGTTCGCTGCGCCTTCCGACGATAAACAGGCAGAGGCTCAGGCTGCCCTGCAAAAGCTCAATCAGTATCAGAGCGAGCTTGATCAGGCTTCTGCTAATTATGAAGCTGCTCATCAGGAGCAGATCGATGCCCAGAATCGTGTAGACGAAGCTCAGAAGCAGATCGAAGAGAAAACCGCTCAGATCGAAAAGGATCAGCAGCGTCTTTCCGATCGTGCTCGCGATATGTACCGTTCGGGTGACACCAATTTCTTGGACGTTATCTTGGGTGCATCCTCTTTTGAACAGTTCGCCACTACCTGGAACATGTTGGAAACCCTGAATGGCAATGATGCTGAACTGGTTTCCGAAACCAAGACCGCTCGCGAAGAGCTTCAGGCTGCAAAGCAGGAAGCTGAAGAGCAGGCCAAGGTAGCATCCGATAAGGCAGAGGAAGCCAAGTCTGTTGCTGAGGCAGCAGACCAGAAGGCATCTGAGATGCAGCAGACCTATAACAGCCTTTCCGCTGAGGCTCAAGAGCTTATCAGCCAGGAGCGTGCTGCCCAGGAAGCTCAGCAGCAGGCTGCCGCAGCAGCTGCCGAGCAGAATGGCACGGCAGGTAACGATGCTGCAACCACTATCACGAACAACAATCGCAACAACACAACCTCTAGCAATTCGAGCAGCAGCTCCAACTCCAACAAGAACAATGCTTCAAGCTCGGCAACCAACAACAGCAAGCCCCAGTCCGTTTCGGGCAATAGCGTGGTAAACCGCGCTTACTCCCAGCTGGGCAAGCCCTACCAGTGGGCCGCAGTTGGCCCGAACTCATTCGACTGCTCTGGTTTGGTAAGCTACTGCCTCACCGGCAGCTACAGCCGCTTGGGTACCACGGGTACCTTCATGGGCTGGACGCGTGTTTCCAGCCCTCAGCCTGGTGATATTTGCGTAAACAGCCATCACTGCGGTATTTACATCGGCGGCGGTCAGATGATCCATGCTCCTCGGACGGGCGACGTGGTCAAGGTAAGCTCCGTGCACAGTGGCATGATTTACGTTCGCTACTAGCGAATCGCTGTCATATGATTCTTCGAAAACCCGCTTCGGCGGGGTTTCTTGTTTATACAGGCGAAATTTGAGCGTTCATAATTCAAGCGTAAAATGCACATACGGCTTTGACCTGGTGCTATTTGTGAATATTGCGCATTGAAACTTTGAATACGGCACGGTGGCGTTGCGGCGCAAACCGTTTGCTTGTTAAACTGATCCAGCTATCACTTAATCGCACCACAACACCACCAGGGGGGAAACTCACGATGGGTATTTCTATCGCAAAACATAAGCGAGCACTTGCTTCGGCTGCAATGGCCGTGGTTCTTGTTGCGGGTCTTGCCGTGCCTACTACGGTTGCTTTGGCAGAACCTACTGCCGCCGAAAAACAGGCTGAAGCGCAGCAGGCGCTCAATAAACTCAACGAGATGCAGCAAAAGCTCGATGAGGCTTCGAATAACTACTACACGGCTATCGACGAGCAGAAGGTCGCCGAAAAAAAGGTGGAGGAAGCTCAGGAAAAGGTAGACCAGAAAACCAGGGAAATTGAAGGCTACCAGGAAAAGCTTGGTACCCGCGCTCGCGATATGTATCGCTCGGGCAATACCGGGTTCCTCGACGTAATCCTGGGCGCTTCTTCATTTGAGCAGTTTGCCACCACATGGAATACGCTTGAGCGGCTTAACGAAAACGATGCCGAATTGGTAACTGAAACCAAGAACGCACGCGAAGAACTGGAAAACGCCAAGCAGGAAGCCGAAGAGCAGGCTGAGGTTGCCGCCAACAAGGCCGCAGAAGCCAAATCCGTAAAGGACGAAGCTGAGGCAACCACCGCTCAGATGCAGCAGACCTACGACAGCCTTTCTGCCGAAGCGCAGGAATTGATGCGCAAGGAAGAAGAGGCTGCCGAAAAGGCTCGTCAGGAAGCTGCCGCCCGTGAAGCAGCTGCCGCTGCTGCAGCATCGAAGAACAATGGGGGCGGTACGGTAGACAACAGTGCCGTCCAAACCGTAACAGGTAACACGGTAGTTGATCGAGCCTATGCCCAGCTTGGCAAACCTTATGTATGGGGTGCAGCTGGCCCGAACTCCTTCGACTGCTCTGGCCTGGTTGGATACTGCATCACCGGCAAAATGGGCAACCATTGGTGTACTACCTACACTATGGCAAGCTGGAAGCATGTCACCAATCCTCAGCCTGGTGACTTCTGCCTAAACAGCCACCATACGGGTGTTTATATTGGCAATGGCCAGATGATCCACGCGCCACGAACGGGCGACGTGGTTAAGATCAGTGCTGTTCACTCCGGCATGTGGTACGTCCGCTATTAAACGGCGTTCTGCCAAGCGGGTGAAGTGTTTGCAGGTAGGCACCGCTTTGGATAGGTGACGAACTGGTATTCGTATTTATGGAGGGCATTTGCATGCCCTCTTTTCTTTTGCAGGAAGTGTGGTACTATAGCACCCGCTAATCACAACAGCGGGATGTGGCTCAGCTTGGTAGAGCGCTGCGTTCGGGACGCAGAGGTCGCAGGTTCGAATCCTGTC
>OGQJ01003252.1_pt1 | contig 11262 bp, 7 predicted proteins | sample 1553161 | NCBI WGS metagenome assembly OGQJ01 (sample SAMEA2579923, study PRJEB22360) | human gut metagenome | biome: human gut; feature: human-associated habitat; material: faeces | place: Denmark | collected 2008/2010 | reverse complement strand
ACAACATACTGTTTTAAAATGTGCTATAATCTAATTTGGAATGTCAGAGATTCCATTGGAGGAGTACGAATGAAAAAAATATCTTTGAAAATAAAATTAACACTAAAATATACAGGGTGCATATTCGTGGCAACAGGCATTGCGTTGTTTTTTGCTACAGTGATAAGTGGAACAGATGCGCAGTCAGCAAAAGCGATGGCGAAGGTGGTACTTCCAATCGTTTTCATCGCATCTCTTGCAATTGGATACTTTCTGGTAAGAGAGGTTCTGAAACGGACTGCAGACCTGGCAGAGTCAGCGGCGGAAATCTGTAGAACAAAAGATTTCTCCAGACAGTTGGAACTGGAAGAATCTGATGCGGAATTGGAGAGACTGCAGCTGACATTGAATGAATTACTTGAGGATGTGCGCGAGGAGGGACATTTTGCAGAAAATGTTGTACAGGAGATGTGGATGCCGGTCAGTGTGATCCTTACACGAAGCGCATGGTGCCTTGGCGATTGGCGACTGTCCCAGCGTCAGCGCTGGCAGATTGAACTGGTGCAGAAGAAGGCACAGATTCTTTCAGATTTTATTCAGGAAGTCTCATTTTTTGCAAAGGCAGATCAGGGATGCCAGCCGGCTTATAAAAAACGCATGAATATCAGTGAACTGACAACAGGAATTATAGAAGGTCAGATCAGCAGACTTCAGGAGGCAGATGAACCGGTGCAGATAGACTATGAGATTGAACCGGAGATCTACGCAGAAGTGGATGAGAACTGTTATCGGAAGATGTTGTTAAATCTGCTGGAGAATTCCATTGATTATAGCCGGGAGATTGGACTGATCAAAGTTGTTGTTGAAAGCAAAGGCAGTGAATTTACCTGTAAGATTGCAGATGCGGGAATTGGAATTTCGGAGACGGATCTGCCACATGTATGGGATCGGTTTTTCAGAGGAGATCCTTTAGGTGCCGGAGAAGGTCATTTTGGACTGGGACTTTCTGTTGTAAAATGGATTGCTGAAGTACATGATGGATGGGTGGATGCAGAAAGTATCCTGGGATCCGGAAGCTGCTTTACAGTGGGGATGCCGTGTGAACCGAAGCCAGAGGCAGAAGTAGTGTCAGAGGAAGAGAAGACAGTTGATGCGCTGTTAGAAGGAATTAATGGAACAGACGAAACAGAAGAGGAGACGGATGCAGATCTGACTACAGAAGCAGACGGAGCAGTTGCGACAGATGCAACTACAGAAGAAGCTGAGACAGATGTAACATCTGAAATAAATGAAACGGCTGAGACAGAAGGAGTTACAGAAATAAATGCGGCGACTGAAACAGAGGCAGTGACCGAAAACAGAGATAGCTCAGAAGAGTCTGAAACTTTGGGTGAGACAATCGCGATGCCTGTGATTACAGAGGACACAGAGGAACAGTCATCAGAGAATTTTGTGCCGGATGCAGAGAAAGATGAAACCGATGTAAAGAGTGAAAATTCGTTCAGGAAAATCAAAATTTGTTTATCAAAAATCAAAAGCTTTCTTGAGGAAGAAGACGAAGAAGATGACGAAGAAGACGAAGAAGACGAAGAAGCTTCAAATGAATGCGAAGTGATTCCATTTAAAAGCAAAGAGGATTCAGACGAAAAATAAAGAGGAGGACTTCTGACGTGAAAGACGTAGCAACAATGAAGGTGGAATTAAAGAAACTTATTGATACAGCTGCAGGAAGAGTTCCGGCAGATCTGGTGATCAAAAATTGTAAGATTGTAAACGTATTTTCAGGAAAGATCCAGGAAGGAGACATTGCATTTTCAGGTAATCAGATTGCAGGTATCGGTGAGTATGAAGGCGTGAAAGTGATTGATGCAGAAGGAAGATATGCAGCGCCAGGATTTATCGACAGCCACATCCATATCGAATCTTCTTATGTAAGTCCAGAGGAGATTGGACGCCTGTTAGTTCCACATGGAGGAACAACAATTATGGCAGACCCACATGAGATCGTAAATGTATGTGGAATCGCTGGTCTGGACTATATGATGAAAGCAGCTGAGAACACAGTGCTTGATGTAAAATATGAGCTTCCATCCTGTGTACCGGCTACACCATTCGAGCATTCAGGTGCGGTGATCGATGCAGAAGCAATGAAAGAGCCGATCACAAGAGAAGGAATTGCCGGACTTGGTGAATTCATGAATTTCCCGGGCGTGATCAATGCGGCAGACAGTGATCTGGATAAGATCATTGTAGCAAAACAGGAAGGAAAATTTATTGATGGACATGGACCTGGAATCACAGGAAAAGAGCTGAATGCATATGCCGCTGCAAGAATCGCAGCAGATCATGAATGTTCTACAGTAGAAGAGATGAATGACCGTCTGGAAAGAGGAATGTACATTCTTCTCCGCCAGGGTTCTGCATGTCACAATCTTCGCACACTGATCAAGGGAATGACAGCAGAGAACAGCAGAAGATGCCTGCTCTGTTCTGATGACCGTCAGCCGAAGACAATCCTTCACGAAGGACATCTTGATAATCATCTGCGTATCTGTGTAGAGGAAGGTCTTGATCCTGTGACAGCAATTCGTATGGCAACACTTAACGCAGCAGAATGCTTTGACCTGAAAGACAGAGGAGCAATTGCACCGGGATACCGTGGGGATGTTGTTCTTCTGGATGATCTGAAAGATTTCCATGTAAACCGTGTATTTGTAGAAGGTACGCTGGTGGCAGAAGAAGGAAAATATCTGCCAGAGATCAAAAAATGTGATATCTCTTCTGTTAAGGGAAGTGTGATTGTAAAAGATTTCTCCAAAGAGAAATTTAAAATGAATTTGAAATCAAACAAAGTAAATGTAATCAAGATTCTTCCGGGTGGAGTTGTAACAGCGAAAGATACAGCAGAGATTGAGTTGGATGCAAATGGAGAGTTCGTAAGAAATCCAGGAGTTGATCTTGTAAAAGTAGCTGTTGTTGAGCGTCATCAGGGAACAGGAAATGTAGCTTGTGGATTCCTGAAAGGATACGGAATCAAAGAAGGTGCTGTAGCACTTTCAGTGGCTCACGATTCTCATAACATCATTGTTGTTGGAGTTAATGATGAAGAGATGGAATTTGCCGTGAACAGTCTGATCGAGCAGGAAGGTGGTATTGTTCTTGTGAAGGAAGGAAAAGTGATCGAGAGCATGCCAATGCCGATTGCCGGACTAATGAGTGATCAGAGTGGTGAGTGGGTAGATCAGAAACTGACAGATATTCACGAGAAAGCATATGAAGAACTTGGAATCTGTGGAGATGTGGAGCCGGTAATGACACTGTGCTTTATGTCACTTGCAGTAATTCCGGAGATTAAGCTGACAGATATGGGATTGTTTGATGTGACAACATTTTCATTCATTCCTGTAGAAGTTGAATAATGAAGTTAAAAATCAAAGAAAACACCATTGACGTACTGCATGTATTTTGCTATACTTTAATAGTTAAATAAATACGGCGCAGTAGCCAAGCGGTAAGGCGTGGGTCTGCAACACCCTGATTCACCGGTTCAAATCCGGTCTGCGCCTCTGAAGAACCTGAAACTGATTTGTTTTAGGTTCTTTTTTTGAGCACCTACGCCAACAATCTCAGAGATAGAAAAAACTCATGTGAGTTCGTTAGAAGAGATTCACATGAGTTTTTCTTTAAAACAGTCCTTATTTATTTTCCCAGTTCTTTTTATAAATCAGATATAGCGGAAGTCCGACAAAGATCATACCACCGAGCATATTTCCAAGTGTAACCGGAATAAAGTTTGCAAGGCTGTGAAGTGGTGTCAGTGTCGCAATCTGTTCAGCTGTAATTCCGTAAGCTTCTTCTGCTTTCGCAACATAAGCCGGATTAAGTGAAGCAAGGATACCAGCCGGGATATAGAACATATTGGCAACGCAGTGTTCGAATCCGCCGACTACGAAGGCACAGATTGGGAAGAAAATTGCCCATACCTTACCGGCAATATCTCTTGCGGAAGTAGCCATCAGTACTGCAAGACATACCAGGATGTTACATAAGATTCCGGAAGTGATTCCCTGCAGTGGTGAAATTGCGATCTTTCCAACAGCAACTTTGATTGTATAAGCACCGAGAAGTCCGCCTGAGTAGTTCAGGTTTCCACTGTATACAATGAGCAGATCCACGCAAAGAGCACCGATCAGGTTACTGAAAAATACGATGAAAAGATCTCGGAATAATCCGCCCCATGTGACACGCTTGTCAAATACATCCATGATGATCAGACAGTTTCCGGTGAAAAGTTCGCCGCCGAGAAATACGATGAGCATCAGTCCGACAGGGAAGATACATCCGGCAAGAGCTCTTGCTACGCCAACATTTTCTACTGCGTGTGCTGCCGTGCTGCTTGTAGCACCGCCGAAAGCGATAAACGCGCCGGCCATGATGCCGAGCAGAATCATTTTTCCAAGTGGAAGACGGGTTTTGTTCTCGCAGGCCTTGATACTCAGATCAATGACTTCTGCGGGAGTGTTAAAATGATTGTCCATGATATAACTCCTTATTCTTTTGTAATTCGGCAGCTCTCCTGCTGTGAATGGTAACACAGTAAGAGAACTGCCGTTGTTATATTGCTATTCGTCAAGAATTTAACGAGAATATTTTATACTAGAAAATATTGGATTTCAAGAGAGGAAAGGCATGTTTATATATAGATACAAAATTCGGGATTTTTATTGCTTTAGGACAGTTATTTGTACGGTTTATAAGCATCCGTAAGTAATAGTAATTATGCAAAATATGTTTATAAAGTTATTCACCTGGAAAATTTTAGAAAAATATTGTTTTGTGTAGAAAAAAGATATCCTCATTTTATCAACAAAAAAGATGAGTTACGAACAAAAAACACATTGAAATTTCAAGTGCATCAAATTATTCTATATCTACTTCTGGCCGGGAGTAAAAAACAGAAGGAGAAACACTATCGGATATCTTTTTCCAGGGGAGCGTAGTGCATGTTATTCGGCTGATATGTTATTAAGACAGTATAAAAGAGTAAGAAGAGAATTAGGAAAAAAGTTTCATTATCGAGACATAAAAAAAGTAATAGTGTTTTCAAGAGTTTTTCAAAGGACATTTATGAAGAAATCTATAACATCTGCCGGAACAGCGAAAGGATGATGGGGATGTTTTCAAAAGAACTGGAAATATTGGATCGTAATACAGTAAAACTAATGATTGACGAGTTGGATGAGGCTCTTGGAGAGGAAAGGGAAAAAGTAAAAGCAATAAAGCAGGAAAGGGAAACACTGAAAGCGGAGAAAGAATCACTGGAGGCAGAAATGCAGGAAGCGAAAGCGGAGAAAGAATCGTTGGAGACAGAGATGCAGAGAACAAAAGATGAGATGGAAGCTGAAAGAAAACGTGCTGAGGAGGCGGAAAAGGAACTGATCCGGTTGAGGGCAGAACTGGAAAAACTGAGAAAATAGATGAAATACATAGTGATATCAGTTGTTTCTTATTTACTCTGCGCTCCTGGAGTGTTATAATAACTGTTAAGACTGCCGGGAGGCATCTGTTTGAAGATTCTGATAATAGAAAAAGATAGAAGAATTATTTGAAGGAGTAAATGGTATGGAACTGACAACAATTCGTGAGTTATTTAAGAACAGAGAGGGATATCTGGACAAAGAGGTAACAGTTGGAGGCTGGATTCGAAGCATTCGAGATTCTAAGACATTCGGATTTATCGTATTGAATGATGGATCTTATTTTGATACATTACAGATTGTATATCATGATAAGATGGAGAACTTCGCTGAGGTTTCCAAGCTGAATGTAGGAGCAGCAATCATTGTTAAGGGTACACTGGTAGCGACACCACAGGCTAAGCAGCCATTTGAAATCCAGGCAGAAGAGGTTGTGATCGAAGGAGCATCTGCGCCAGATTATCCACTGCAGAAGAAGCGTCACAGTTTTGAGTATCTTAGAACAATTTCTCATCTCCGTCCGAGAACAAACACATTCCAGGCTGTATTCAGAGTTCGTTCTCTGGCAGCATATGCGATTCACCAGTTCTTCCAGGACAGAGGATTTGTATATGTACACACTCCGCTGATCACAGGAAGTGACTGTGAGGGTGCAGGAGAGATGTTCCGTGTTACAACACTGGATATGGACAATGTTCCGAAGAATGAGGATGGAACTGTAGATTATACACAGGATTTCTTTGGGAAAGAGACAAGCCTTACAGTAAGCGGTCAGCTTAATGGTGAGACTTATGCACAGGCATTCCGCAATATTTATACATTTGGACCGACATTCCGCGCAGAGAATTCTAACACAACAAGACATGCGGCAGAGTTCTGGATGATCGAGCCGGAGATCGCATTTGCAGATCTTGAAGATGATATGGAACTGGCTGAGGCTATGTTGAAGTATGTGATCAACTACGTACTTGAGAATGCACCGGAAGAGATGAACTTCTTCAACTCTTTCGTTGATAAGGGACTTCTTGACAGACTTCATAATGTAGTGAACTCTGACTTTGCACGTGTAACATACACAGAGGCAGTAGAGATCCTTGAGAAGAACAATGATAAGTTTGATTATAAAGTATCCTGGGGATGCGATCTTCAGACAGAGCATGAGCGCTATCTGACAGAGCAGGTATACAAACGTCCTGTATTCGTTACAGATTATCCGAAGGAAATCAAAGCTTTCTATATGAAGATGAACGAAGATGGTAAGACAGTAGCAGCTGTAGACTGTCTTGTACCGGGAATCGGAGAGATCATCGGAGGAAGCCAGAGAGAGGATGATTATGACAAGCTTCTTGGAAGAATGAAAGAACTTGGACTTAAGGAAGAAGACTATGGATTCTACCTTGATCTGAGAAAATATGGTTCTACAAGACATGCAGGATTCGGACTTGGATTTGAGAGATGCGTAATGTATCTGACAGGAATGTCCAATATCCGTGACGTCATTCCGTTCCCAAGAACAGTAAACAACTGCGAACTGTAATAATATAAAGAAGTTTTAGAGTGTTATTCACACATGAACAGTAAAGTGTGTGGATAACACTCTTTTTTTCTATATCGAATGTGGAAAACCAGTCCGGTTTATCGTTTGAAGTGAAAGACTGCAAAGAATAAGAAAGTTATAGATAACTAACCTGGTTTTAACATTATTTAAAAGGGATTTTAATAAAATTTTCGCTATTTAACATAGATTTAACATAACTTCACAGAGTTTTTTATAAAGCCATGATAATCTCGGATATGTAAAGAAGAAAAAAGCACTGCGTTTGAAAAACAGATGCAAGACAGTGATTTGTAATTGAAAACAGACATGAGAGAGGATCTGGAGGAAGAAAAATGAAGGAAAACATACAGATTGTTTTCGGGCTGCTTGGTGGCCTGGCGGTTTTTATCTATGGAATGAATATGATGAGTGAATGTCTTCAGAAAGCGGCAGGAGAAAAAATGAAGAAAATCCTGTCACTTTTAACGAGAAATCCTGTAATGGGAGCACTTGCGGGAATGCTTGTTACAGCCGTACTGCAAAGTTCAAGTGCAACGACGGTTATGGCGATTGGTTTTGTAAGTGCAGGACTGATGACACTGCCACAGGCAATTTCTATTATTTTTGGTGCCAATATCGGTACAACAATGACAGCACAGCTGATTGCATTTAAGTTAAGTGACTACATTTATGCAATCATTTTTATTGGATTTATCGTATATTTTATCTCTAAATCAGAACGTGTAAAAAATATTGGTATGACGATTTTTGCGTTCGGTTTACTGTTCCTTGGAATTGAGACGATGGGAACAGTTATGAAACCATTAGCATCAAGCCCTATTTTCACAGAACTGATCGGCAAAGTGGCAGACATTCCGATTCTTGGAGTTGCTGTTGGTGCATTAATGACTCTTGTAGTACAGAGTTCCAGTGCTACAATCGCAGTGCTCCAGAATTTTGCGGCTCAGCCAGGAGCTGATGGAGTGACAAGTATCATCGGTCTGGCAGGTGCAATTCCGATTCTTTTCGGTGACAATATCGGAACAACGATCACAGCACTTCTGGCAAGTATTGGTCAGCCGAAGGATGCGAAGAGAACAGCACTTGCACACTGTATCTTTAATATTTCAGGATGCTTCCTGTTTATCTGGTTCGTAAAACCACTGGCAGAATTTATTCAGTATATTTCTCCAAAGGGACCAGAGATTGAAGTGATCTCCAGACAGATTGCCAATACACATACATTTTTCAACCTTGTGATGACGCTGATCTGGGTACCGCTTGTTGGAGTTATGGTGAAAATCGTAATGCGTCTGATCCCGGACGGAGAAGTGAAAGAAGTCAATGCAGTGCAGCCAAAATTTCTTGATAACAAACTGATCAGTCAGCCGACAGTTGCATTACAGCTTGCAGTAAGAGAATTGATGAATTGCGGAGAGCAGGTAGGCGTGATGCTGAAAAAGGCAGCAGAAAAGATTGATAGTGGAGATGGTGCTTCTGTTGAAGAATTTGTAAAAAGCAGAGAAGTGACAGCTGAACTTACAGGAAAGATCACAGATTATCTTGCAGAAATGGCAGCGGCCGGAGTTATGACAGAGCAGCAGGCAGCAAGAGCCGCAGAGCTTCAGTATGTATTGATCGATATTGACAGAATCAGTGAACTTACGAAAAATGTCGCTGTTTCCATGCAGACAGAAAAGCTTGTGAAAAAGGACAAGAAGAGTGCAAAAGAAGAAAGAGTACAGTTCTCACAAGAAGCATCAAAGGATATACAGAAGAGCATGGAACTTGTCAGTGAAATGTACAATATGGTCATGAAAATGGTTAATAACGAAGAGGCAAATGAGGCTGAAAATCTTGTCAAGATGAAAGAAAAGATCCGCAAGATGGACGGAGATATTCGAAAAGGACATATTAAACGTGTACACAAAGGAAAATGTAAGGCAGGACTTACGGCTGCATTCAATGAGATTCTACATAACGTGGAGAGAATCGGAAACAGCTGTGTGAATCTGGCAGATGCGGCAGAGGACGGAGTGAGATTCAGCACATTTTTAAGAGAGATGGAGTAGAGAACTTTATTATGAGCAGGCAAACTTTCAATAGAAGAGAGTTTGCCTGTTTTCTATCTACGCGAACAACGAGCCAAAGTCCGTGCTTGCACGAGACCTTGGCGACTGTCGCGATAACTTGAGAAACTCGCAAAGCGTGTTTCTCATAGTTTATTAAATAAGAGTTGGTGCCTATTCATGGAAATCCTTTTGATTTATGCTGATAAAAGAAGAAAAACTGTGCTAAAATAGTTGAGACAACAAGAAAGAACAGTTATAATATTAATCTGTTAATAGAGAGAAAAAAGAAACTTTTACTAATATAGGAAGGAAGTAGTAAATGAAGATAGAATTACCAAAGAAGGTATTGTTTATCATTAATAATCTGCAACTTGCAGGATATGATGCATTTGCAGTAGGTGGCTGCGTGAGAGATTCTATTTTGGCGAGAAAACCGCAGGACTGGGATATCACAACGTCGGCAAAACCAAAAGCAATCAAGGAAATATTTCGCCGGACGGTTGATACAGGAATAGAACACGGAACAGTTACAGTAATGATTGGCAAAGACAGTTATGAGGTGACGACTTATAGAATTGACGGTGCATATGAGGATAGCCGTCATCCGAAGGAAGTCCGCTTTACCAATTGTCTGGAAGAAGATCTTCGCAGAAGAGATTTTACGATCAATGCGATGGCATATAATGATGATGTCCGGCTGGTAGATGTGTTTGGTGGAATGCAGGATTTGAATCATCATCTGATCCGTTGCGTTGGAGATCCGAGGGAAAGATTTTCAGAAGATGCACTTCGTATCCTTCGTGCGGTACGCTTCTCAGCACAGCTGGATTTCCCGATTGAACCTGATACTGCCAAAGCAGTGAAGGAGCTTGCACCAAACCTTAAGAATATTAGTGCAGAACGTATTCAGACAGAGCTTGTGAAACTTCTGACGTCTCCACATCCGGAGCGCATTCAGGATGCCTGTGAACTTGGAATTACAAAGGTGGTCCTTCCAGAATGGGACGCCATGGTAGGAGTAAAACAGAATACAATACATCATAAGTACGATGTGGCAGAGCATACACTTCATACATTGAAGCATGTGAAGAGAGATAAATACCTTCGTCTTACAATGTTGTTCCATGATATGGGAAAACCGGCAATGAAGACAACAGATGAGAAAGGAAACGATCATTTCAAAGGACATGCTCTGGAAAGCGAGAAAATTGCCCGTACAGTTTTGAAGCGGTTAAAATTTGACAATGAGACGATTCGCATTGTAACGAAGCTGGTCTGCTATCATGATTACCGGATGGAAGCAACACCGGCGAATGTACGTCGTGCAATGAATCGGATCGGTGTTGAATTATTCCCATACTATCTCGCAGTGCGTCTTGCAGATGCAAAATCACAGAGCACTTACATGAGAAGGGAAAAGATTGAAAATATCGTAGAGATAAGAAATCTTTACAAACAGATCCTGATGGAGAATCAGTGCGTGACTCTTCGACAGCTTGCGGTGAGCGGAAGAGAATTGATGGAACTGGGGATGAAGCCGGGACGCGAACTCGGTGCAATGCTCAGTGAACTGCTGGAATATGTGCTGGATGATCCGGAACGGAACACGAAAGAGAATCTCTGTAAGTACGTGAAAGAAAAAATGGAAAAAGAAAAGTAGAAAATACCGGAAGAAAAAGAGAATACTCAGGTTGTCCTTTTCATAGATTAGAAAGAAATCGTTGTCGGTTGCTGTTAAAACCGACAGTAAAAAGTCTGGTAACTGGAAAAGAATAATAATCCAGGTCAATGGGACAGGGGGCAGCCATGAGAGAATATGAGATGGAAGTACTGGAAAAGTACGAACTTGAAGTGAATAGCACCCGGCGGATCAGAGGTGCATTTTATTGCGATACAAAAGAAGGGACGATGCTTCTGAAAGAGACAAAGATCTCGGAGAGGCGCGTCCCTTTATTGTATCTTATTTTAAACCGATTAGAAAAGCAGGGATATCTGGTGGATACACCTGTGTTCAGTAAAGAAGGGAATCTGGTGCAGAATTCCAGAGATGGAACAAGATATTTGATGAAAAAATGGTATCCGGGGGAAGAGTGCAATCTGAAGAGAGAGGAAGATATTTTCCGGATTGTGGACGAGCTGCTGAGCAACCGGCAGGGATATGAGCGGATGAGGCGGGCAGGAAATCCCTTTGACAAAC
>OGQJ01003243.1_pt1 | contig 11288 bp, 4 predicted proteins | sample 1553161 | NCBI WGS metagenome assembly OGQJ01 (sample SAMEA2579923, study PRJEB22360) | human gut metagenome | biome: human gut; feature: human-associated habitat; material: faeces | place: Denmark | collected 2008/2010 | reverse complement strand
GAACTGGGTTGCGGCGGTCAGCAAGGCGGAATCCCGATGGAGGAAATGCCGCAGTACGTGCAGGATGTACTGGATTTGATAGAATATGCGAATGGAGATGCGAAGAAGACCGTGTGGGGAAAGAAGCGTGCGCAAGCCGGACATCCCAAACCTTTCAATCTGAAGTACATCGGTATTGGTAACGAGGATTTGATTACCGATATCTTTGAAGAACGTTTCACCATGATTTTCAATGCGGTGAAGGAGAAATATCCCGAAGTGACCGTAATCGGAACGGTAGGCCCGTTCTATGAGGGCAGTGATTATGAGGAAGGCTGGAAATTCGCCACTAAGATGGGTATTCCGATGGTGGATGAACATTATTATAACACCCCGGGATGGTTTATCAACAATCAGGATTTCTATGACCGTTATGACCGTAACAAGGCGAAAGTGTATTTGGGAGAGTATGCGGCTCATTTGCCGGGACGTCCCAACAATATAGAAACAGCTTTGGCCGAGGCCTTGTACCTGACTTCCGTGGAGCGTAATGCCGATGTGGTGACCATGACTTCTTACGCTCCGTTACTGGCTAAGGAGGGACATACCCAGTGGAATCCGGATTTGATTTATTTCAATAATACGGAGGTAAAACCCACCGTAGGTTACTATGCGCAGCAGATGTACGGACAAAATGCGGGCAGTGAATACATCGCTTCTTCCGTGACTTTGGATAATGCACAAGATGCGGTGAAGAAACGGGTAGGTGTGTCGGTAGTCCGCGACGGAAAGACAGGAGATATGATCGTGAAACTGGTGAATCTGCTGCCGGTAGCGGTGAATGCGCAAGTGGAGCTCCCGTCTTTGGAAGGAATGAACACCACTGCCGTAAAGACGGTTTTGGCAGGAAAACCGACAGACCAACAGGTTCGTCCTGTATCCGGTACAATGGAGGTAAGCGAGAAATTCGGGTATGAATTGCCGGCTTATTCATTTACGGTAATCCGGATAAATAAGAATGAAAAATAATAATAGATAAATGAAGATGAAGAAATTACTGACTTTGTTGCTGGCGGTCCTGCTGCTGGCAGGATGTGCCGGCAATAAGCCCGGGACATTCGAAGCGGGTAAGAATACCTTTCTGCTGAATGGGAAACCGTTCGTGGTCAAAGCGGCAGAGGTGCATTATCCGCGTATTCCCCGTGAATACTGGGAACATCGTATTGAAATGTGTAAAGCATTGGGCATGAATACGCTTTGTTTGTATGTCTTTTGGAATTTGCATGAGGAAACTCCCGGTAAGTATGATTTTACAGGTAATAAAGATATTGCAGCTTTCTGTAAATTGGCTCAGAAGCATGGTATGTACGTCATTGTGCGTCCCGGTCCGTATGTATGTGCGGAATGGGAAATGGGTGGGCTGCCTTGGTGGCTGCTGAAGAACGACAGCGTGCAGCTTCGTACTCTCGATCCTTTCTATATGCAGCACGTGGGAGCCTTTATGCATGAAGTGGGCAAGCAGTTGCAGGATTTGCAGATTACCCGTGGTGGTAACATCATCATGGTGCAGGTGGAAAACGAATATGGTTCGTATGGCACGGACAAGCCCTATGTGTCTGCCATCCGTGATACGGTACGCGCCGCAGGCTTTACTGAAGTGCCTTTGTTCCAATGTGACTGGAGTTCTAATTTCCTGAATAATGGTTTGGATGATTTGCTTTGGACTATAAATTTTGGTACGGGAGCTGATATCGACAAGCAGTTTGCCAAACTGAAAGAAGTACGTCCCGACGCTCCGTTGATGTGCAGCGAGTTCTGGAGCGGATGGTTTGATCACTGGGGGCGCAAGCACGAAACCCGTGACGGACAAATCATGGTGGATGGCCTGAAAGAGATGATGGACAAAGGTATTTCTTTCAGTTTGTACATGACCCACGGAGGAACGACCTTTGGCTGGTGGGGCGGTGCCAATAATCCGGCTTACTCGGCTATGTGCAGCAGCTATGACTATGACGCTCCTATCAGCGAAGCAGGCTGGACCACCGACAAGTATTTTGCTTTACGTGATATGTTGAAGGACTACTTGGACGAAGGACAGACATTGCCTGAAGTTCCTGAAGCTTTACCGGTTATGGAAATCCCTGCCATTAAATTCACTCAAATAGCTCCGTTGGTTGACAATCTGCCCGACCCGAAGCAGACAGAGGAAATCCAGCCGATGGAGAAATTTGACCAAGGCTGGGGAAGTATCCTGTACCGTACCCATTTGCCGGAAGATGTGAAAGCGGGAACCGTTCTGAAAATCACCGAACAGCATGACTGGACACAGGTTTTTGCCGACGGGAAACTGTTGGGGCGTCTGGATCGCCGTGGTGGAGAACAGGAACTTACACTGCCTGCATTAAAAGCCGGTACACAGCTTGATTTATTGGTGGAAGCCATGGGGCGTGTGAACTTTGACAAGTCCATTCACGACCGCAAGGGAATTACCGAGAAAGTGGAACTGGTGAACGGTAAGAATGCCGAAACGTTGAAAGGCTGGACTGTTTATAATCTTCCCGTAGATTATGAATTTGTATCTTCCCGGAACTTTCAGGATATGAACTCGTCTGCCGCCTGTGGCATAGAGAAAAATGATGAAAGTGTTCCGGCCTACTATCGCGCTGCTTTTACCTTGGATAAGGTGGCTGATACGTTCCTGAACATGGAGTCTTGGGGAAAAGGTATGGTATGGGTGAACGGTCATGCCATGGGACGTTTCTGGGAAATCGGTCCTCAACAAACCCTGTTCATGCCGGGCTGCTGGCTGAAAAAAGGAGTGAATGAAATCATCGTTCTTGACTTGAAAGGTCCGAAAGAGGCAACCATCGTCGGATTGAACAAACCTATCCTGGATATGCTTCGTGTGGCTGTTCCTGAAACGCATCGTAAACAGGGGCAGACCATCAAACTGGAGAAGGAAACACCGGTATCTGCCGGTACTTTCAAACCAGGTAACGGTTGGCAAGAAGTGAAAGTTCCTGCTACGAAAGGACGTTACTTCTGTCTGGAAGGGCTGTCTTCTTTTGATAATACCAACATTGCCGCCATTGCGGAGTTTGATGTGCTGGATGAGAAAGGAGAGAAAATCTCTCGTGAAAACTGGAAGATTGTTTATGCCGACAGCGAGGAAACCCGTAGCGGTAACCGCACAGCCGACAAGATTTATGACTTGCAAGAAAGTACTTTCTGGCAGACGGTGGATAATACGGCTTATCCTCATCAGGTGGTGATAGATCTCGGCAAAGAATATAACGTGACCGGTTTCCGTATTCTGCCACGTGCGGAACAGGGAGCTCCCGGCATGATTAAAGATTATAAGGTGTATGTAAAAGCAACCGGTTTCGGTTATTGATATACTTTTCCCGTAGGGGTGGAAACACAGACTGCTGAAGAAGCTACCAAAAAGAATTAAAGACACAGATGTAAGGAGGAAGCTTCAAAAGAAGGAAACCTGCGAGTGGAGCAATTATCGGATACTTTAGCAAATTTTAAAATTTGCAAGAGTATCCGGTTTCTTTTTTATAACTTTGTGGCAGTCTATGATTCTAACCGAAAGCACAATGAAATATATATTGACCTTTATACTATCTTTTCTCTCCTTCTTGGTGTGTTCTCAGAACATAACTATTACAGATATCCCTACCATTGACCAGCTGCCGGTAAATGCCATTCATCGCGTATTCAGAGATAGCGAAGGATATATGTGGTATGGCACGGTGAACGGATTATGTCGTGATGACGGTTATCATGTGAAAGTGTTTCGTTCGGACATTGAAACTCCGGGATTATTAGAGGACAATTTGGTGGAGTGTATCGCTGAGGATAAGAAGGGGAATATATGGTTCGGTACAGACAAAGGGGTGTATATTCTTGATAAATCGGACTACAGTGTACATCCTATGGACCGGGAGCGTTTGAAGAATATTCCGGTGATGTATCTATATGCTACCAGTGACGGCTATATGTGGCTGAGCTATCGTTCTATATTGGCCAAATATGACATCAACGGACAGTTGGTCAAAGAGTATCCCCTCCGGAATAAGTACGGAAGAACTACTATTTCCGGATTTTGTGAGAGCCGCAACCATGAGATTATTATTTCTGTGTGGAATGGCCGGGTATATCATTTGGACAAAGAAAAAGACGAGTTCGTTCCTTATCCTGATAAGATGAGAAGACAAAATCCTACGGTGATGGTTCAGGATAATGAACAGGACTACTTCTGGTTGGCAACCTGGGGGGATGGTGTGGTGCGTTTTGACCCTTCGGCTCCTGAAGATTCTATGTTTGTATATTCTGAAATACCGGTCAATGCTGCCGGTGAGGAGGATGGGGTCATCCTTAGTCTGGTACAGGATGATAAACTGGGGTATATCTGGTTAACCACCGGGCACGATTTCATGTCCTTACAAATACAACCGGATAAGACGTTAAAACAATTGAAATTCCAGACAGGGCTTCTGCCTGTTAATCATATGTTGGTAGAAGTTCTGAAAGGGAGGGGATGTCTATGGGTGTCGGCCTTTGACCGTCCTAGTTTCATTGTACATCTGATGGATAATATGACCAAGGATTATGCCTTACCCGCTTTGGCGGACAGAGTAAACCGCAGTCCGGCTGTAATGGCTTTGTGTGATGACGGAGACGGTATGATGTGGATGATGCAAGAAAGAACCGGGTTGGTGTTATATGACTTGAAGCAGGATAAAGTGAAAATCTATTCGGATTTTCCCGAGCTTGTTTCGTTGTCTTTGGATAACGGACGAGAGATGGCTCGAGCACGTATTAATAACGGTATTTGGGTGGCAAAAGATTTGAATAGATTGGTTTATGGTATGACCCGTAAGGGTATGGAGATGTATCTGGAGGATCTTATTGATTTGAACGGGCAGGTGGAATCGAACGCTACGGTGACCAAATTGTATGAAGACTCGCACGGAATCTTGTGGATAGGCTTGAACAAAGGACTTTGCAGTTATGATGTCCGTCAGAAAAGAATTAAACAGGTTTATCCCGATGTGGGGCATGTGATGGGAATCGTGGAGAATAAGGAAGGGCTGATATGGATTTGTACTCAAGACAACGGTTTGTTTCAGACAACGGCGGATGAAAAACTTCGTTCTTTTAAATTGGACAAGAATTTCTCTTGTCTGTCTATTGCTCCCGATTGGATTTTGTGGTTGGGAACTTGTGACGGAGGAGTCTATTCTTATGATCCTTCAGAGAATAAGTTGGTCAGTTATAATGAGGCTTGCGGTATGAACGGTAATCAGGTGAATCAAATAGTGGCTGATGCATACAATCATATTTGGATTGATACAAACCAGAAACTGATAGAATTTAATCCTCGTAACGGCTCGTTCCGCACCTATCTTACCACGGATGGTTCTATCTTGTTGCGTCGCTTTCTTCCCACTGCTGTTTGTCAAGCAAAAGATGGCAATATTTATTGGGGCGGCATTCCGGGTATTTGCATGGTTACTCCATCAAACGGGTTGGAAAGAAAGGCTAGTGCAGTGAAGACCAAGATAACTGATATAAAGTTGCAAGGAGAATCATTGATATTCGGAGATAGAAAGAGTAGCAATTCCATTAACCGGATAGAATTGCATCCCGATGATCAGAATTTGGAAATTAGTTTTTCTTCTCTTAACCACCGTTATGCTTCAAAAATACGCTATGCTTATCGGTTGATAGGAGTGGACAAAGCGTGGGTATATGTGGAAGGTGGAAAAAACTCGGCTTTTTATAATCATCTGAGTAAGGGCACTTATACTTTTCAGGTGAAAGCGACGGATGAAAATGGTCTTTGGAGTAAAGAGGTAACTGAACTGACTATCCGACGCCTTCCTGCTTTTTATGAAACTTGGTGGGCGTATTTGTTCTATGTATTGATAGTGATGGGTGTATCCGGTTATAGTCTGTATCTTTATCTGAAGCGCGTGGACCGTAAGAATAATGAAATGTGGGCGGACAGCAAGGAGATGATTAAAATGCGTATTTATTTGGATAGTAAGGTGAATTTGCCTGAACCTGAGTTTGTACAACTGGACAAACTTCTATTGGAGAAAGCGGTAAAAGCCGTGGAAGATAACCTTACTGAGCCTGATTTTGATGTGACAGCTCTAGCTGATGCCATGAATATGTCCCGTTCTACTTTGACCCGTAAATTGAAAGCCATAACAGGCCGAACTCCATTGGATTTTATCCGGAACATCAAGATGAAGCATGCCAGACACATGTTGGAAGATAAAGACAAAAGTGTAACAGAGGTTGCCGCTACGTTGGGGTATTTTAATCGGAAGTATTTCACCACTTGCTTTAAGGAGGAATTTGGAATGACTCCCAGTGAGTTCCAGAAATCACAACACGAAGAATAAACATCTTCCTGTCCTTTAATTGTTGCAAATAGGGGGTACAAATGCGTCAAGTTATAGCTAGAGCTATTTGTATCCCCTGTTAGCATGGTTCTTCACCTGTATTTCTATTTCCTATTTCATTCTTTTGCCACAACCTTTTACGGGGAGAAAAACACATCTTCTTCATTCATTCCCGCAGTAAAGGTATGTATAACTTTAAATTTAATATAGAATGAAACATTTGTTTTTGTTGCTTACTCTGTTAAGCTTTTCATTAACGGCCTTAGCCCAGCAAAAAGTGACGGGTAAGGTGAAAGATTCTTCCGGCGAGCCTGTCATAGGAGCCAGTGTTGTTGTAAAAGGCAATAATACCATGGGAACCATTACCGATTTTGATGGAAACTTTATGTTGGATGTTCCGGCAAAGAGTGTGTTGGTTATTTCTTATATTGGCTATGTCACTCAGGAAGTCCCGACAGCAGGAAAGAATTCATTAGAGATTGTTTTAAAGGAGGATACCAAGACCTTGGATGAAGTGGTGGTGATTGGTTACGGTACACAGCGTAAAGGTGATGTGACCAGTTCTGTAGCTAGTGTGAAAGCCGACAACTTTGTAAAAGGAGCCGTGAAAGATGTGGGACAGCTGATTCAAGGAAAAGTAGCCGGTTTGGCCATTACCAATCCTAACGGTGACCCGACGGGAAGTACTCAGATACGTCTTCGTGGTACAAATACCATTGGTGGAGCTAATACAGCTCCTTTGGTATTGATTGACGGAATTCCGGGAGAACTCGGTACAGTGGCTCCCGAAGATGTGGAGAGCGTGGACGTGCTGAAGGATGGTTCTGCTGCCGCTATTTATGGTACGCGCGGTACGAATGGTGTGATTTTAATTACTACCAAACAGGCTAAAGGAGTGGATATTAACCAGGTGGAGTATAATGGCTACGTCAGTACTTCTCTTATAGCCAAAAAGTTGGATATGCTGAATGCAGATGAGTTCCGTACCCTTTATCCTGACCAGGACCATGGGGCTGATACGGATTGGATTGATGAGATTAGCCGTACACCGGTTAGCCATGTTCATAACTTGTCATTGATGGGTGGCAATTCAAAGACTAATTATATTGCCAACTTGAACTATGCCTCTCGTCAAGGGATCATGAAAAAATCGGATTTCGAAAGTTTTCAAGGACGTATTGAGGTAACCCACCGTATGTTTGATGATAAGTTGAAGTTGAAATTCGGTTTGTTTGGTAAGAAAAACCAGATGGAATCTACAACTAGTGGGGGTAGCTTCAGAGGTTGGGTATATGGCCAGGCAACTCGTAGAAACCCGACTGATCCGGTAAGAAATGAGGATGGTACATGGAATGAGAATGTGAGCAAATTCGAATACGAGAATCCGTTGGCTTTGTTGTATGAGGCTGAAGGAAATGTAAAAAAGACGCAGTTGCGTTACAATGGAAATATTGTTTATAATCCTATCAAAGATTTGACTCTTTCTGCCGTATTCTCTTATATTCGTGACAATATGAACCGTGGCTACGGTGAAACTTTGAACCATATTTCTGCTTTGCGTGATGGATTGGCTGGTTGGTCTTCGGTAGGTGCTTATACCAAGATGGAGAAGTTGATGGAACTTACTGCACAATATAACAAAGAAATCGGTGCGCATAAATTTAGTGTCTTGGGTGGTTATAGCTACAATGAAACAGACTTTGAAGAGCTTTGGATTGATAACTATGGTTTTCAGGATGATTATTTTGGCGGATGGCATAATATTGGCATTGGTTCTGCTTTGAAAGACGGTAAAGCGAATATCGGCTCAAAGAAAACTCCTACAAATTTGATCGGTTTTTTTGGGCGGGCTACCTATTCGTTCAAGAATCGTTATTTGTTGATGGGAGCTCTTCGTTATGAAGGAGCCAGCCAGTTATGGGGTACTGATAATGCATGGGGGCTTTTCCCATCTATATCTGTAGGATGGAGAATTACCGAAGAAGCATTTATGAAGAATCAGAAGATATTTGATGATTTGAAACTTCGTGTGGGATATGGTGTGACGGGTTCACAGCCTAAAGATCCTTTCCTGGGGGTGGCTATGTTGAAATACGGCTCGTATGCTTTTGTAAATGGGAATTGGGTACAGACCATTGTTCCGGCATCCAATCCGAATCCTGATTTGAAATGGGAGGAAAAGAAAGAAACCAATATTGGTTTGGACTTCGTTTCATGGGGTGGTCGTTTGTCCGGTTCTATTGATTATTATAACCGTGATGTGGATGGCTTGATATACGAATATGGAGTACCGACTCCTCCGAACTTGTATAATAAGACGATGGCCAATGGGGGTACAATGAGAAACCGTGGTGTGGAAGTGTTGGTAACTGTGGTTCCTGTTCAGAATAAAGATTTTGAATGGAGCACTACCGGAACATTCTCTTTGAACTCTAATAAGCTAATCAGTTTGTCTGGCAGCATCTTTAAGTCGGATTATGACTATTTTAATACGGGTACAGTGGAATACTCCGGTCAGGTAGCCGATTCTCACAGAGTACAGGTAGGTGAAAGCATCGGTAATTTTTATGGTTTTAAAGTAGTAGATGTGGACAGTGAAGGTCGTTGGATCTACGAAGACAGGAATGGTGAGTTGGTGAACTATAAAGATTTTACTCATGCTCCCGAAGATAAGCATGTTATTGGTAACGGTCTTCCTAAATGGTATGCGGGATGGAACAATACTCTTCGTTATAAAAACTTCGACTTGAATGTGACGATGCGTGGCGCGTTTGGTTTCCAGATAATCAATGGTGGACGTATGAATTATGAGAATGTAAAAAACAGCCGTTTTGAAAATCGTTTGAAGTCTGTGAATGACTTGGTATTTGGCAAGCATACGTTGAGTCCGGAAGTGGAATCGGAATTCAATAGCTATTATGTAGAAGATGGTGACTACTGGAAGATTGACAATATCACTTTGGGATATAGCTTCGGTCAGGTAGGTAAATATATAAAGTCACTCCGTATTTATGGTTCGGTATTGAATGCTTTGACTATAACCGGATATAAAGGTATTGATCCGGAAGTATCAACAGATGGTTTGACTCCGGGGTATGATACACGTGACAGATATCCGAGTGTGCGCTCATTTACTTTCGGCGTTAATGTGAAATTTTAATGAACTAAAAAGGAATTGAAGATGAAAACAAATATAAAATTATGGACAATGGGACTGATGACAGCCGCATTGTTGGGAAATACAGCTTGTACTGATTTACTGCATGAGAGCTATGGACAGGTAGTGTCTGAGGATTACGTACCGAAAACGGAGGAAGATGTCAGTTATCTGGTAAATGCCGCTTATATACCTTGGCGTGAAACGTTGCTGCAATGGAACGGAGTGGTTCGTGCACAGGAATTGTGTGCGGATCAAGATGTTCTTCCTGCCCGTGATGGTATTGGATGGGTAGACGGTTATATCTATAAAAGATGGCATCAGCATACTTGGACTACCGAGGATGACGGTGTGCTTCAAGGATGGGAACGTACGTACAATGGTGTGAATACCTGTAACCGTATTTTATCTCAGATAGAAGAAGGTGTGATCAGTGTGGATGGAGAAACGAAAGAAAAGTTGATTGCCGAATTGAAAGTACTGAGGGCTTCATATTATTATATTTTGATTGATTTGTATGGTAATGTGCCCATTGTGACAGATTTTAAAGATACTTCTTTGCCGCAACAGTCTACTCGTAAAGAGGTCTTTGACTTTATTGTGAAAGAAATAACGGAGAATATGGATTTGTTGTCCGAAACGCCGAGAGGTTATTATTATGGACGTTTCAATAAGTGGGCGGCTCATACATTGCTGGCCAAAATGTATTTGAATGCTGAAGTTTGGTCGGGTACTGCTCAATGGCAGAAATGTATTGACGAGTGTGATATCGTGATTAATTATGCCGAGAAGTCCGGAGAATATGCATTGGAGAATAATCAGAAGGATGTTTTTGTAACGCATAATGAGAATTCTAAAGAAATTATCTTTGCATTGCCGTTTGATGAAATTTATGTGACAGGATGGAATGATTTTGATTTTCATATGTACACTTTAGCACCTGAGAATCAAGATACTTACCAATTGACTGCACGTCCTTGGGGGGGCGTGTGCGCAGTGCCTCAGTTTATTAATTCTTTTGATGAGGATGATGCACGTTTAGAGGATAACTATATTCAAGGTCAGCAATATACCTATTCCGGTGAAATCTTGAAGCGTAGTATTGATGGAAAACCATTGATTTATACGGTAGATGTCCCCTCTATTGATCAGTCGGATGTGGATGATGGGTTCCGTTGGGGTAAATTTGAATATGCCACCGGTATAACCAACCGTTTGAGCAATGACTGGCCGTTGTTACGATATGCGGATGTATTGATGATGAAAGCGGAGTCATTGATGCGTTTGGGCAAATCGGGAGCAGGTGCTTTGGTGACTCAGGTACGTGAACGCGCCTTCAAGAATGAACCTGAAAAAGCGCAAGTTACAGACGCGGAACTGATGGGAGGAAGTGTATATGATTATGGTCGGAGAGATAGTTATAAGACAGAACATGATGGAGGAACGGATATTAAATATGGTCGTTTCCTTGATGAGCTTGGTTGGGAGTTTTGTCAGGAAGGACGCCGCCGTCAGGACATGATTCGTTTTGGCATCTTCACTACAAAAGCTTGGTTCTCTCATGATAAGAGTGATGAAACCAAAAATCTGTATCCTATTCCAAATAAAGTATTGTTGACCAATAGTAATCTGAAACAGAATCCGGGATATTAATAGTAAAAAAGAAAGATTATGAAAACAAAGATATATATTGCTCTGACGGCTTTATTGGCGGGCTTTGTATTTAATTC
>OGQJ01003236.1_pt1 | contig 11298 bp, 9 predicted proteins | sample 1553161 | NCBI WGS metagenome assembly OGQJ01 (sample SAMEA2579923, study PRJEB22360) | human gut metagenome | biome: human gut; feature: human-associated habitat; material: faeces | place: Denmark | collected 2008/2010 | reverse complement strand
CTTGCTGATTTTTTAGTATCAGGATAGTATCACACAACCAGCGGGATCTCTGTGAATATTATACTTGGTTTTGAAAGAATGTTCAAGTGTCTATTGACTAATCATTTCTTCTAGGATCGGTTCTATCCCTGACGAGATCAATCCATCCACCATTCGCTGCGCACAATAGCGATTGACATCCCATGCAATGAACCTCAAAATATTAGCTGCGATTTCTTTCACAAGGTATGAAAAAGTAGCTCCTATAACGGTCGCTGAGAACTGTGCAAAAGGATCGTATGCCTGAAATACCCTTCCGCAAACATCTCTATAGGATTTGTCTATGCTTTGAATAATATGCTGTGCATTATCTTCACTCACGTGCATATACGCCAAAAGAGCTCTATCAAATCCATTTGTTTCTTCATAGATGTTTTTGGAAATTTCCATATCTGATAACATACTCAAGTAATTTTCTACTTCTTCGTCATAGACTCCGGCTCGCATCTTCTCCTCTGCGTGCTTTTTCGTATTGACATCCTTCTGATATTGTAATGCCTTTTCAAAAAAGGCTGATAATTGTGTAGCATCAGCATATCGGTACACTGCATCGCTACTAGTAGCTTTCTCCGTAACATTACGAAAAGCATGATGTGAATCACTAGGATTTCCCGTCATGATAAAGTTAATTATACGTCCAAGGGAATACACATCGCTTCTTTTATCTGCATCCCTTAACATCATAAATTGCTCTGGGGCACAATACAAATACTGTCCGACCTCCTTCGTATGTAGCGTTTGATGTGATGTGAAAACATTCAAATCTTTTCCAAGTCCAAAGTCCGCTATTTTTAAGTGCCCTGATATAATAAAGATATTATTCGGACTTAAATCCCTGTGGATAATGTCCTTTTTGTGTACATCTGACATTATATAAAGAATTTGTCTGATGCATATAACTTTTGATTCTTCTGTCAGCGCATTTACTTTAACGTAAGTCTCAAGTGTCATCTCCGCAGGCTCCATAGTATAGGAGCAGTCATTCTCATCAAAGTTATATACTTCAATCACACCGAATCCTGCGAGCTTTTTTGTAATAGCAAATTCTCTTTTGAATCTGCTTCTTATTCCTTTATCGGTAATAAAATCATCTTTCAACCGCTTTTTTATCAAGCCTGTTGATTTTTGCCTATAAACATTTGCAAATCCACCGCTTCCTATTAAAACCAAATCCGTATTCTCTGAAACAAGGTTATAGTGGCCATTAGATTTTGTAATCGCGTATTGATCTTTCTTTATAATATTGTTCAGCTCATTTAGGATATCTTGAGATCTACTAGCCGCATCTACTGCTGTAAGATTTTGTTCACTCATTAAATATTCTTTGCTAAGTATAATATCGAGAAATTTCTGAATCACACCCCCATTCAGAAAACCTACCAGCTTATTATACACATAAATCCATCTGGATGGGAAACCACTTTCATATTTATCATTCGCTGAAAAATATGTGTTGAAAAAACTCACCAATTTGGGGCCAGACTTATACGCAAATTTCTCTCCTGTATCACCGCAGAAAAGATGTGAAATCTTTTGGAGCGAATCTTCGCTAATCATTTCACTCTCCCCTTTCTAATCCATACCACATTTATTATAACTTTTATGATTTCCTCTTCCTATTTTTTCGGGCCATTCTCCTATCACGCATCTTATTCCATATACTATGCAATAGGGCAATCTCATACTGAGTCAGTCCAAGCCCCTCACGAAGCAAAACACCATCAGTATATTCTAGTATCTTGTCGATTTCGCCTTTTCGTTGCCAGCCGTCAATTTTAGACAAATCCAGCTGCTCAGCCCCCCTCATCGGAATTCTAAATTTCCGCATTTCACCGGGTTCAAACGTAAGAACACCACCGCCATAACTTCTTCCAAGTGTTTCGCTTAAAGCAAACGTATAGGTGTTCAAAAATGCTGCTGCGACACACTCTCCCTGAACTCCCTGCAAGAATCTTACCTTGTGCAAAGTATCTGTCACAAGTGCATTCTTCTTATTCAAAATCATTCTTGGATATAAATGAGCCTGCCGAATCAGAAAAGCGTCTGCATCCCATGTAGATGACACATAATACCATTTAGGCCTAATGCGGCATTTATAGTTCTTGTTGTAGCCGTTTTCTTCGCCGTATTCGATGTACTTCTTCTGTTCTTCCGTTAATTCATCAACTTCTTCATTTCCCGGAGCAAAGAAAAACACTTTCTTTCCGGCATCGATGAGGCAATCGAAATCTTTCTCTGTAAGTTGAACACCTTTAAGCTGTTCGGAGCGACTGATAATCGGCAAAACTGTAGATTCCAAATTATGCTCTGCAACCACTGATCGATTCAAAATAAAAAAATCATTTTCACCACTTACAAGTCCCACATTTACTTCATACAAATCCGTGGCATTAGAGATTCTTGAATCATGATCCAGTTTTTTTAACAGTTGCAATTCTTCATTTGTTAAATAATATTTGACCCATTTATCTTTGCCGGTATCCAACTGCTTTTGCTCAGCAGCATCCAAGCACTTCTGTCCTTGAGAAATCAAATCCTCTATATTATTCAATTCTACGATGCGTATTCTGTGCTTTTCACATCCTCGTTCGCCTAGTAAAAGAACCACTTCCTGCTGAATATCATCAAATACCAACTGTTTGAAAGTTATAATAGTCAATCTATCAAAAAAGCCGCTAAGAAATTGCCGTGCTTCCGCAGCATAATCCACTTGAAATAGTTCCGCAGGAATCACCATGCCAAGTCGACCATTCGGTTTTAGAGCATTACACGAAAGAAGTAGAAACGGAAGCCAAATGTTTGTCAACCGATTAGGTTTAAAGCCATATTTGTTCATTAGTGTAAATGCTATTTCACGATATTCCTCATTAAAATTCTGATACCGAATGAATGGCGGATTGCCAACTATCGCATCAAATTTTTTCTTATCGTCCACAACTTCCCTGAAGTACGAAAAGAAATCTTTGCATACTACCGTTGTACCATACTGTGCAGCCTTTTCAGCCTCAACACTATCAAGTTCAACGCCAATAACATTTTTCTTGACCTCTTGCCTTGTCGCTCCCAGTATTTTTAAGCGGTGTGTAATTGCATTCAAAAAACTTCCATCTCCACAGCTAGGTTCCAAAACGGTGTCTGCCGGTGCTTGAACTGCCCAATCTGTAATAAATTCAGAAATTTTGTCAGGTGTATAATACCCTCCTCTCAGCTTATTGTAGCCTTCAATTGGTTTCATGTTTATTCCTCATCATTCTGGTGTTGAACCTGATAGAGTGCATCAATTGCACTGTTCAAATCATTGTTTACTGCTGTAATGGAGCGTTCGATCACTGCCCTCTGCGCTGCATTTGGCGCCACCTCTAACTGTTGTTTCAGTGTCATAATAGTTTGAACGTGCTCCACAATTTCTCGATGCTTTTCAGCCTCGGTAGGATTATTAAAGTCAATCTTGTAAATTGGCAATGTTTCAATGAACTGTTTGCCATGAGAATAATAATCTCCCCTAAATTTACTTGCCTTGCTCTTTACAAGGCGTTCAATAAACCAATGATTTAGAATCGCTTGAATATAAAAGATAGATTCCTGTGCTGCCGGTTTCATTTCTAGTCCATAAAACGGGCCATTTCCTCCACCAGTAAACGCTATTAAATCGTTGTCATAAACATAGTGTGGACCTAAGGCCATTGTTGGCCATACAAGATGTTCACCTGAGAAAAAGCGCCGAATGCTTTGACTTCTGCCAAACTGGTACCAATTATTTTCGTTTTGTCTCTGTAGTTTTCGATGTTCCAAATCGTTTCGAAATTCCTGAAGATATGCCAGTGCATAGGGGTAAAGCCGTCTCATTTCTTCTAAAGTATAAAGTTTAGGCTTTCCTCCAACCATTTTATACGGGAATAAAATGTAACAATTCGCCTTAATCTTCTCATAGCTAGTCAGCTTAGTTTTTTCAGCGTCATAAATTCCCTTGCGAAGAATCGACTTTTCAATTTTAAAAGCTCTCTGATTTTTATCATGTGCATAAACAAAATCATTATCCTCCGAATCGGCATAGATAATATAGATCTCATCCGCACTTGTTTGCAACCCAACAAATATATCTGCCACACTTTTAAGTTTTACACAATTGGGTTCTATTTGATTAAGATGATCTATTACATTTTGAGGTAAAAAGGCCCATGGCTGACTCGAAAGATACCCAGAGCGATATTCTAAATAATCTGCGCTTCGCTCAAATAAAAACCTATTCACATCTTTCACAAAAGCTATTTTAAAGTTTCTTGCTGCCTTTTCGCCAGCACCAAAATGCATGTATATGTCGTCCTACTCTTAAAGATTTGGAATGTTCCAAAATGCACAATTTTCTCAACGTGAGCATTTTCCGAAAGTAGTTCTCTCAGTTTTTGACCCGCTTGAATATTCATAAATTTGTGCGGAACAATATATCCTATCATTCCATCTGCATTTAAAAGAGAAAGACTTCTTTCAATAAACAAATAATACTTGTCCAACGTCTCAGACTTAGCAGTTCTATATTGCGAAATATGGCTCTTATAAAATTCATATTCTTCCCCGGCATACTGCACCATATTCTGCACTCGAATATATGGTGGATTTCCAATGATTGCATCAAATCCTCTATCGCCAAATTCCGAATGCCAGTCGAACATCTTAATTTTGTTCATTAGAGAAATGTCAGTATAAACAGCACGGTTTAACTGTGCATATGTCCCGTCCACAAGACTATTACCATTTTTAATATTTTCGTCCAAATTGGGAAGTATTTTATTATGTGTATGCTGATGATATGCTTCTACTTCTTCTAAAGTTGAACCCTCAAGCACTTTTAAAAGCAAACTAAATTTTGAGACTTCAACCGCAAGAGGATCTATATCAACACCAAAAATATTATTTTTCAGAATTTTCCTTTTTATCTCATAGGACAGATGATAATTGGTACTGCCCGGAAGCTGATAAACATCGCCGTGATGCACCGCATCTTCAAGATTATTTGACTGATAGAACTCAATATAGTAATTACAAATATATTCAAACGCTGACAAAAGAAAATTGCCCGCTCCACAGCATATATCAGCAATACGGTATTCAGAAACCTTATCCAGTGTTTTGTTTGTATACAATGGTTGTAATGTTTCTTCAACGATAATATCTGTAATGTTTTTCGGAGTGTTAACCGCACCTTGAGAATCCACAACTTCTGGCTTTTCCTTCGTGACAACATGGCCATCTGGCTGAACTTCCAACTTTTCATCTAAGAAGAGCTCGTATATCTGTCCAATAATGTATGGCTCAATAACACCAAACTCATACGAGTTGTTTGGATAATATAGACTCTGAAAAATTTCGATGAGCACTCCATCAGAAACAATAAGCCTATCTTCATCCAATAATTCAAACAGCCCAGAATCATACTTCCGATCTGCCGTTTCAAACATAGTTTTTAATTCTTGATACGTTGTAATATTTCGTAAGGACTCGTAGTTTTCTAGACATCTATCCTCACAAATTCGAAGAAAAATAGTTCGATTAAGAATCCTCTGAACAAAAATATTCAGTGTTTCGTTATCGACATCCGGATTATTTTGGAGTATATCTTCACCAAGTGCATTTCGCCAGCTTTTGATCTGGCTTAAAAAATACTGATCAAACGGCTCTCTCCGAACTGCCCTACGGATATTTTCAAATCGATTTTCAAATTCTCCCGTTAATGCAGCTTCTTTCGAAAGCAAATTGTAAATTTCTTCAAATCTTTCTATATACTCATCAAAGTGGTAATGTGCGATCATCGCCACCCCGATGCCATCTCCTTCTCGTGGACGAATAGAACAGTCATAAATATATAAATCTGTAAAATTTGTTAATACCGATATTTTTAAGTTGCCACTCCATCCATATCGGCGCAACTGAAAAGCTGGTGCAGAATCCACTGTAATATTCACAGCAGGTTTCTTTGTTTCAAGAAAAAACAAAACCTCTGTGCCTACCTTAAACGAATAATCTGGCTTTTTACTGCGATGGACTCCATCTTCTTCTACCACAACTGTTGCTTCATGCGTCACCTCACGTAGATGTTGTGGCAGCCCCCTCATTATCCACATCCCAGCCAAGAATATGAAAGAACCGATTCACAAAGTCTACTCGCACTTGTGTTTCATTATAGGTAGCACATTGAAACTGCTGGTAATCATTACTATATCTGTGCACGAGTTCACTAACTTGAGCGGTAAGTTCAGCCATCATTTCCGGTGTCATCTTGTTTATTTCTCCTTTTTCAATTCAAAGTCAACAATATCGCTTATGTTACACTGTAGGGTTGAACAAATCTTATACAAGCTTTCCATCGAGATAAATTCGTTTTTTCCCATTTTTGCAAGCACATTAAAACTAATACCAGCAGCATCCTTTAGCTCTGTCCTATTCATTTTCTTATCAATTAACAGCTTCCAAAGCTTATCATAAGAAACAGACATTGCAAATTCTCCATTCTCAATTAACTCTTGCTTAATTATAACATCAACCGACTTCGTTCACAACCGAAATCTCATCAAATCATGAGAAACACTCATCAAAGAGCTTGTTTCCGTTAAACCGAACTATCCGTAAATCCCGGATAGTTACCTGATTGCCTGAGTTATCAAGTAACACTTAACAACTGCTCTGAACTCTTCGGAATTTCCGAAAAGTTGTACTTTTCTCGTTTTCCAGAAATCTCAATGAAGTTTTCTGTTGCATTTTTCGTCGAAATAGTGTACACTCTTCCCATCTCGTCCACTGTCTGTATCTCGGACGGAGTTTCGTATCGTCAAACACCTGTGAACTGAGAGGAAAGCCAATGAAAGCGAAAAAGACCAAACTGCCCGAAAATCTGTATCATTACACCAGCCTCATCAAGTATCGGATGATTCTTGCAACTGGGAAATTGCTTCTGACACCTTCCAATCTGAAATATGACAACGCCACACTCCATGACGAACCACTCTTTTTTAATGGGCAGAAAATTGGTTATAAATCCGTTGACAAATATGAAAACTATCACCCTGTCGTCTGGCTGACTGCCAATGACCATGCTGGTGCCAAAAATACCGGCCTGTCCAACGACAAAATCATGTGCCGCATTACCATCAGGACCAATGGTAAAATCTGGCGGTATCTGCCTTGGCGCACTTTCTGCGACAAGTACAACGCTGACCGCAGCGTTGCCTCAACCCTCAAACAAACCGCTAATGACTACCTGAACTGGTATGTCTGTGAATCTGAGATTCCAGTTGCGGACTTTGCAAAGGTCGAGTTTCTGGCTGAAGATGGCACCTACAAAGACGAGAAAGACATTCCCGGATTTGCTCTGACGGATATTGCCCCGGAACTTTTTGAGTAAAATATCACTTATATGTACAGACCCCCGCCAACATCCGCTGGCGGGGGTCTGCTATGCTTACAGCTCTATGCTGTTCTGCCTGTTCTTCTTCTGGCTCCTATCTGTGGTCTGCTCCTGCCCCCTCATAAGCCCAATGACCTGCTGCATCTTTTCGGCACCGAAATAGTTCCATACTCGCCTGAAATCACGTTTCATCGCATAGAGCTGAGAGTTTTCAGCCTCCACCTCTTTCAGCCGCTGGCTTAGATGATGGGTAGCTTTCTTCTCGTCCTGATAGAAGTGCAGATACTTATCCCGCTCATCCTTGACCTCCCAGTACTTCCGATGGAGGGCAAAGAGTACCTTCACCAACTTCTGGATCAGCGGCATGGCCTTCTTCTCCCGATAGCTCTTGGCGGTCTCAAATGTGGCTGCTTCTGGCACCCATTCTTCTGGCCGCTGGGAGTATTGCGCTGACAGGTTTTCCAAACCTTCCATGATGGGAGCCAGCTTGTTCAGCTTCTGGCTCTGCTTCTGGTAGGTCAGCTCTGCTTTCTGTACCCGCTGTTCAGCGGCTTCTACGGTTGTCTGCGCTGTTTCCAGCTGTTCCTGCATCTCGGTCAGGTCGGTCTGGCACTCCTGCTTGGCAGCTTCCAGAGCCGCTACCTCTTTACTACGCTCCTGCTTTTTGAAGTCCAGCACAGACAGGTGCTCTTCGTGGGTGCCTTTCTGTTCCCACTCGATGCCGTGCCGCTCCATCACGGCGGCAAGCTGCTCTTTCTCGGCGTTGATCCACTGGTTCAGCTCGGATTCTCGCTTGGAGCCGCCTGCAAAGCCCAAGGCCTTCAGAGCCTGCTTCAGGGAGACCTTGGTGTCCAGTCCTTTGCCTTTCCAACCGGACACATACGGCACGAAGTCGATGTGCAGATGGGGCGTGGCTTCGTCCATGTGGAGGAAAGCCCCGAACACCCGCAGTGTCGGGTTCCGCTCTTGGAAGCCCTGCATATACTCGTCCAGCAGTTCCTTTGCCAGTGCGCCATTCTCGGTCAAGACACCCATATCATCTTTGTTGCCGATCTGGACGATCAGCTCATGGAAAAGCTTTTCCTGCTTGCCTGTCCGCAGGTGCTCATAGTAGTCGGTGATACAGCGGTCCTTGCGCTTCTGCTTGGCATTGTAACGCTTCACTGCCTCGTCAAACAGTTCGTGGTACACCTTCTGAATCGGTTCATCCCGGTACACGACATTCAGGCTGCTGCGCTTCGGGTCTACGTTTTCAGCGGTGAAACTTCTCCGGTTATGGTTGAGGGAGCCGGGACCCCGCATTGCGGAAATGGTTCTTTTCAATCGCACGTCCTTTCTCTGTGGAAGTAACTGGTGCCGGACACGGCAAAGGCTTTGTTACTTTCGTCGAAAGTAACGCAAAAGCACTTTTGACAGACGTTCCGTCCATCAAAAGATGCCTTTGCGCCCTGCCGGGGGCTTCCGTCTGCGGACGGGGTTTCGCTGTACCTCGCCGCTGCCCGGTCCAACACCACCTTCCTGCGTGATTGCATTCACAGGAGCGTGACACGCTCCTGTCCTCTGCCAATAGAGGGACTCACCAGCGGAAGCTTTCTGGCACGCCTCGTCTGTCCAGATACTCCTGCCGAGCCTGCTCCCGCTGTTCCTCGGTGGGTGCTGTCTTGTACTGGGCATACAGCTCATGCCGCAGCATCGCATCCAGTTTTTGCTCCAAGCCCTGTTCAATAACTTCTTCGTACTCATTTTCGCCGCTCAAATGATAATGCAGCAAGGCAACGAAAAGTTCCTGCGAAATTTGCACATTTTTCATCATTATCACCATCCCGTGTCGGTTGTGTCGATTGTGACGATATTTTATATAGTAGCAAAAATACCGTCACAACCGTCACGAATCGTCACGCCCCAGAATTTTCCAGTGTCAATTTGACCTCTCTGCCCTCATGGGTGCGCCTGCTTTCGTACCGAATTCCATAATCGTTGTAGAGCCTGTCGGCACTCACGTTCAGCTTCCGGGTCAGGATGTTTGCCTGTATGCTCACACCCGGCAGACGTTCCAGCAGCTCCGTGGGCGTACCGCTCCACTCCGGCTGTTCCGGGGTGAGCATCTTTGCCACCGCTTCCAGAAGCGGGTCGGGCGGCAGTTTCCAGAGTTCCGTTTCGGCTCCTTGGAACTCCCACACGCAGCGTTCCCGGTTGAACTCCAACGTCAACTCCTGATCCGGCTGGTCACGTCCCACAATGTCCAGCAGGGCGGTGTTGTCCGTGCGCCGCTTCTTCTGCATGATGAATGCGCCATCCGCTGCACCCAACAGACCGTTGGTACCGGAGATCATATCAAAGCTGTCCTCGGCTTCCATCTTCCGGGTGTGATGAACCACCAGCAGGCAGATGCCGTACCTGTCGCTGAAAGTTTTCAGTTTGGTCACGATCTCGTAGTCGCTGGCGTAGCTGTATCGGTCACCGCCGATCTCCCGCACCTTCTGCAGGGTGTCGATGATGATGAGCCGTACATCCGGGTGCTCCCGGATGAATCCTTCCAACTGCTGGTCAAGTCCCTCGCTCACGGACTTAGCTTGCGTTGCGAAGTAGAGATTGCTGGTCTCCTCTACCCCGAACATCCGGGAGAGCCGCCGCTGCAGCCGGGCGTAATCGTCCTCCAATGCCAGGTAGAGGACGGTGCCCTGATGCACCTCGTACTCCCACAGCGGAAGCCCCATCGCCACATGGTAGGCAAGCTGCCCCATGAAGAAGGACTTACCCACCTTGGGCGCACCTACAAAGAGGTAGGTGCCGCTGTACAGCAGGTCGTTCACGATGGGTCTCCGGGGTGGATACACCGTGTCGTACAGTTCGGTCATTGATACCGTGTTCAGCCCGAAATTGTTTGACTTTTTCGCGGCTTGCAGATTGATTTGCTTGTCAGAATTTGTTATAATATTGGTGTTGATTTTTGAGGACGACTGTACCGCATCTGCGCCAACAGATGCACCCGGTACGGTCGTTTTTCTATTGTCCGTCATTCGCATTCCTCCTTAAGTCCGTTCAACGTCAGAGCCACCATTTGCAGGGTCTCCAGCAAGTCCGGCGGAACTTCTTCATCCACGGCCAGCCGCTGCAATTCCTGATGGATCAGCTTCATCTGGTCTCGCAGGGCTTTGTAGACCCTTGGGTTGCCTACCACGGTGATCTCCCGATCGGTCAAGCGGCGGATGATATACTCCTGTTTGGTCAGCCCGGAGAGCTTTACTTTGGCTTCCAGAACCTTGTCCTCTTCCGGGGACATTCGGAAGGCTACTACCTTGTTCCGCCAGCGGCCTTGCTGGTCGAGTACTCGTTCCATCTTCATCCCTCCTTTCGCTCCATGTCCAGCTTCTGCGCCATCTCCTGCTGCTTTGAGGGGAAGAGGTGGGCGTACTTATAGGTGATGTCCACGCTCTCATGCCCCACCCGGTCTGCGATTGCCAGAGCCGAGAACCCCATCTCGATCAACAGTGATACATGGGAGTGCCGCAGGTCGTGGATTCGTATCCGCTTCACCCCGGCTTCCTTGGCTCCCCTGTCCATCTCGTGGTGCAGGTAGCTCTTGGTCACCTCAAAGATCCGCTGGTCTGGCTGGACTTTGTAGAGGGATTTCAGATAGTCTCTGATCTCGTCCGTCAGAAACTGCGGCATCTGGATGACACGGACGCTCTTGGGTGTTTTCGGGTCGGTGATCACATCCCGGCCTTTCAGCCTTTGATAGGATTTGGTGATGGAGAGCAGCCCCTTGTCCAAGTCGAAGTCTGCCGGAGTCAGAGCCAGCAGCTCGCCCTCCCGGATGCCACACCAGTAGAGGACCTCAAAAGCGTAATAGGATTGCG
>OGQJ01003231.1_pt1 | contig 11305 bp, 10 predicted proteins | sample 1553161 | NCBI WGS metagenome assembly OGQJ01 (sample SAMEA2579923, study PRJEB22360) | human gut metagenome | biome: human gut; feature: human-associated habitat; material: faeces | place: Denmark | collected 2008/2010 | reverse complement strand
CGACAGGCGCCTGAAGCCGGTGCGGATTTGCGAAGCAAATACGCGGACGTCCCGTTGTCCGCTCCATGGAGCACAGAAGACCTCGGGACGGCCAATTCAACAAAGTCTTCCCCATCGTCACCGTGAATCCGAGGGGATCGACCGCAGCCGGTGCGGATTTGCGAAGCAAATACGCGGATGTCCCGTTGCCCGCTCCAATTCCAAAATGTTAGGTTAATGCCTGCTGCCCATACTTGCACCTGCGCACGGTACAATGGTTGGGTTACGACCAACGTGCCAATAACCAAAAAGGAGCCGCTATGATCGATCGCTATACCCGCCCGGAGATGGGACGCATCTTCTCCCTCGAGAACAAGTACGCCATTTGGCAGGAGATCGAGGTCTTGGCCTGCGAGGCCCAGGCGGAGCTCGGCAAGATCGGTATTTCCAAAGACGAGGCCCAGTGGATCCGCGACCATGCCAACTTTGAGAAAGCGAAGGTCGATGAGATCGAGGAAGTCACGCGCCACGACGTCATTGCCTTCCTGACCAACATGAAGGAATACATCGATGCCGATGTTCCCGAGGGCGACCCCAAGCCCAGCCGCTGGGTTCACTATGGCATGACCAGCTCCGATCTGGGCGACACAGCCCTGTGCTACCAGCTCACCCAGGCCTGCGACCTGATCATCGAGGATGTCAAGAAACTCGGCGAGATCTGCAAGCGTCGTGCCTTCGAGGAGCGCAACACGCTCTGCGCCGGCCGCACTCATGGCATCCACGCCGAGCCGATGACCTTCGGCATGAAGTTTGGCTCTTGGGCCTGGGAGCTCAAGCGCGATCTGGACCGTCTTGAGGACGCCCGCAAGAATGTTGCCTTCGGTGCCATCTCGGGCGCTGTCGGCACGTACAGCTCCATCGAGCCGTTCGTCGAGGAGTACGTCTGCGAGCACCTGGGCCTGGTGCACGACCCGCTGTCCACGCAGGTCATCAGCCGCGACCATCACGCCTACCTTGCCGGCGTGCTTGCCACTACAGCGGCCACCTGCGAGCGTATCGCGACTGAGGTCCGCAACCTGCAGAAGACCGATACGCTCGAGGCCGAGGAGCCGTTCCGCAAGGGTCAAAAGGGCAGTTCCGCCATGCCGCACAAGCGCAACCCGATCACCATGGAGAAGGTCTGTGGCCTGTCGCGCATCGTGAAGTCCAACGCCCAGGTCGCCTTCGACAACGTCGCCCTGTGGCACGAGCGCGATATTTCGCACTCCTCTGCCGAGCGTGTCGCCCAGGCCGATAGTTTCATCGCGCTTGACCACATGTTCCAGTGCCTCATCCGCGTTATCGACGGCCTGCAGCTGTACCCTGCCCGCATGATGGCCAACCTCAACAAGACCCGCGGCCTTATCTTCTCCTCCAAGGTGCTGTTGGCCCTCGTCGACACTGGCATCACCCGCGAGGACGCCTACGCTATCGTGCAGGAAAACGCCATGGCCACCTGGCACGAAGTGCAGGATTGTGTCTCCGGTCCCACCTTTAAGGAGCGTCTCGAGGCCGACCCGCGCTGCACCGTCAGCCAGGAGAAGCTCGACGAGATCTTTGATCCATGGGACTTCCTCACCCGTATCGACACGGTCTTTGATCGTCTGGAGCAGCTGAGCTTCGAGTAGGTTCGGCATAACGTTAGCTTTTTGGGGCGCTTTGCTGGTAATGTGTGTTGCCGGCAAAGCGTCTCGTTGCATTTAGGGAAAGACGGGGATAATAGTCGTCTCGAATAACATTCTGAGAGGGGATCGCATGATTTCGTTTGATTACAAGCCTCAGGGCGTGTGTGCTCGCAATATTCACCTTGACCTTTCCGATGACGGCAACAAGGTGATAGGCGTTGAGTTTACCGGTGGCTGCGACGGCAATCTCAAGGCAATCTCCAAGCTGGTCGAGGGCGCTCCTGCCGATCGCGTAATCGAGGTTCTCGCCGGTAATACCTGCGGTATGAAAAAGACCTCCTGCGCCGACCAGCTTACGCGCGCCATCGAGGCCGCTCGCGCCGAGATCGCCTAATGGGTATCGCCGATCACATCAAGAACGGAATATCGCGTCGCGGCTTTGTACTCGGTGGGGCTGCCGCGGGCGCTGCCACGGTGCTTGCCGGATGCTCGAAAAAAACGGGTACCAGCGATGATGCCGCCGGCGAGCCGCAGGTTATCAAGGACGATTCCAAAATCATCTCGATTACGGATGAGTATGAGGCTGTCGACATCGATCTTGAGCCGGCGGCGTCGTGGACGCTGCCTCTGGGTACGCTGCTGTACTACTGCGACGGCGATTACGCCGCGGCGATGATGGCGCCCGCATCGGCATTGCACGCCAACACACTCGGTGTGCTCAACCTGGGCGATGGCTCGCTTACCACATTAATCGAGGATCCTATCGAGGGCACGGGATACGCATTCTACGATGTCCGTGCCGGCGACGGCGTATTCGCGTGGGTTGAGATGAACTTTGCCAATTCATCGTGGAAGCTCTACGCTCAAAATCTGTCGGGCGCTTCGCTCTCTGGCGATGTGGTTGAGCTCGATCGAGGTGGCAAGGACTATGATCCGCCCCTGTTTACGGCGTTCGGGTCATCGGTTATCTGGTATAAAATGCCTTCGACAGGCGGCAATAAAACGAGTAGTGATTCGTTTTGCTATCGTCGCTCGCTTGATGAATCCAAGGCCGAGACAATTTGGAAATCGACGGGCCGCTTTGCATCGGCCCCGCGCGCGAGCGACGGCATTTTGACCATCTCGCCGCGTGTCCGCAACGACGAGGGCGTCTACTACGGCATAACGGCAATCGATCTGACCGACGGCAACAACACCAAGCGTGCCCAGCTAGTCCTTCCCTCGTCAGTCTCGCCTTTCGAGGCCGTGTATATGGGCGATACCTTCGTGTTTTCTATCGAGGCGGCCTATAGCGGCGTGGGCAGCCTGGGCAATATGGGCACGTATATCGGTAATGAGGGAGGGCCGTACCTCTTTCTGTCACGCGAGCCGCTCGCATGTGCGGCTGGCAAGAAGAATAAATACCTTGTTAAGGTACAGGCGTCGCATTTCCTGATCGACACCTCTGCCAAGACCTATGGCTCGCTGCTGTCGCCCGACCGCGCTTTGGAGTATGGCGATTATCCAGCTACGGCGGGAAAATCGGACTCATTCCTTACGTACGCCACGGTGCGCAACAGCCAGGGTATACCAGAGACGGTCACTGCACGCCTATTCTCTCTTTAAGCTTAGAGGGGTTAAAAAGGCGCCAACAGGGGAATAAACGCGTTGTAATTGTGAGTACCGCCCGCCGAGCTGCCGCGTCATAGCGGCATCCGGCGGGCTCAGGTGCGTTAAAATGGGCTTGTTCTTAGCTAATTGAGACAGGGGGGCCGTGTTATGGCTTCAGATGCAAAGAAGATTCTGCTGGTCGAGGATGAGAAGGCAATCCGTGACGCCGTCGCTGCCTATCTCGAGCGCGAAGGCTACTGGGTTGTGGGCGTCGGCGATGGCCAGTCCGCGATCGAGGAGTTCGAGAAGCATCAGTTCGACCTGGTCGTGCTCGACCTTATGCTCCCCAAGATTCCCGGCGAGCGCGTTTGTCGCACCATTCGCGATACCTCGGATGTCCCCATCATCATGCTGACGGCTAAGGGCGAGATCGAGGACCGTATTATCGGTCTTGAACTCGGCGCCGACGACTATCTGATTAAGCCGTTCTCGCCGCGCGAGCTCGTCGCCCGCGTTCGCGCTCTGTTCCGCCGTGCCCACCAGGCCGACGAGCCCGCCGTCGAGGTGCTCGACTTCGGCGATCTGGTCATCGATATCTCGGGCCACAAGATCTTGGTCGAGGGCAAGGAAGTCGATCTGACGGCTTCCGAGTTCAAGCTGCTCACCACGCTTGCCCGTCATCCCGGCCGTGTGTATAACCGCATGGAGCTGGTCGAGAAGGTGCTCGGGTATGACTTTGAGGGCTATGAACGCACCATCGATAGCCACGTGAAGAACCTTCGCGCCAAGCTGGGCGATGATCCCAAGAAGCCCAAGTGGCTCTACACCGTCCATGGTGTCGGCTATCGCTTCGAGGCTCCGGCTAAGACCGATAAGTCGGACGAGAAATAGGGAAATCACATATGACACCTGCGCGCTTTGAAATCGGACAAAAGCACAAGCAGGAGAGCGAGGCGGGTTCCAAGGCTAGTTGGAACACGCCTCGTTCCGATTCACGGCCAACGATGAGCTATCCCTCGCGCATGGCACTTGCTTTTGCTCTGACATCGCTCATGACGGTATTGGTGCTGGTGGGCGTTGTCTCTGTTGTGTGGGGCACGGTCTTTTCGGATTACACACGCTCCAATATCGTCGAAATCGCAAATTCCGCTGCCGAGAAGTTGGCAACCTCATATGAGGAAAACGGCTCTTGGACCGCGGGAGAACTGCGCACGGTCGCAACGTCGAGTTTGGTTTCCGACGATCTGGGCATGCAGGTCGTCAATAAAAAGGGCGTGATCGTTTATGACGATTCCTGGCCCTCGGCAAGCGCCACCGCCGATGTACGCGAAAACCAGGCTACGACCGACGACACGAGCGGCAAGAGGGCATCGCATAGCCCGGTCTCGTCTGCTCCAACCGACTCCGATAGCGTTGCTAACGTCGAGATTGTAACGTCTTCCGGCGAGCATGTCGGACAGGTAAAGCTGTGGGCCATCGGCTCCGACGCTCTGCTCACCAAGGCGGACTCTGCGTTTAGGGAGAAGACCTTTAACGCCATGGCCCTCGCTGCGGTTGTTGCAATCTGCATTTCGGTCGTTATCGGATCGCTCGTGTCGCGCATGCTCACCAAGCCGATTCATCGCATCACCAGTACCGCAAAGCAAATCCGTGACGGCGACCTGTCGGCTCGCACGGGACTGCGCGGTGATGACGAGATCGATCAGCTGGGTGAGACCTTCGATGAGATGGCCACTTCGCTCGAGAAGGATATGAAACACGAGAAGCGCCTGACCTCAGACGTTGCACACGAGCTTCGCACGCCGCTTATGGCCATGCTCGCAACGGTCGAGGCCATGCAGGATGGCGTGTATCCCACCGACGATGAGCATTTGGAGACCGTTGCTTCCGAGACGCGTCGCCTGGCTCGTCTGGTGCAGCAGATGCTCGACCTGTCGCGCATGGAAAACAGCGCGGCTCCGCTCAACCTTGAGCCGGTGGACATGGTTCCTTTCGTGCGTTCCATCGTCAATGCCCAGGAGCGCCTGTTTGTCGACCGCGATCTGCGCCTGCGTTTTGCGGACGAGACCCAGGGTCACGACGATGTCGTCGAGGCCGATCCCGACATGATCACGCAATGTGTTATCAACCTCATGAGCAACGCCATGCGCTACACCCCCGAGGGCGGTTGGGTCGTGGTGTCGGTGCTCAGTGACCGCAAGCACGTCAGCATTGCCGTTTCTGATACCGGTATCGGTATTGCCAAGGACGATCTGTCGCGTATCTTCGGACGATTTTGGCGCGCCGATGCCAGCCGCGCCCGCGAAGCCGGCGGCCTGGGCGTTGGCCTCGCCGTGACCAAGCAGATCGTCGAGCGTCACCATGGCTACATATCCGTGGAGTCGGAGCTTGGAAAGGGTACGACTTTTACAATTCATCTGCCCCGCGAGCACACGGCGGACGCGGCATCTACTACAATGGAGCACTAGCTTTTCGCTATTCGGTGAAGGAGGGGCCGCGTCCCTGCCGCTCCGAGTTTGCGAAAACATGCGGGAAAGAACCCGCATTTCTGTCGTATTTAGGTAAGGAGTGACTCACGTGACAACGATGGAGCGTCGTCCGGATTCCCGTGGCAAGGTTCGTGATATTTACGATGCCGGTGAAAACCTGCTGATGGTCGCCACCGACCGCATTTCTGCGTTTGACTTCATTCTTCCCGACGAGATTCCGTTTAAGGGAGAGGTGCTCAATCGCATCTCGGCATTCTGGTTCGATAAGTTTGCCGACATCGTCCCCAACCATCTCGTTTCCATCGACCCGGCGGATTTCCCCGAGGAGTTTGCTGAGTATCGTGACTACCTCGCTGGCCGCGCCATGCTGGTTAAGAAGGCCCAGACGATTCCTATCGAGTGCATCGTCCGCGGCTATCTGACCGGTTCGGGCAAGAAGACCTACGACGAGAACGGCACCGTCTGCGGCATCCAGCTGCCTGAGGGCCTGACCGAGGCTTCCAAGCTTCCCGAGCCGCTGTTCACGCCGTCCACGAAGGCCGAGATCGGTGACCACGACGAGAACATCTCGTTCGAGCGTTGCTGCGAGATCGTGGGCGAGGACATCGCCACGCAGATTCGTGACCTTTCCCTCAAGATCTACAAGGCCGCTGCCGAGTACGCCGCGACCCGTGGCATCATCATTGCCGACACCAAGTTCGAGTTTGGTGTCATTGATGGCAAGGTCACGCTGATCGACGAGTGCCTCACGCCCGACTCCAGCCGTTTCTGGCCTGCTGCCAGCTACGAGGAGGGCAAGATCCAGCCTAGCTACGACAAGCAATTCGTCCGCAATTGGCTCAAGGCCAACTGGGATATGACGGGGGAGACCCCGCACCTGCCCGCCGAGGTCATCGATGGCACGTCCGAGCGCTATCGCGAGGCCTTCCAGATCATCACGGGCTCCCAGTTCACAAGCATGAAGGAGAACGCATAAGTGAGTACCCGTAGCGCCACGAACAAGCGCACGCAATCCCACGAAGTTACCGGGGTTGCGCGCAAGTCTGCCGCATCTGCTAAGCCCGCCCGCCAAGCAGCGAGCTCCGTTCGCGTCGTGCCGGCTTCGTCTAAGGCACGCCGCAAAGAGCTCGAGAAGGGCGAGAGCCTCGAGGGCCTCTCTAAAGAGGAGAAGCGCGCCCGCAAGGCTAAGCAGCGCGCCAAGGAGGACCGCATCTATACGGTGTCGAATATCCTCCTCAAGCAGGACGAGGACTACACCAAGCGCCGTCGCATCTGGTGGATTGTGCTCGCCATTGGCATGGTGCTCGTCGTGGCAATTTGGGCCTCGCTGTACTTCGCTCCCGCTGGCATGGTGTCCAGCCCTGTCCAGATGGTCGGCATTGTTTTGTCCTACGTCATCATTTTGGGCGACTTTATCTATGACTTCGCTCGTATTCGTCCCTTGCGCAACATGTACCGCGCGCAGGCCGAGGGCATGTCCGAGAACAAGCTCAACGCTCTTATTGAGCGCGCGGCTGCCGAGGAGGACAAGAAGGACTCCAAGAAGAAGTAGCGTTTGCATACATACTTATCGCTAAGATATAAGGCGCGTCGTTTTTGCGGCGCGCCTTTTTACTGTTCTATAGATAGATGGAGTGGCACATGATTCGAGCTGCCCTGACGGTCGAAGAGGCTCTGGAGGGCATGAAGGCCCTGGAGCCCAAGATTAAAAACTACGCGCGCCTGGTCGTCCGCAAGGGCGTAAACGTCAAGCCCGGCCAGGAGGTCGTCGTTCAGTCTCCGGTCGAGTGCGCGCCGTTTGCGCGCGTGGTGGTCGCGGAGGCCTATGCTGCCGGCGCCGGCCACGTGACGGTCATTTGGGCCGATGATGCCGTGACGAGGCTCACGTACGAGCATGTCGAGAAAAGCTATTTTGAGCAGACGTCCGAGTGGAAGCGCATGCAGCTGGATTCCTTGGCCCAGGACGGTGCCTGCTTTGTCTTTATCGAGGGTGCGGACCCCGCCGCCCTTAAGGGCATCGATCCCGCTAAGCCCGCTGCAGCTTCTAAGGCAAAGAACACGCAGTGCAAAGTTTTCCGCCGTGGACTGGATTACAACATCAATCCGTGGTGCATCGCCGGCGCTCCGGTCGTGGCTTGGGCGCGCGAGGTGTTCCCGGGAGACGCCGACGAGGTTGCAATCTATAAGCTGTGGAATGCGATTCTGCACACCGCTCGCGCCGATGGCCAGGACCCAGAGAGCGACTGGGAGCTCCATGACGCCGCATTCGAAAAGAACCTGCGTTTCCTGAACGACAATCGTTTCGACTGCCTGCATTACACCGCGGCAAATGGAACCGATCTGACGATTGGCATGACGAAGGGTCACGAGTGGGCCGGCGGCAAGGGCAAGACGCCCGATGGGCACCCCTTCTTCCCCAACATTCCCACCGAGGAAGTCTTCACTTCGCCCGATCGCATGCGCGCCGACGGTATCGTGTACTCGGCCATGCCGCTCATCCACCACGGCAATAAAGTCGACGATTTTTGGATTAAGTTCGAGGGCGGCCGCGTGGTGGACTACGACGCCCGCGTGGGCAAGGCAACGCTCGCAAGTATCATCGATACTGACGAGGGCGCTGCTCACCTGGGAGAGGTCGCGCTCATTTCCAAGAACACGCCGATCCGCGAAAGTGGTGTTCTGTTCTACGATACGCTCTATGACGAGAACGCTAGCTGCCATCTCGCGCTAGGTGTCGGTTTCCCCGAATGCATCGAGGGTGGGTACGACATGTCCAAGGAGGAGCTCCTGGAGCATGGTGTTAACGTCTCGAGCACGCACGTCGATTTTATGATCGGCACGGACGACATCGGTATTACGGGCATTACGCCTGATGGACGTGAAGTTGTGATTTTCCAGAACGGCCAATGGAGTTGGGAATAGTCCCAGACCGTGGTACAATGCCACCCGCGGGCCGTTAGCTCAGCTGGCAGAGCAGGGGACTTTTAATCCCAAGGTCCAGGGTTCGAACCCCTGACGGCCCACCATAGAAAAGAAAGCGATCGACTCCGGTTGGTCGCTTTTTTATTGCCGCGACACGGGTTCGAACCCGTCGGGGCGCGGAGCGCCGCAGCGGCCGCCTGCGGAGCAGGCTGAACCCCCGACGGCCCACCCAACGAAAGGAAAACAAAATGAAAACAGATAGATACGGAATTAGCGGCAGCACATTAAAGATAATAGCGGCCATTTCGATGGTTCTCGATCATGTAAGCAGGATCGTCCTGACCAATGGAATCATGACTCACGCATCGTACAATCAGATATCAGACGAGCAGTGGGCGATTCTAAGCGAGGCTTCGGATGCGCTTCACGTTCTTGGCAGAATTGCATTTCCCTTATTTTGCTTTTTAATGGTTGAGGGATTCCTGCATACTCATGACATAAAGAAGTACCTGCGAAATATGCTTGTCTTCGCGATCATTGCGGAGCCCATATACGATTTCGTTCAAACCGGGCAACTACTTGACCTTCGTCAACAAAATGTTATGTGTGAGCTCCTGCTTTCCTTGGTCTTTTTGATTATTCTGGAAAAGATACAAAGTCTTTCAAAATGGAAGAGGCACATCGCAGAAATTGCACTGATTGTTTTGACAGCACTGGCAGCTGAATACACTAAACTTGATGGCGGCGTGTATGGCATTCTGCTTGTGGCTGCATTCTATTTATTTCACGACAGCAAGGCCAAGATGTTCTTTGCTGCAGTATGCGCAGTGCTCCTTTCGTCATGCCATATAGTTGGCGGCGGATTTGAGTTTGCTACAGCTAATGTATTTAACCCTGATGTTGCTGCCGCGGTCGTTTCGTTGCTGCTTATCAATCTTTATAATGGCAAGCGAGGGCTGAAGCTGAAATACTTCTTCTACATTTTCTATCCGGCACATCTTGCTCTGCTTTATGGTGTCTCACTTATTGTTTTGAACTGTCTTTAATAACTCTCAAACAAGTCTCTGAAAGCAGAAACAAACTGACCCTAAGACTGCTTGTGAATTTCCGGAAGACCTGAGAGATGCGAGGACGGATAACGAGGGCTGCAGAAAGATGCTTCTCAGTTCTCTGGCGGATCGCATGTATCTGCATGAGGATCACTTCCAAACACTCATTAATAACAGTGATAAACACGGCAGATCCTCAAAACATGAGGCTGCGGAGGTCGAACGATGCTTCGAAAGCATGAATGGCAGAGAGAAAACGAGTTCGGAATCATCCTCTGGATGCTCCACCATAGAACAGTGTTAGCGCCGGGCGATTTTAGCCGCTAATAGTCAAACTATTTTGACCAATCCCGGTCACCGAATAATGGCCACCGTGCCTCCCCGCCGCCACTACGCTGGTGGTGCCAACACGCCGGCGTTAGGAGGACCATTGAGGTGAACGAGAGACACGATGACCTACAGGAGATTATAGACGCGGCGCTCCGGGAGATGGCCGCGGAGGAGGGCGACGGGTTCGACCCGCAGGCATGCAACCTCGCGGAGTTCTGCAGGAGGACGGGGCTCACCCGCTCCCGCGCGAGGACGGTCAGGGCACACGGGTTCAGGGCCCTGCCCCACGGGAACAGCGGGAGGAGGGCCGCGCCGGGCGTGCTCGCCGGCCACACCGGCCTGGTGGACGACCTCCTGCGGAAGGGCGTCACCAACTCGCAGGTGATATTCGAGCGGCTGCTCCGCCACGTCTTCGGCGTGCTGGCGGGGCTTGCGCTGATCTTCTCGGCATTCTTTCTCAACTACGGCGCGGCATACGGCGCAACGCCGCTGGAGGATAAGATCGGGCTGGAGGTCACCGCGCCGAGCGCGGAGGAGCTGACGGACGCCACGCTTTACACGGCTGTGCAGCTGAACGACGCGGCAAAAGAGATGCAATTCGCCGCCTCCGGCGCGTCGCACATGCCCTATTCCTTTGCCGAGCTGACGAAAAAGCTGAACGCCGCCTACGACAAGCTCTACGAAGAATACGACTTTCTCACACCGCTGCACGCGCCGGTCAAGCGCATCGCGCTCTCAAAGCCGATGACCTACACGCATCTCTCGGGCATCTACGCGGTCTACACCGGTGAGGCGAACGTTAACTTCAACTACCCGGATTTCGTCATCGTCTACACCACGGCGCACGAAATGGCGCACCAGCGCGGCGTTGCCCCCGAGGATGAGGCAAATTTCATCGCCTATCTCGTCTGCACCGCGTCAGACGACCCCTACATCCGCTACTGCGGCTACGCCAACCTCTATGAGTACCTCTCGGACGCGCTCTACAGCGCAAACCCGGACGCTTACCGCACGATCGCGTCCCTCCTCGACACCCGCGTGCACGGCGAATTTGCCGCCTACTCGAAGATGTTTGAGCCTTATCGCAATTCCACCGCGTCCGACGTTGCCGACACGGTCAACGACACCTACCTGAAGTGGCAGGGCGAGACCGCAGGCACAAAAAGCTACGGGCTTGTCGTCGATCTTGCCGTGGCGTATCTGAAAAAGCTGTATTAAGGCTCGGCGGGGACGGCTTATTTTCAAAGTCCTTGGAAAGAGGAACGGGGGAAACTTTCGTACA
>OGQJ01003228.1_pt1 | contig 11318 bp, 7 predicted proteins | sample 1553161 | NCBI WGS metagenome assembly OGQJ01 (sample SAMEA2579923, study PRJEB22360) | human gut metagenome | biome: human gut; feature: human-associated habitat; material: faeces | place: Denmark | collected 2008/2010 | reverse complement strand
CCGTGACCTCCCAGGCATTTTCGCTTAAATAAAGCTGCTGGGAAAGATTATATTCAAATTCTTTCCGAATTTCGTTGATCAGTAATAATTGATATTCCTGATAAGGAAGAGAGGGAGAAAGGGTACGGGGGATAAACGAATCCGGCTTTATTCTTTCAATAAATAGAATAATCCTTTCATAAGCTAATAATTTCAGATTAAATAGCGTTTGTGAAGTAGACGACGTATTCGCTTGCTTTTCCTGAGTAGTTTGCTGTACCTGTTTATTTACCAGAATTTCTAGTAAAGCAACAGCCTTCCTGACCAAGGGATACAGTAAAATAACAAATAAGACAAGGGGAATCAAAAAGTAAGTGGTGATGTTCATCGTCTTTATTTTTTGCAAATATAAAAGATATAGCTTGTTTTTAAAAATTTCTTATCGGCTGTTTTGAAAATAACTATTGAAGTAGTTGTATAATTATTTTTATAGTTGTGCGTTTGTGTAACGATACTTGGATGGGATAACTAAAAATGAGTGAATAATGAATAAAATGGAGGAATTAACGAAGGCAGAATTGCAAATCATACAAATCCTTTGGAATATCGGTAAGACTTATTAATATTATCCTTTGGTCAATCGGGAGGATTATATGGAACGGTATATGAATAGTGTGGTCAATAATTTTTTTAGTGGTTCGGTGAAAGTTGTAGTATCTTTTTTGTTCAAAACTTGTCATTTCTAAATTATTTTATATTTTTGCAATCGTATGCAACGCAGTGGAAACATATTGCCTTTAAACCGGCTTTTTCTGAATATTAAAAAGCGCGATGAGTTTAATTTCTGAAACTCATTTATTCTTGTTGTTCTATATTTTCTGTTTAAAAGGTCCTGAGGTGAGGATGTCTGTAAAGAGTTATAGATAACTTTCCGGTTTTGTTTTGTTATTTTTTGTTTAAAACTTAATTTATATTGTTATGGAATTACCATTTTCAGAATCATTTCGGATTAAGATGGTGGAAACCATCCGTAAAAGTACACGTGAAGAACGTGAACAATGGATTAAAGAGGCTAAATACAATCTTTTTAACCTGAAAAGCGACCAGGTATTCATCGATCTGCTGACCGATTCGGGTACCGGGGCTATGAGCGATAAACAATGGGCTGAGCTGATGTTGGGAGATGAAAGCTATGCCGGAGCCCGTTCTTATTATAAGATGAAGAATGCTATCAAGGAAATTCTGGGATTCGATTATTTCTTACCGACTCACCAGGGACGTGCTGCGGAGAATGTTTTATATTCTACCATTATCAAAGAAGGAGATGTGTTGCCGGGCAATTCCCATTTCGATACTACGAAAGGACATATTGAATTCCGGAAAGCTTTGGCTATCGATTGTACTATCGACGAAGCAGCTGATACGCAGTTGGAAATTCCGTTTAAAGGCAACATGGATCCTACCAAGCTGGAGGAAGTATTGAAAAAATATCCCAAAGAAAAGATCCCTGCAGTCGTATTGACCGTTACGAATAATACCGCCGGAGGTCAGCCCGTATCTATGCAGAATATTCGGGAAGTATCTGCCCTTTGTAAAAAGTACGGAGTGAACCTGCAGATCGATTCTGCCCGTTTTGCAGAGAATGCTTATTTCATTAAAACAAGGGAAAAAGGGTATGAAAACAAATCCATCAAAGAGATTGTAAAAGAAATGTTCTCTTATGCCGATATCATGACCATGTCTTCGAAAAAAGATGCGATTGTGAATATGGGTGGATTTGTAGCATTCAAAAGCGAAGAGTTGTGGAAAAAATGCCAGATGTTCTGTATCATGAACGAGGGGTTTATTACCTATGGCGGAATGTCGGGCCGGGATATGAATGCTTTGGCACAGGGATTGGATGAAGGTACTGAATTCGAATACCTCGAAACCCGGATTAAACAGGTGGAATATTTGGGGGCGAAATTGGATGAATACGGAATACCTTATCAGCGTCCTGCCGGTGGACATGCGATTTTTGTGGATGCCAAGAAAGTACTTACTCATGTACCGAAAGAAGAATTTATCGCTCAGACGTTAGGAGTAGAGTTGTATCTTGAAGCCGGAATCCGTGGTGTGGAGATCGGTTCGATATTGGCCGACCGGGATCCGGTAACCCGCGAAAACCGTTATCCCCGCCTGGAATTATTAAGGCTGGCTATTCCGCGCCGTACTTATACCAATAATCATATGGATGTTATCGCAGCTGCCCTGAAAAATGTATTCGACAGAAGAGAACAGATAGACAGGGGATATGTCATTACAAAAGAATTCCCGATTATGCGTCATTTTACGGTAGAACTGGAGCCGGCTCAATAAAAACTTTTCTTGAAGCAGGCACATCCTTGTACCGTTCTTCTTCCTCTTAAAAATAAGGGGAAGAAGAATACACTTACCATTTTTTAGTATCTTTGGAAAAATTAAATCTTTTTCCAATATGTTACGTATTTTCCTATTATCCGTTATTTTAGCTTCTTCTTCGTGCTTGTATGCACAAAATTCTATAGGGGAAGTCCGGGAAGTAATTCGTCGATTTGCCGGGGAGTTTCCGGCGAAGTTAAAACTCTCTTTTATTGACAAAGAGAATAATTGTGATGTTTTCGAAACAAAAGTTCGCAATGGAAGACTGGAAATCCGGGGAAGTAGTGGCGTAGCACTTTGTCGGGGATTTTACGATTTTATCAAGTCCAATCATGCCGGTATTTCGGCATGGTCTGGAAATCGCTGTATTTTTCCGGCTTCTTTACCGGAAAATATGGAGAAACGGGTCGTTTCTCCTTTTCCGCGTCATTATTATTACAATGTGGTCACTTATGGTTATACTCTTCCTTATTGGGATTGGCAGCGTTGGGAGGAAGAAATCGACTGGATGGCTTTGCATGGGGTGGATATGCCTTTGGCTTTGGTGGCAAATGAAGCAATTACGGCAAGGGTTTGGAAAAGACTGGGATTGACAGAGGAGGAAATCCAGTCTTATTTTGTAGGACCGGCTCATTTACCTTGGATGCGGATGGGAAATATTTCTCAGATTGACGGACCGATGCCTGTAGAATGGCATTCCGATCAGGTTGAGTTACAGCATAAGATTTTAAAACGGATGAAATTGTTGGGTATGAAGCCCATTTGTCCTGCTTTTGCCGGATTTGTACCTTTGGCCTTGAAAAGACTTTATCCGGATGTAAAGATTATCGAAACCACTTGGGCCGGTTTCCACAATTGGATGCTTTCGCCGGAAGAGGAATTATTTACCCGAATCGGACAATTGTTTATCGAAGAGTGGGAAAAGGAATTCGGTAAAAATGATTTTTATTTGGCGGATAGCTTTAATGAAATGGATGTGCCTTTTCCTCCTATCGGAACGAAAGAAAGATACGATATGTTGGCATTTTACGGAGAACAGGTATACAAAGGTATTAAAGCCGGTAATCCGGATGCCGTGTGGGTGATGCAAGGATGGATGTTTGGTTATCAAAGAGATATTTGGGATTATGAAACCTTGCAGGCTTTAGTAAGTAAGGTCCCGGATGATAAAATGATGCTTTTGGATTTAGCGGCGGATTACAATAAAAATGTATGGGGAAATGGAATGAACTGGGAGTTTTACAAAGGTTTTTTCAATAAATTGTGGGTGTATAGTGTCATTCCGAATATGGGTGGAAAAACGGGCGCTACCGGTATGCTTTCCTTTTATGCAAACGGGCATCTGGAGGCATTGAATTCTCCGAACCGCGGACGTTTGGCTTTGGAATGGCTCCGGAAGGGACGGAAAACAATGAAGTCGTCTATGAAATGATTTGCGATGCCGGTTGGAGTTCTTCAGAAATAGATGTAAAGCAGTGGTTGAAGGATTATTCTTTATGCCGGTATGGAAAGACTTGTCCGGAAATGGATGAGGTGTGGGAGGGATTATGTAAATCGGTTTACGGTACGTTTACCGATCATCCGCGTTTCCTTTGGCAGTTGCGGCCGGGACGTTCCGGTAAAGGGACGGTTAATACAGATTCTAATTTTTACCGGGCTGTAGAAAAAATGGCAGAATGTGCTCCGAAAATGACGGAAAGTCCGTTGTTTAAGGCCGATTTCTTGGAAATGACCGCTTTTTATTTAGGAGGAAAAATGGAGGCTTTGGCCAGTGCTATAGGAAAGTCTTATCTATATGGAAATACCGCAGATGCATTGAAAATGCAGCAGCAATTTGAAGAATTAGGGGAAGGACTGGATTCTTTATTAGAATCTCATCCGGTATACCGTTTGCAGCGGTGGATTGATTTTGCCCGAAAACACGGTGATACAGAAAAATTGAAAGATTACTACGAGATGAATGCCCGCAGGATCGTTACAATTTGGGGGCCTCCTGTCAGTGACTATGCTTGTAAGCTTTGGTCTGGTTTAATCCGGGATTATTATTTACCTCGTTGGCGGGAATACTTTCGCTGTAAAGAAACGGGGAGTAAGTACGATTTAGCTTCCTGGGAGAGCGACTGGGTAACGCAGAAAAAAGGGGTAAGTCCGATGACTCCTTATGCTGATCCGGTAGAGGCGGCTATCCGGTGGATACAAAAAGCGAAAGAGGTAGAGACTTTCAAGGAAGAGGAAACTGTTATCGGTTATTGGACGCCTTCGGATGTTTCTACCACATGGAAAGACGTGATTTATAATATTCCGGCAGAGAAATTGCCTGTTTTGCGAGGGATATTGTTTGAATATGTCCGGGGTGCCCGTAAATTGGATATCAGTGAAGTCACTCTGGTCGCTGATGGGAAAGAGGTGTGTAAAGTCGTGCAAAACGGGACAACCGGAGACGTGAACTGGGATAACTTTTTTTACTTTCAAATTCCTGAAGGGGCAACCGGAAATAATGAATGCTATATACGGGCGAGAGTGCAGAGCGATGGAGATGCAGATTCCTATGGGGAAGTACGTATAATCTTAGCCCGTTAAAAAATTCTCCCCAAAGGTGAAATATTGCCTCTGGGGAGATTGTATTCCTTTCCGGAACAGATTAGCGCTTTCCTTAATTTATAGGGTAAAACCCTGATTGTTTTTGATGGCTTTGAATGGCATTTCCGCTTATCAAAAGATAAAACGATCTTGCTGATTCGGTTTGAAAAGCTGTTCTTCTGTCCTACAAGGAAGGGGGTAATTTCTTTTCAACTTGTCAAAACCTTCACATCAATAGCTGATAAATCCGCTTTTGAAAATGCTGGATTGATCGGTCGGCACTAAAATCCCCGAGAATGTCAGATTATTATTATTCATCATGGGATATACGGTAGCTTGTGCATAATTGTCGCCGTAGGATAAATTTATAATGACTTGTGCTGTAATAGCTGTTCCCATTACATTGAAAGAATAGGTAATATTTCCGTGCTTATCCGTTTGCGAACTGATATTCGAAGGAGTTCCTTCTACCGTAATCCCTCCCAAGCCATTCGGTCCGGCTATGCCTGTAAATGCCAATTGTAGATATACTTTATTGCCTTTGAATTGGATAAAATTGGTATTATCCGATACAGGAATTGAATTTCCCCGAGGACCATATAAAGTATTGGCCATCAATACCCAATTGTTATCTTTCAACGCTTCAACGGCTGCATTAAAAGCTTGTTGATTGGCGACTTGTCTGGCGTGGCGCCTTTGATCCCGTTTTATCTGACGAATTTGTTTTTTGGTCAGTTCCTGGGTATGGGTTTGTGTTTGCGTCTGTGCCAAAATTTCTGTAGCTGGCATCATAAGAATTCCCATAAGTAAAAGAAAAAATAATTTTTTCATAATGGTAAGTTTATTAGTTATTAAATTTTTTATATCCGGGGCCTGCCCGGCTGGATATTCTTCTGTTTATTAATTTATGCTCATATACGCAAAAAATAAGCCATTAGTTTAAAGGGATTAATTAAAAAAGTCTAAAATTAAGGAAGAAGCGTAAGGGGGGATGAAATTTACTATTTTTCTACTTTTCTGCTGGGTATCCTTTTGGAGAATATATACGGAAGGTAATTCATCGTACATTTTTTACACGTAAATAAAAAGAGAAGTTGAGATTTTGTTAATTAAATGAAGGATAAAAGGATATTAATCAAGGAACAAATGAAATTGGAAAAGAGATTATTAAATTAATTTATGTAAATTTACTTAGATAAACATTTGAAATAATGTTAAATAATGTCATCAAAAATCTCAAAAAAATCTTAAAAAAAGAATTTCTTACCTATAATTTATTTATTTTTGAGATTTCAATTAATATTTACAAATATCAAAAATCTTATTTATGAAAGCACTTAAACAGTTGGCGGCAGGGTGGTTTTTTGTCGCATTTGTCTTGTTTTCAGCTTGTTCTGATGAAGACGATTTACGTCTTCAGCTCTCTTCAACAAGTTGTACCTTTGGTGCTTCGGGCGGTGACCAAACGATTTCGGTTGTTGCAAGCGGTTTTGACTGGGATATTCTGGTTCAGGGCGGCGATGCAGAATGGTTTACCGTTACGAAGAAAGTCGATGGTATTTTAATCCATGCTCCTCGAAACACAGACTTGTCCGTAAAAAAGACTACTGTCGAGATTAAGGGTGAGGTAAATGCGACTATTGACATTATTCAGGAAAGCGGTCTGGAGACAACATTAGCGTTGATTCCTTCGGACGAGGCGTTTGGATTCGATTCTTACGGAGGTTCTCTTACGTTGAGTGTTTCCTCTAATTATCCTTGGACAGTCGATTCAGATGCTGATTGGTGTGAGTTAGTTATCCATAAAGAAACAAATATTTTTACCTTAAGTGCAGGTGAAAATAATGGGGATAAACGAACAGCCCGCATTACCGTATCAGCAGGACTGGAAGATAATGTAAAAACTGTAACCTTTACTCTTACTCAATATACTGTTGCTGAAAATCCTTATTTAGCTATGGTGGGAAATTGGGATCTTTATTCCAATCAGTGGGTACTTGGCGGTCAGAATATAGCTGCTGGATCCTATGTTAGTTTTACAATTCAGGAAGGAGTTGTAAAAGATACTTATGTGATTCGGGATCTCATTTTAAACGGAATGGAGTTAGAAGTTTATTATAACCCGGAAGACGGTAGTATGAATATCCCTTTGGGTGGTTTTGTGGGGATGAGTACGAACGGCTTATACGCCTGCTATCTTTGTGCAACGAATATGACAACTGGTAGCGTTAAATCTACCATGGTTACGGGGACAATTTCCGAGGATTACAACACCATTACCTTGAAGGGATTCGAAGCTGGTTTTGGTTTAGGTATTATCGGAAAAGACGGGAGTAGTTTAGCTAGTTTCAGTGATCTTTATTATGCAACTGGGAGTGAAATTACTTTTAAGAAACAACCTGCAGGAAACAGAGCCATGGACCGTTACTTTGTCATTCCGGTAAAGAAAAGAATTTCCGGACAATCGGCTTCTCTATCAGGAGAAATGACTTCAGTTTTTTCCGTGCATTAATTTCCTCGAAAAGGAGTTATATGAATTTATCAATAATTAGAATATGAATAAGTTAACATACATTATCATTTCGATATTCGCTTTGCTGTTTGTAGGGTGTGATAACGAAGGGGACAAACTGGCTGAAATTACGGGACAGGCTGTTTCACTTTCCATTTCCTCAACAGATACGAATGTACAAATAGAGAACGACGGTTTAAAAGGAACTGTTGTTTTCAAGACTGCAGGCGGACAATCCCGTATTGCAGTGGAAACCAATCAGCGAGTTTGGATTGTTGACAATCCTGGGAATCAGTGGTTAAAGATAGAGCAGGACGAAACGGGGCTTACTCTTTCGGTGGATGTAAATAGTGGGGAGCAAGCTTTAAATACAAGTGTTACCATTACGGCCGGAAGTGGTGAAAATACCGTAAAAGCTGTTTTAGATGTAAATCAACGGGCTTCCGGGGATCCGGAGCTTAGTTTAGACCAAAATAAAATTGTCTTTACTCCTAAAAATCTTGAACCTCGTAAAGTGAAGGTGAATTCCAACGGAGAAGATTGGACTTTCAAAACAGAAACTCCCAGTTTTTGGCTGCTAATCGAAAAGGAAGCTGACAATACCTTAGTATTGACTCCCGATCCGAATGCTACGGTTATGAACGATACTCTCATCATAAAAATAACAGCGGGATATGGAAAGCTGGCAGCTACGGAGGAATTGGTGGTTATTAACGAAGCGATTCCGGTGATTTTGTTCCAGCCGGATAAATTGATTTTTATGAATGCCGGAGGGACGGAAACTGTACTGGTAGCTGCTAATCAGGCTTGGCAGTTAGGGGAGATTACAGAGGCATGGGTAAAAGCGGTAGCCGGAAAGGATGAAATTACAGTGACTGTAGAAAAAAATACCGGCGATAATCAACGTAGTTGTCGGATTCCGGTTATCTGTGGAAGCAATGAAAATACGACGACAGCTTATATTGATGTGATACAATGGAGTAAAGAAGATGATTTATTGGTGTTGGAATATACTACAACTTCGGCTAATACGCCTATTACTCTGCCTCTTCAGGGGACAGTAAATTGTACGATTGATTGGGGCGATGGAACGACGCAAGAAGTGACTGCCGTCAAACCTATCCATCAGTATGCCCAAGCAGGTGTTTATGAAGTAAAGATTTCCGGTACTGTAACGGCGCTCAGTAATACAGATCTGAATGCAAGTGCTAAATTGTTAACCCGGGTCATAAATTGGGGACGTACGGGTTTGATCAGTATGGAGGGAGCTATGGAGGGCTGTGTTAATCTGATCTCTATCCCCGGAGACGATTTCCAATCATTCTCTGAAGTAACAACTTTTAAATCAGCTTTCAATAAATGTATTTCTTTAAAAGAAATTCCGGCTAATTTATTGGTGAATGCTTCTAAGTCTACCAATTTCAGATATATTTTTGCTTCTGTCAGTGGTGACAAAACCGTGTTGAAGGAAATTCCGGCTGGTTTATTTGACAATTGTATCAATGGGGAAGATTTTTGCGGAATGTTCTGGGGAAGTACGGACATTTCTGTCGTTCCGGAAGGATTATTTGACAGAACAAAAAAAGCCAAAGATTTTAGCTATGTCTTCTATCAGTCCGGAATTACTACGGTACCGGTTAAGTTGTTTGCCAATTGTACCGAAATAGAGACCTTAACCAGTGCTTTTGCCTATACTTCTCTGGTTCAGATACCTTCCTCTCTGATACAAGGATGTACAAAAGTGACGGATTTGAGTTATTTATTCCAGAATTGTAAGCAATTGAAGAGTATTCCGCAAGGGTTGTTTGAAGGATTGACGGCAGTAACAAATTGTAACTATCTGTTTTCAAATTGTGAACTGATAACGACAATTCCGGCTGGTTTATTTAATCCGATGACGGAAGTAACCAGTACTTCTATGATATTCAACGGTTGTGCATCTCTTACTGCTATACCGGAAGGTTTATTTGATCCCTTTACAAAGAGTACTAATTTTTCGGGAGCTTTCCAAAATTGTGCTACTTTGAAAACAGTTCCAGCCGGTTTATTTAAAAACAGTCCCTTGGTTAACAATATTGGTCGGGTATTCAATGGTTGTGCACAGCTCGAGACCGTTCCGGGAGATATCTTTAATTGCCCGGGTGTTTCTAAGGCAAACAATTCGGCCAGTCTGTTCCAGAATTGTACAAATTTGAAATCAGTACCGGAAGGTTTACTGGATTCGTTTACGGAGGCCACTGGCTTTGCAACTTTGTTTAGTGGATGTACGAGTTTAGCGAGTGTGCCAGTAGGTCTTTTTGATGAATGTAAAAAAGTAAACAGTTTTGCTAATGCTTTTAACGGATGTACGGCTTTAACGGGAGAATCTCCTTATACGCTGGTGGAGGGAGTAAAAGTTCATTTATACGAACGGAGTACTGAGAATGGATTTAAAACGCCCTCAACCAAGACTAAATGTTTCTTTAACTGTACAGGTTTAAGTGACTATGAGTTAATTCCGGCTGCATGGAAATAGTTCTTTATTAATTTGAAAAATAGTAAAAAATGAAAAAGTTATTATATATGATAGCCTGTCTATCGTTGCTCGTTGGCAGTTGTTCCGATGGGGAAGACAACACAGGCATCCTGAATGAACCTAGAATTACGCTTTCTGCATGGAATGTGTCTTTCCCGGGGGAGGGGGGAACAGCTGTTGTCGCTATGGTGGCTAACCGGGAAAATGTAAAGATTGAGAATGCCAGTTGGTTAACCGTCACGGAAGAAGAGAATCAATTGACGATTATTGCTGATGCTAATCCGGATTCACAACAAAGAATTTCTCAGATCATCCTTTCCGTTAGTGATGGAGGAACTATGGCGAAAGATTCGATTGCCGTAGTACAATCTGCTCTTGGAACGATTCATTTGTCTGAAACAGAAACCGCTAATTGTTATATCGTCAAAACCGGTGGTAACTATAGTTTCCGGGCAGATGTCAAAGGAAATGGAGGGACAGATGGTAAAAGTAAATATATCAGTCAGTACGGATTAGAAATTCAGCATGCTGTTTATGCTGATTTACTGTGGGAAGCAACTTACGATGCGGATAAAAATATAAGTCGGGATATTATTTGTGGACAACCCCTTTATCGGGATGGAGAAATTCATTTTTCTACGGGTTCGGTTCAGGGAAATGCTGTGATAGCAGTGAAAGATGCCTATGGAACGATACTGTGGAGTTGGCATATTTGGGTCGTAGATGAAGAAATAAATAGTAAAGAAGGAGGGGGACTTATTTGGATGGACCGTAATTTAGGAGCTCTGAATAATACTCCCGGAGATATCAATAATCGGGGACTGCTTTATCAGTGGGGACGGAAAGATCCTTTCTTGCCTTCCAGAGCTGCTTATATGGTAACGGAGTTTGATAATATTGCTGCCGCCAATCGCTATAATAATGAAGTAGGGGACGGATCCGCTCAGTGGAATTATAATCACCCGATGCGGAATGTCATGGAAGCTCCCGGAAATATGGAGTATGCTGTCAGAAGGCCTACTGATTTTTTAACCAGTTCTTCTTTTGAAAATTGGTTTGTAACTACAGAAATCGAAACTGCTTTGTGGGGGGCTGATCCTCAGGAAAAGACAATTTTTGATCCTTGTCCGGCTGGTTATATGGTAGCTCCTTCTGAAGGGTGGGATCGTCCGACAATAAAAAATGATTGGGGTACTTTTACCGATAATGGACGCTACTGGACTGCAGGCTCCAATGATTTTTATCCTTTGTCGGGCTTTCTGCAAGTAAAAGGTGGCGTTTTGAATTATTGCGGAGCTTTGGGGATGTATTGGACCCGGAATGAACAGAGTG
>OGQJ01003216.1_pt1 | contig 11361 bp, 9 predicted proteins | sample 1553161 | NCBI WGS metagenome assembly OGQJ01 (sample SAMEA2579923, study PRJEB22360) | human gut metagenome | biome: human gut; feature: human-associated habitat; material: faeces | place: Denmark | collected 2008/2010 | reverse complement strand
CGGTATAGACGCGGCTGCCGTCCCTGCCAAGCACAAGCCCCACATGGTCGGCAACACCGTCTAAATCCCAATCGAAAAAGATAGCGTCGCCCGGTGCGATATTCTCATAGCCCCGCGCGCCCCATTGTCCCCTTGACTGGAACCAAGGAACGCCCTGCCATTCGCAGCCTGCAAAGCGGGGTTCGCTTTTTCCGGCTTGATTGTAGCACCATGACACAAAGCAGGCGCACCATTCCACGCGGCTGTTAAAGCCATACCAACTCCAATAGGGATAACCGCCCACGTTTCCGACTTGCTGTTTTGCAAGCTCCATAAACTCCGGGTTTCCGGGACGTGTGCCGTTTACAAACTCCACGCCGCTTAAATCCTCGGAGGGGCTGCCGTCGGGAGAGCCGCCGCCAAAAATCAACGGTTTGTTGCCCTGTGTCTGTAAGTACACTTTGAACATTTCAAACTGCTGTGGGTTCAGCAGTTCTTCCGCAAGGGAAGCAATCGGCTTGTTTGTCAGCTTCACGTTCAAGATACGGTATTCGTATTCTTCCTCGTTGCCCTCCTCGTCGGTGGTGGTGCGTATCTCGATTTCTTCCGTCAGCGTCAAGGTGTACTGTAAGCCGAACAGCCGTTTTAGCTCTGCCTGTGCGCTCTGTGGGGTGTAGCTCTGTAAAAGGGCGGTCAGATAAGACGCAAGTTCGTGTGGGTTATGCCCGATAGTGTCAAGGTCATAGCGGTATTCATCATAGCCGCTGTGGGTGGTTTCGATATTGTCAATCTCACTTTGCAGTTCGTTTTCCATTGCAGCATAGCTCTGTTCCGTTGCCACAAGGTCGCTGTCCTCGGACGTGTAGGAAGTCCCTAACACGCTGTTCATGCTGCCGGAAAACATTGCCCCACAAGAGGAAAGTAATAAATTTATTACTGCAAAAACAAAAAAATAGTAATATAAACACTTCATTAGACTTTTGATATTGTTGCTAAACAAATCAAAAATCATGGCCATACATATTACACTACGAGCCACTCTCATTACTTCTGGAATGTCTCCTTGTTTAATGTAAGTTTGAATATAAAGCCATATTTCAAGTAAGAGAAAAAGAATTACAAACTCAGCTGGAGTTTGTTTCCGTTTCAAGTACAAAATAACGCAATATCCCAAATCAAACAATAATATCAACTGATAAATTAGTGTAAAGAACGGAAAATGCAATAAATAATTAATTTTCAAAATAGGAAATATTAGCAAAACATATAATACTGTTTGCTTTTTTACAACCAATTCCAATTTGTTATACCTCTTCCTTTTTAGTATATTCTGTCAGCTTTCTTCGCCTAGTAAATGCCAAGCCCTCATATCTCCCTTTTACACCCCTTGTCAACCAAACTCAATTAAAGATATACTAAAAATGCAACGCATCCTTGAGTCAATTTAATTTTCCGGTTAGAGGTAATTCTTTATTACCTATTAATACCAACAGTCATATTGACTGCTAAATTTTTATCGTTAAAAATCTTCGCATATATTATCCTAATTATAACGCTCTTATATATTCCACCTAGGATACTATTGACCACACTTGATATTCCAAGAAAAGGCAAAAAGCATTAGTCCGAATCTCTTGTTAGAATAATACCTTTTATATAAAAAATTTATTTCTAACTGCAATTATGTCATTTATGTTTCCATAGAGCCATTAATATTAGCAACCACGATAAATAATATTTCTTAATGCTTTTAAGTATTTATTCTTAGAAAGTTTTTTTCTAACCAACAAATATTCAAATCTGAAAAACTGTTTACATGTTACTGCGAAGTAAGTAAATTTTCCCTTCTTTTCAAATATATATCCTCTATCTAAAAAGAATTTTTCCAAGTTATTGTTATCCGACAACCAGAAAGGATCCTCACCATAAGTCGGTGCGTAATAATTCATTATCTTTTGAAACGAATCAATATAAACGCTATTTATATCGAACAAATCATCAATCACAAATTGTGGCGGATTGATTACCGGTGTCTTCGCCAAAATAATAAGCTCAAAATCATGCTTACCTCTAAATATGGAATTGTGCGGAAGTGTTCCGTTTGTACATGCCATTATTTTGGCGTTATTTATATAGAAAATTTGTTCATACACATTTAATTGTTCTGGCGAAAGAATCTTGAACCCGTTTATCGCAAATTGATTCTCAATTTCTTTTTCTCCTACTTCTCTAATACTTGATCTCCAAAAATGTGCTCTACTAAAATAAATTTTTTCATACGGTTGAAGATTCTTTATGATTTCGGATTTATATACATTTGCAATTATTGTATCAATAATATTTCGATAGCTAGAATTTGCGATTGTATATCCTAGCGTAGGCTCTGGTATTAATATACAGGCAAAGGAACAGGGGTCTTTTATATAGATTAATCGACTATCATCAATCCCCATTAGATGAAGCAATTCCAAATAATTCCCCTCAACTTGATTATTGGACCAATTATAACCACAGAACGCTATTCTATAGTCTTTATACTTATCATCATTAATAAACCAAAATCGACATAGGCAATCTAACAAAAAATGCCCCCAATGATTTGGAATAACCGGTATATATATTACGGTTTCTCTATAAAAAGGCACTTTTTCTTTTTCAAAATCATAATATCCTCCAAATGCATCTCCTACTCTAGATGCTTCTATAAATTTCCCTTCATTAGTTATTGCACCACCTCTTCCCCAAAACAAATCAGGATCCTTTTTTGTCGGTAAAATAGTTACATCATCTGCTCTAAAAAAAGAAGGTGCTTCTTTATCAATGCCCCTATATTGCGTATCCGAAAGATACTTTCTCATGTAACTATCATTATATAAATATTTAGTAATATAGTCTTTCATTTAAATAACCTCTTTGTAACGATTCTTCATATATATAATTTCAAATAAACGGAATTATTTTAGGCAGAATACCACCAATTAAACTTTTATTACCAATAAAATTAATGATATGCTTTTTAGTATAAAGTATGCTTCCTAGGCGAATACACAAATATCAATCACCTTTCAAGGCTTTATGTAAAAAGAGCATTGATTTATTTCTTTCGATTTCGATAATATGATTAATTGTTTGATAGTCCCACTCCAAGCCCAACATTTTTTCAACCGAGCTGCACTCAGTAACATATAGATCATACAGCCCTATTTTTTTTAGAAAACTTTCAGCTTTTGCGACAATAAAATCAGACTTACAAAAAGCAAGTGGCTTATTAAAAATCAATCCAAACATCAACCCATGGTATGTACTTGTAACAACCTTCTCTGCATACTTAAATAATCCTAACCATTCAAACACTGACAATTCTGATTGTTGGATTAGAACATCGCACCAGTCATACTTATCATCATTACAAGCTAGACAAATCAGTTTATATCCTTTTTTATGTGAATATTCTATTGTCTGATTAATAAATTCCTTGGTAAATAAAACCCCATATACAATAATATAATTATCAAATTTAGGTTTAATTATATTATTATCATTAGAAAAATCCCACAGCCAAGTTGGGTCTAATACCACTGGCGGCCTAACCCCTGTTATCTCTTCAACAATGTCCGCAGAATTTTCATCACGAACTGATATATAATTCAAATCCTTTATTCCATCTATCACATATTCTGGATGTTTATTATGATTAGATACCGTACCGAATGAACATGCATAGGCAACCTTCTTTTTTGCTTTCAATCCATTTCCAAATAAATATGGATCATTATCAAAAAAAGCAAATGAATAATCCCAAATAATATCGCTCCCCAGCACTAAGCAGTCCATCTCATATAATGAAAGCTGACTTGCTGTAAACTGTTCTGTATGCGGAATAATATTATAATCCCTCGGAAAATTTTTACGTCGTTTATGATAATCCGAAAATGGATTTAAATATTTACCCAGTGATTTATAAAAGTTTTTTTTCCATATAGGATCTATCGGATATTTAGAATAATATTGTTTATAGTGTTTCTGGCATAAATAGTTAATCTGTTTTACATCATACTCCGGGTAAGCTTTCTGCATACTTGCTTGTAATGCATAAGCCTGTGCAAACGTTCCATAGTTTGGCACTCCCCAAAATGTTAATATATTAATATCATTCATGTTTCGCTTCTCCGATCTTGAATACCATTTTGAATGTAATGACAGTAATTTGTGTTTTTCTTCCCTTTTCCCTTATATCTCCACTCTAACTTTTGAGGCACTGCCTCATACTGAGATAAATAGCATTTATTATATTCGTCACCTAATGTTCTCAGCATCAGCATCATATCTCCGTCTGCAAAATGAATATTATCTAATGCATTATCATCAAGGCCATATTTTTTACACATCATTAAAACCATATCAATGAAAAAATATGTCGAATAGTCTTTATACTTTAAATAATATTCTCTAAATACTTCATCAACGACTTTTACAAAGAGAGAGCCTTTTCTAGAAGCAAAAAAATATCCAGACCACGAGCAATTGTATTTTTCATATTTCATAAAATATCTTGTCGAAGAAAATTCCAAAGATTCAATTGGCTTATTATCTAGATTTTTCAACAGATCCATCTTATTAAAAAACATTATCGTTGAATCAATCCAAATTCCTCCATTATTTTTTAAAAGATTAAATCTCAATATATCCGAAAAAACTTGTATGGATATTTTCCCCTTTTCAAAATCAGTGAGAATAATATTATCAATATCAGTGAATTTTCTATAATTATTTTTATCAATTAGATGAATCGCGCAATCTGGATAGTACTTGTACACCGTCTCCGTACACGCCTTCCATATGACGTTCTATGGTATTACTAACCATCATTGAATCTTTGCGTCCCCGTACACGCCTAAACTAATTCAGGAGCCGTATCAAACCCATCCCACCAAAATAAAAAAATATTATTACATACAGGACACTCATTCAACTCTGTCTTGCCACCTGTATATGAAGTAATTATTTCTTTAACTCTCGAATCAATAATTGGGAGGAATTTGTTAATTTCCTTAAAATTATTATCTCGTCTTCTTCTAAATTTAATTTGATAATGTGTTTTAACCAGGCCATTCTTGACAAGATATTTAAGTATAAATCTTGTATTACCAAGGAACAACTTTATTGTTCTTAAGTCGGATTTTAACTTTAATCTAATGTATGAATATAGAAAAGCTGGAAAATATAATCTACCAAAAATGCGAATCCAAGTTTTTGCCGAATACGACAAGTCCCTAAACAATTTTAAAGATGTAGTATATACTTCATCTTTTCGAAGGTGGTAATACAACTTACGAAATTGTTCAAAGTCAGTCTTCATTAATCGTTCAAAAACAGATTCAACTTCAAAAAAATATAATGCATATGCTTGCTTTGTAGATAAGCCTTCATTTATTAGCAGATTTTTCAAAGAATTATATGCTAATTTACTTTTTTCCATATGACGTTCTATGGTATTACTAACCATCATAGAATTTTGATTGCCAACATTATAAAAATAGTCTTTAGGGCCCTTTATCGTCTTACACCCTCTTGAATGAGATAACATCAGATATGTAAATATTGAATCTTCACCAAGAGTGACTTCGCGATAATTGAAAAAGGGCGCCGCAACAGTTTTCACAACATTTGCGCGATAAAGCTTATTCCACCTAGAGATAAAAATTTTGTCGGAGAAATCAATTTTTCCATCCAACAAATAATGGTCCCTTAATTTTTGAAATTGATCTCCAACAATTTTACTGTCTTCAGATAATATGACCGGGATGAATTGGCCATTATTATTTCTATAAAAACCTGATGCTACAAAATCGATATCATCGTCCATTTGAGACAGTAAATCCCAAAGATACAGTGGTCCTATATAATCATCAGGATCAAGAAATGCAATATACTCTCCTGTCGCTTGATTAATACCATAAATCGTAGCATCTACTAATCCACCATTTGGCTTTGAAAAAACCCTAATTCTACTATCTTTTAAAGCAAAGTCATCAATTATTTCTATACTCGAATCGGTAGATCCATCATTAATTAAAATAATCTCTAGATTAGTGTACTTCTGATTAATGATTGATGATATCGATTTATTCAGATACCGTTCTTGATTATAGATTGGAACTATAACTGATATTTTACCTTCCATTTTTTACCTTCTTTCGTTTCACACACTTACCATGGAAACTCATTTGTCGATTTCAAAGCATTCTTAATCGCCTCAAGATTTTTATAGCCACTTCTTGTATCAGGCTCCAAATATCCACCTTCTGCCCATTCATTCCATGCATACATAAAAATCATATCTTTGCTGTAAATATTCTTTGCTCTGATAATCTGTTGTGTTAAATATTTTTCAAATTTCTCAGGTGTATCCCCAACAAATATTTCTCCACGCTCTCCTTTGCGTGGGGTATTATCCCATCCAACAAATGCACCAGGAACGTTCTTTTCTGTTTCTGGCTTTCTTGTGAGAATTTTATTCCACGCCTCATCATAACTAATTTGATTGCTTTTATTGAAGAATCCGACACCGTATCTCATTAAATCGAAACCAAAGTTTTTTTCTACAAATGCTGCTACTTTTCTTCTAAGAGCTTTAATATATTTATGATTATTCTTAAACATATCATGTCTAGCATATAAAGGTTGAAATTCGATATTATATTTAAAACGCGAATCATCCTTATCTGCTTTCAAATCGAAGTCAATATTCTGATATGCATAAGTCAGCCCCTCAAATCCTTCTTGAATTGCCAACTCATTCCAGTAATCTAACATCTCATTTAGACATTCAATAACTTCAGGTCTATATATTACCACTAACGGTTTTCCATCATCACAAATATATCGAGAATCTTTAAAAAATGGTAATAGGTAATCAAAATGCTCTTTCCATTCTCTTTTTTCACCATACAGCTGCGGAATTAATACTTTTGTTTCGCCTACCCATGCACGAGTCCAAGGTTCATTCGCCCAGCAAACACAGAACGGAATATCAATATCTCTATTCTTCAGCATATTTTCCATAGGTTTTTCAAGAAGTAGTTTTCCATTAAACCAATAATGATAATAACAAAAGCCATATACACCGTACTCTTTTGCGATTTTAGCTTGCCAAACTTGAACGTTGGGATCCAATAAATTATAGTAATTCTCATTTAAAGGTACTCGAGGCTGTTCATGTCCCTCATATAAAGGTTGTGCTTTTTTGACATTTACCCATTCCGTAAATCCTTTTCCCCACCATTCATTGTTCTCTGGTATTTCATGAAACTGAGGAAGATAAAAAGTAATAATTTTCATTTTGATTTCCTTTCCACATGCTATCAAACTCTACTAAGCAGTTGTTTATAATAGTCCGTTAATAGAGTAGCCGATTTCTCAATATTAAAAATACTATTCCGCAATTCCGGCATTTCACGATTGGTCTTATCACGTGCTGCTGCAATCACAATATTCGCCCAGACTTTTTTCTCATCATTTAATGGAACAAACTTTACTTTGTTAGTAAATTCAACTTCTTCTGGCACTTTGTCTGAAAAAATGCACGGTAAACCAGAAAACTGCGCCTCAACACCTACAACCGGCAAACCCTCAAACAACGATGGCATAACAAATACATCCATCGCTTGGTATAACTCCCCCACATCAGCTCTATTGCCTAAAAATCTAATGTGATCGTTCAAGCCCAATTTCTCTACATATTTTTTTATATCATCCTGTTTTTCGCCCACACCTATTAACAGAAGTACACAATCATTTTTGCTTTTCAATATCTCCGCAAAAATATCAATTAGAAATTTATGATTTTTTTGATAAGACATTCTGCCAATATGACCAATGACTACTTCATCTTTAATTCCTAACTCTGCTCTTTTTTTTATTCTAACTTTTTCATCATACAAAAATCTATCGATTTCAATTGCGTTTGGAATATATGTATACTTCTTTCCCGGGAACAAAAATTCCCCGGCTGCTTTACCACAAGCACAATAATAATTTGCAACCTCTGGCAATTTCAATTTGAAATAAGATTTTAAAAAATATTTAAAATCTCTATCTATTGCAGTATTATGACTATGTGCAATACGAATTGGTATATTCGCCTTCTTCGCCGCTAATAGTGGCAGATAACTCATAGAATCAATATGCGAATGTACAATTTTATACTCAGTATGAGTCGCATAGAATTCTTTCATATATTTAAAATATGACAAGTAATTCTGCGGATAAAGCCGAGGAGCATAGTATACTTTTCCACCAAGTGATTCTATCTCGTCATCATAATCGCTTCTATTGGGACGATGTGTCAGAAAATCAAATTGGATCTCACTTCGATCGATATTTCTATAATAATTCATTAGCATTGTTTCCAAACCAGCTCGATGCATATCATTTACACATTGCAGGATTCGTATCATTGCAAGTCTCCTCTCTGTCAATATAAGTATTTTTTCTCTAATTATAGCGGCTTTATACTCTCATCTATTATTTTCTCCTGTACAGTTTCATCGTTTCCTTTACGACATCATCCCAGTTATATTTCTCGCAGATAAAGTCAGCTGCCTGATTCTTCATTTTCATAACCATTTCAGGATGGTCACAGGCATCTTGCAATTTTTCTCGCAAGTCCTCTACATCCGACTTTTTGAAAATCAATGCCTTATCTTCCACAACCTCTGCGCACTCTGGAATGTCGGAAACCAGACAGCAATTTCCATAGCTCATTGCTTCCAGCAGACTTAATGGCATTCCTTCCAGATCAGACGGCAGCGTGTAAATGTAAGCATTGCTGTATAGTTCATCCAGCATTGCTCCCTGCACAAACCCAGTAAAGAGAATCCGATCGTCACCCTTCGCCAGTTCTTTCAATTCCTCCATAAAGGAATCCGTATCACTGGAGCCGCCTGCAATGACCAGTTTTTTATCTGTCTTGACATTCTTGAAGGCCTCAACCAGATATCGAATGCCCTTCTCCGGCACCAGACGACCAAGGAACAATATGTAGGAATCTTTTTCCAGTCCAAAATGATCCTTGATTAGCTTTGCTTCCCGAACCTCTGGCCGATTGACACCATTAGGGATAAAATGTGTCTCTCTTCCGTAGGTCTCCATGAAATACTTCTGCACGCCTTTGCTTAGAACAATGATTTCGTCCGCGTATTTCACGGCATTCTTTTCGCCACCACGAATGAACTTGGATGCAACGCTTCCGCGCCACTTCTCGCGATCCCAGTCCAAACCGTGAATAGTGCTGATTACACGCTTGCCAAAAAGTTTTGGTATCCAACAGAAAAAGGCAGGACCTTCTGCATGGATATGCACCACATCGTATCTTCCAAATGCACTACAAAGTGCTGCGAAAAAGGAAGAGCTTACCGCTGCAAGTCCCTTCTTCTCAATGGTCGGAACAACCTTTTGACGGATGCCATCATATTCAATTGTTTTGTCATACTCTGCACCACTCACATGATGGCCTGCTCTATTGTAGCAAGTTATATCACAACCATTCTGTGCCATTCGGGTGCATAACTCTTTTACAACAATCTCTATCCCGCCTTCACGCGAAAGACGCTTCTGTCCGAAAACCGCAAGTCTGATTTTTTCTTCCATTACTTCTCTCCAACCGTCATTCCATAGTTTCTATTCTTGTCCTAGGCTTATACACAATCCCAGCAGTTCTTTTCCTTAAATTGTCATGCTCGTCTTTCACTATTCACCTTTCCTACTTCATAGCACAACAACAAGCCTGTATACAGATTGCAGCAACAATCTATACGCAGGCTTGTCCTCGTACCTCCTCATTCCGTTTTCTGCTCTATCAGCTTTCGCTGTGGTGGGTTAAGTATAGAGCGCAACCAGAAGCCATTAACTCCTGAAAACACGCTGGCCGTAACGCACCATGACAAGCAGAAACAAGTTGAGGTGAAAAGGTCAAGCCGCGCAAACCAGCATGAAATCAGGCTTTTCTCTGGTTGTCCATATTATTTCACACTCCCCATGTATGGTAACTACCACTTTTTTCCCAAACAGCTTTGGCAGCCATGCAAAAAATGCAGGTCCCTCAGCATGAATGTGCACTACATCATATTTTCCAAATGCACTGTAAAAAGCTGCAAAAAAAGAAGAACTCACAGCTGCAAGCCCTTTTTTCTCGATAGTCGGAACATATTTCTGACGGATTCCTTCATATTCTGTTTTATTGTCATACTCTGCACCACTCACATGATGGCCGGAACGGTTATAACAGGTGACTGTACAGCCACTTTTTTCTTTCCATATTATACGGATCCTTCTCTCTTCAGTACTGTCATCACTGTCTTAAACAGAATCTTTATATCCAGCCCAAAAGTCCAGTTGCTGATATATTCTGTATCCAGTCTTACTACTTCTTCAAAATCTGTAATATCACTTCTGCCACTTACCTGCCACATACCTGTAATCCCCGGTTTAATGGCAATTCTGGCTCTGTGATGCAGCTCATATTTTTGTAATTCGTCTTGTAATATCGGTCTGGTACCTACAAGGCTCATGGTCCCATTTAGCACATTCCAGAACTGTGGGAATTCATCCAGTGATGTTTTTCTGATAAATTCACCTATCCCGGTTTTTCTGGTTCCGTCGGGCAGGATTTTATTTCCTATTACACGAGGGTCAAAATCAATCTTAAACATACGGCCATCACTCATTTTATTCTGCGCCATAAGCTCTGCCCTACGTTCTTCTGCATCCATATACATACTTCGGAATTTGTACATTTTAAATGGTTTTCCATTCTGACCGATCCGTATCTGTGAAAAGAAAATCGGACCCGGAGAGCTGATATAAATGGCCGGTGCCACAAAGATAAAGATAATCCCTGTCAGAAGACAGCCTGCCAGTCCACCCAGGATATCCAGTGCTCTTTTGGCAAGTGCCTGTCTGTCCGTAGCATAGTTCATAGTGGTCGTCAGAACTGTATATCCACCTATTGTCTCTACAAATTGTTTCTGTCCGGGGGTGCTTCTGACTTTTGCCAGGTTCACATGAACTGCCATTCCCATTTCCAACAGTTCATTTATCAGTTCATGGGGATATTGATAAGACGTATCTACATTTACAAAAACTTCATCTACCCATTGCTGACAAATATAGGATGCAGCATTTTTTAAATCTGCCACAACCGGAATTCCTTCAATTTCCCTGCCTGCTATATTTTTATCAATGATTATGAGACCATTGATGTTGTATCGATTATAATTGTGATTTTTTACATTCTGGATTACTTTTGGTGCAAGATTATAATTTGTTACAATTCATTAGGAAAGTATCAGATTCAGAGCAGATAAAAAGAGCAGTTCTGAG
>OGQJ01003213.1_pt1 | contig 11362 bp, 11 predicted proteins | sample 1553161 | NCBI WGS metagenome assembly OGQJ01 (sample SAMEA2579923, study PRJEB22360) | human gut metagenome | biome: human gut; feature: human-associated habitat; material: faeces | place: Denmark | collected 2008/2010 | reverse complement strand
TGACTCAGGCAGACTTAGATTTTCTTATTTTCGTACAACGGAACAAAATAGACTCGGCTTTGTGCAAGTTGCCAATCAAAAAACTGGAAACCGCCTTTTGACACCCGAATCGTATTACGAAATAATCCCTAAAACAGTTTTCGTATATATTTCTTATATCGTTCAAATGCAGATGGGACCGGATAATTCTGAATGCAGTCCTCTGCCTCTAAAAACAGCAATCCCGAATCGTCCTCCTCTAGCTGTGCAACCTTGATCACATAACCGGCCATCTGCCATTCAATATGTGAAAAAATATGTTTTGCCTCCTCTAACTCCTGTATCCGCATCGGAAGCAGTCCCATTTCTTTTACATATTCTAATGCCTCTTCTTCACTCAGATGCCCCTCCACATTTGGAAATTCATAGAGTCCGGCTAAAAGTCCCTTCTCCGGACGTTTATTCAGGATTACACGGCTGCCGTCCCGGATTACAAAAACCGTTTTTTTCTCAATCCGTCTTTGTTTTGCTTTGGACTTCACCGGATATGCCATCTGGCTCCCTTCTTTTTTAGCCATACAGATATTTTGTACAGGGCAGTTGTCACAGTCCGGCTCCCCATTCGGGACACAGACCGTTGCTCCTAATTCCATCAATGCCTGATTGTAAGCACTCGCCGCTTCTTTTGGCATGGATTCTTTCAACTGCTGCTCCATTTGTGTACGAAACGCCTGCTTCATAATATCTGTGTCATCGGCTGTGATCCTCGTGATGACCCGCAGTACATTGCCATCCACCGCCGGAACCGCTATCCCATAAGCGATCGAAGCAATTGCACCTGCTGTATAATGACCGATTCCCTTTAACGTCAGTAGTTTTTCATAATCTGCCGGAAGTTCTCCCTGATACTCCTCCATCACTGTTTTTGCTGCAATCTGCATATTCCGCACACGATTGTAGTACCCCAGTCCTTCCCACAGCTTTAAAAGACGTTCCTCGTCACATTCTGCAAGATGACGGAGATCCGGCAGCTCCTTCGTAAAACGTTCAAAATATGGCTTTACTGCCTCTACTCGGGTCTGCTGTAACATAATTTCCGACACCCATACGCGGTAGGGTGTCGGATTCTCTCTCCATGGAAGAACTCTTTTATGAGTCTCAAACCATGACAGTAACGGTTCATTTATTTTTTCTAACTGGATTTCTGATAACATTCGCTTCCTCATTCCATTTTTTCTACGATTTTTATGTATACAGTATAACATATTTAGAAAGGGCAGAAAAGTACAGGAAAGGATTGACAATTTTTTGTCAAAGTTATAGAATGAACTTACATAGTAATGTACACAAAGACATTTTATTTAGGAGGTTTTTCATGAACAATTTAAAACTTGAAGTTGCAGACGAAATTGCCGTTCTTACTATCTCTAGACCGGCTGCATTAAATGCTTTAAACAGCGAAACACTGGATGAATTAAACGAAGCATTAACAGAAATCGAAGCAAGAGATGATGTTAAGGTTGTTATCTTAACAGGTGGTCCTGACAAGAAGGGCAACGAGTTCAAATCTTTTGTTGCAGGAGCTGACATCTCTGAGATGGTTAACTTCTCTGCTGCAGAGGCAAGAGCATTTGGTATGAAAGCATCTGTTCCTTTCTTCAAATTAATGAACATGCGTCAGGTTACTATCGCTGCTGTAAACGGATTCGCTCTTGGCGGTGGATGTGAGATTTCTATGGCATGTGATATCCGCATCGCTTCTGACAATGCATCTTTCGCACAGCCTGAGACAGGTCTTGGAATCATCCCTGGATTCGGTGGAACACAGAGACTGGCTCGTTTAGTTGGAATGGGAAGAGCAAAAGAATTAATCTTCACATGTGACAACATCAACGCTGAAGAAGCTTACAGAATCGGTCTTGTAAACAAAGTAGTAGCTAAAGAAGAATTAATGAGCACTGCAAAAGACATGGCTAAGAAGATCATCTCTAAAGGAAGCTATGCAGTATCTATCGCAAAAGCTGCAATCAACAATGGTTATGACATGGATATCCAGAACGCAGTTGAGATGGAAGCAAACTTATTCGGTATTACCTGCTCTACACACGACAAGAAAGAAGGAATGACTGCTTTCTTAGAGAGAAGAGCTGCTGATTTAACAGACTTCTAAGAATTTGATTCTTACATAGACATAGAAAATGGAGCTGTCACACTTTATGTGGACAGCCCCATTTTTTATATATCACACCTTATTCCCGAAACCGATATTTTCCTTTCCCCTGTCCCTTTACATTTTCGACAAGTCCTCTTTCTACCAACAGTTTTAACAGTTCCGATGCTCTCGTTGACCTCAAGCCGGTCGTGCTCTCTACACCGGTTCTGCCAAAGACCTCTTCTGTTCCATATTTCTCAAATAAGATCTCGATATGCCCTACGGTCTTATCAGATATATCCGGTAACATATCTACCCGCCATTTATCAATCTCTGCTTTTTCGATCCCAATGTCCGCTTTTTCCGCTCCAATGTCCGCTTTTCTGGTCTCAATGTCCGCTTTTTCGGTTCCAATGTCCGCTTATCCGGCTCCGACTGTTTCACATATTCTTTAAAAGGATCTTGATTCACTACGCAAACCTCCGTCCATAGGCATAAGTAGAAAAGTAAATCACCGATGCGATCAGCACGATCATCGGACCTGTCGCAACATTGGTATAATACGATACCAAAAGTCCCAGCACTCCGGAAAAAATGGAAAATACCACAGAAAAAAAATGATATTCTCGCATATTCTGCGAAATATTCCGGCTGGATGCTGCCGGCAGGATCAACAGTGCATTGATCAAAAGAATCCCGATCCATTTGATTGAAAGCATAACGATAAGAGCGATCAATATGGAAAACAGATTCTCTATGACTTTTACCGGAATCCCCTTGCTCTTTGCAAGCGTCACATTGACACTCTCGGCACACAGTTTGTTAAATGCCAGCACCCAGAAGACTAATGTTACTGCAAAAATAGCTACTAAATAGAGAATTTCCCGTCTGGTAATGCTCAAAATATCTCCAACCAGCAATGCTGAATATTTACTGAAATTGCCTCCCTTTGACAAAATAGCAAGTCCAAGTGCCATACTTGCCGAAGAAAAAACAGAGATTAGCGTATCGGTAGATGCGGTACTCTTTTCCGCGATCTTATTTAAAAGCAGCGCAAATACGATTGCAAAAAGGATCATGGAAAGTGTCGTATCTTTCATTCCAAGCACAGCTCCGATCGCAATTCCGGTCAATGCGGAATGTCCTAATGAATCTGAGAAAAATGCCATTTTTTTGTTCACAATCATAGTTCCAAGAATTCCAAATAACGGAGTAATGATCAGGACTGCCAACAGTGCATTTTTCATAAAACCGTATTCTAACCATTCGGTAAAAACTGCCTGCATCACGCTCTTCCCTCCATTCCAAAGATACGTTCGAACTCCTCACTTGCATAGACTTCCTTCGGCGTTCCCTGCTTTAGGATCGTTTTATTCAGCAGCAGGACTTTGTCTGCATACTTTGCCACATAGTCCAGATCATGGGAGATCAGGATAATTGCCAGATCAAAATTTTTCTTTAAATAATCCATGGTCCGATAGAATAATTCCATACCGTTCTGGTCAATACCGGACACCGGTTCGTCTAATAATAAAAGATTCGGCTCATCCATAATTGCCATTGACAACAGCACCCTTTGAAGCTGACCGCCGGAAAGATTGCACACCTGTCTGTCGATCAGATCTTCTACCTCAAAAATACGCAGGGCTTCCTGAATTTCTTCATAGAGCCGCTTTTTCTTATATAAAAATACCGGTGCCTTTCCCTGATAAGATGCCATCAGATCATAGACACTGAGTGGTGTCCTTTTTTCAATATTTAAAGACTGTGGCACATAACCGATCTTCATGCGCCGCATATGACCGTTTTCCGTATCACGAAAATCAATACTTCCCTCATGCGGAATATCATTTAAAATTGCCCGGATCAGGGTGGTCTTACCGGCACCGTTGCGTCCGATCACTGCATTCAGTGTCCCACAGTGAATGTGCATATTGACATCTTCTAAAATAGTCTGATTTCCAATCGTTACACCTAAGTGGTTCATCTTGATACAGTGCAGCCCACAGGGTTCGATAATTTTTTTCATCACTGCAATGCCTCCTTTAACGCCTCTAAATTGCTGCGCATCGCTTTTAAATAGGCATCCTTTTCATATTTTCCCCGTACACAGGTGTCTAAATAGACTACCGGAACATTGGTCTCTTTTTTTACACTTTCTGCTAATTCTTCGCCGTAAGTCCGTTCCGCTAAAATCATCTTTGCACCGTCTTTTTGAATCGCTGACAACACATCGGCAACTTCGCCAGCACTGACCTGACGTTCCTCGTCAAGATTCAGTGTATAGACATCATTCATATTCCACTCATTTGCCGCATATTCTAATCCCTCATGGAAAAGAACTACTTTCTGACCGTTGCCATTACAGGTATCACGATATTCTTCTGTCAGATCAACTATCTGTTCACAATAGGCATCTGCATTTTTCTGATAGATTTTTTTATTTGTCTCATCCACTTCTGACAGACCTTTGGCAATGTTTTGCACCTGCTTTTGATATTTCTCTGTATCCATCCACAGATGTGCATTTTCACCGGACATTTCGATACCTTCTCCTGCCTCGATGATCGTCAGGTTTGGATAACGCGAAGCAACCTCCGATAAAAAGTTTTCAATACCTCCACCATTGATGATAAATACATCTGCTTTTGAAAGCAGCACCATATCTTCCGGTGTCAGCTGATAATCGTGTAAACATCCGGTCTGTGGTTCACTCAGATTTTCCAAAGTGACTGATTCACAGCTGTCTGTGACATTCATCGCAGCAACATACATCGGATAAAAAGAGGTGACCACCCGAAGCTGTTCTGTCGCCTCTTTTTTCTCCTCATGGTTAACATAAATCGAAACCGTACCAAGGGAGATCATTGCGATCACGACCAGCAGGCAGAATACAAATCCATACTTTTTTCTATTCATCTTCATTCTCCGAAACTTCACTCTCTAAAATGGAATCCATCAGATTCCAGATTTCTTCTCTTCCCTGCTTGCTGGTTGCAGAAAACGGAATGACAATACTCTCTTTTTTCAATCCAAGTCCTTCTCTGACTAACTTCACATGCTTCGAGATCTGGCTTCTTTTGAGCTTATCCATCTTCGTTGCAATGATGATCGGCTCATATCCCTGATAGACGATCCAGTCATACATCATCTTATCATTCGCAGAAGGCGCATGACGGATGTCAATCAGTAAAAATACTGCCCGAAGCTGCTTTGAGTTATGCAGATAATTCTCGATCATCTGTCCCCACTTTTTTTTCTCTGATTCTGCCACCTTCGCATAACCATATCCCGGAAGGTCTACTAAATACATCACATCATTGATATTATAAAAATTAATGGTCTGTGTCTTTCCCGGTTGTGCAGATGTCCTTGCTAACGACTTTCTGTTCATCAACGCATTGATCAGAGATGATTTTCCGACATTTGATTTTCCTGCAAACGCAATTTCCGGTTTTTGGTTGTCCGGCAGTTTACTTGTATAACCGCAGACAGTCTCTAAATTTACCTCTTTGATAATCATGATTTCTCCTGCTTTCCATATCCTGATGTTTCTATGCTGTAAAAGCCTGCTCTAAAACCTCATCCATGCTTTCCACATAGACGATTTCAAGTCCTTTGGTAATCTCTGCTGAAACCTCTTCTACATCTTTTTCGTTTTTCTTCGGAACACATACGGTTTTAATTCCCGCATTTTTCGCTGCTAATAGTTTTTCTTTTAAACCTCCGATCGGAAGCACTCTTCCACGCAGTGTGATCTCTCCTGTCATTGCAATATCAGCCCGTACTTTTTTACCTGTCGCCGCTGAAAGCATTGCTGTTGCCATCGTGATTCCGGCAGACGGTCCGTCTTTTGGCACAGCCCCTTCCGGAACATGGATGTGTATATCGTTTTCTTTAAAAAATTCTTTGTCAATGCCCCATTTTTTACTGATGGCACGGATATAACTAAGTCCGATCTGAGCGGACTCCTTCATCACATCGCCAAGCTGCCCGGTCAATTTAATATCGCCCTTGCCCGGCATAACATTGACCTCTATCTGCAGGGTATCTCCACCGACGCTTGTCCATGCCAGTCCACGCACAATACCAATCTCATCCTGTTCATTCGCCTTGTCAAAGCTGTATTTTTCTTTTCCAAGATATTTTTCTAAATTACTCTCGGTGATCTTGATCTTTGTCTTATCTCCCTGATAGATCTCTCTGGCTGCCTTCCGGCAGATTTCTCCGATCTTACGCTCTAAATTACGCACTCCGGCTTCTCTGGTATATCCGGAGATCATGCGGCGCAGTGCGGAACTGCTGATCGTAAGCTCCCCGTCTTTGAGACCGTTTTTCTTCATCTGTTTCTGGATCAGATGCTCTTTGGCAATATGCTCTTTTTCATTTTCCGTATAACTGCTGACTTCGATCAGCTCCATACGGTCTAGCAGCGGTCTTGGGATATCCTGTACGGAATTTGCCGTTGCTATGAAAAGCACCTCCGATAGATCAATAGGAATCTCTACATAGTGGTCACGGAACTTTACATTCTGTTCCCCGTCTAAAACCTCTAACAGTGCAGACGAAGTATCCCCCTTATAATCACTGCTTACTTTATCGATCTCATCTAATAAGATCAGCGGATTCTTCACGCCTGCACTGCGCAATCCGTTCACTAAACGTCCCGGCATTGCTCCGACATAAGTCTTTCTATGTCCACGGATCTCTGCTTCATCACGGACACCGCCTAAGCAGATACGGACATATTTTTTATCCAAAGCCTTGGCTACTGAACGTGCAATACTGGTTTTTCCTGTTCCCGGAGGTCCTACTAAACAGATGATCGGGCTGTCTCCCTTGCTCGTCAGGTTACGGACTGCTAAAAATTCTAACATTCGCTCCTTGACCTTCTCTAAGCCATAGTGGTCCTCATCAAGAATACGCTCTGCATTCTTTAAATCCTTATTGTCTTTTGATGCCTTATTCCACGGCAGTTCTAACAATGTCTCGATATAGCCGCGTGTTACCGCACTCTCCGAAGAACTCGAAGAAATATTCTTAAAACGGTCAATCTCTTTTTGGATCCGTTCCTTTACTTCTTTCGGTGCCTTTAACTTCTTTAAGGACTCTTCGTATTGTTCTGCATCGCTCTGGGTATTGTCTTCCCCTAATTCCTCACGGATGACTTTTAACTGTTCCCTTAAAATATATTCTCTCTGATTCTTCTCTACCTTACTCTTAATCTTCATCGCAAGGTCATTACGGATCGTTGCAATGTCAATTTCCCGTAAGAGAATTGCCATCAGAACTTCATAACGCTCGGTAATGGTAACTGCTTCTAATATCCTCTGTTTCTCCTCATAGCCGATTGGAATGCTGTTTGCGATCGTATCGATCAGACGGTCTAATTCATGGATCTCCTGGATCGGTTTTGCCGCCTCTTTGCCATTCTTGGAATTGTAAGTACAAAACTGTTCATATTTTTCTTCTAAGCAGCGGATCATTGCCTCTCTGGCATTTTCAGGGATATCCTCTAAGCCATCCTCTGTAAAACGGATCACTTCCGCTAAAAGATATTCTTCCGTCTCCGTAAAACAATTCAGCTCTGCACGCTCGATGCCCTCGACTAATACACGCACAAGATCATTCGGCATTTTAATGACCTGTTTGATCTCTGCCACTAATCCGATGCTGTACAGATTTTCTGCTGTTGGCTCTTCCTCTTCCGGATTTTTCTGAGTCAGAAGAAAAATCTCCTGCTCATCCATCATTGCCTCTTCTACTGCCTTTATTGATTTTCCCTGCTAACGTCAAAATGGGCTACCATGCCTGGCAGTATGGTTAGCCCTCTTAACGCAACAGTTGGTAATTGTTTTATAATACTACTCATCAAATATCAACCCCTGTTTATGCGATATTTTTTTCAATCATTGGTTCCTTTTCTTCTTCTACAGAATCTTTTGTGATCGTACATGCGATTACCGATTCATCGGACGGCACACGATACATCAGATCAAGCAGAATGCCTTCGACGATCGCACGAAGTCCTCTGGCTCCGGTTTTTCTCTCGATTGCTTTTTTCGCAATTGCCTCTAATGCTTCTTCTTCAAAGTTCAGACGCACTCCGTCTAATTCAAAGAGTTTCTGATACTGTTTTACCAGTGCATTCTTTGGCTCTTTCAAAATGCGGATCATTGCCTCTTCATCTAATTCATTCAAGGATACGGTAACCGGCACACGTCCGATAAACTCCGGTATCAAGCCAAACTTAATGAAATCTTCCGGTATTGCTTTCTGGAATGCTTCGCTGATCTTCTGGTGGTTCTTATCTGCAATTTCTGCATTGAATCCCATCGAACCCTGCTCTGTTCTGGCATCCACAATTTTTTCTAATCCGTCAAACGCACCTCCGCAGATGAACAGGATATTTGTGGTGTCGATCTGGATCAGCTCCTGATGCGGATGCTTTCTTCCACCCTGTGGTGGTACACTTGCCATTGTTCCTTCTAAAATCTTTAAAAGCGCCTGCTGTACACCCTCACCGGAAACATCTCTTGTAATCGACACATTTTCGGATTTTTTCGTAATCTTATCAATTTCGTCAATATAGATGATACCGTACTGTGCACGTTCCACATCATAGTCTGCTGCCTGAATGATCTTAAGCAGGATATTTTCCACATCCTCACCTACATATCCGGCTTCTGTCAGTGTGGTTGCATCTGCAATTGCAAACGGTACATTTAAAATACGTGCTAACGTCTGTGCTAACAATGTCTTACCGGAACCGGTCGGTCCTAACATCAGAATATTACTTTTCTGAAGCTCCACATCTAAATCCAATGGAGCAGTAATTCTCTTATAATGATTGTAAACTGCCACAGACAGCACTTTTTTTGCTTCGTCCTGTCCGATAACATATTCATCTAAAAATGCTTTCAGCTCTTCCGGCTTATAGAGATGAATCTCCTCTGCCATGCCTTCCGGCTGCACATTTTCCTCTTCTTCAAATTCTTCCTCGATAATTTCTGTGCATACCTCTACACATTCATCGCAGATAAATGCACCATTTGGTCCCGCAATCATCTTACGGACCTGTTCCTGTGACTTTCCGCAAAAAGAACATCTGATCTTGTCTTCTATATTACGTCCTGCCATATACTCTCCCTTCAATCTACAACGAGGACATCCCAAAATTGTCAAATCTTCATTTTGAGCTGCCCTCACTTTTTACTCACAATTATCTGTTTGTAATGATACTGTCAATGATACCGTATTCTTTTGCTTCTTCGGCACTCATGTAATAATCACGCTCGGTATCCTGTGCCACCTGCTCGATCGGTTTTCCTGTGTTCGCAGCGATAATCTCATTTAATTTTTTCTTTGTCTTTAAAATGTTCTCTGCTGCGATCTGGATCTCCGTTGCCTGTCCTTTTGCTCCGCCGGACGGCTGATGGATCATGATCTCAGCATTCGGCAATGCCATTCTCTTGCCCTTTGTACCACCGGCTAACAGGAATGCTCCCATACTCGCAGCCATACCGATACAAATGGTAGAAACATCACACTTAATATACTGCATTGTATCATAAATTGCAAATCCGGCAGATACAGAACCACCCGGACTGTTAATGTAAAGGTGAATATCCTTGCTTGGATCTTCTGCCTCTAAAAATAACATCTGTGCAATAACAATATTTGCAGATACATCTGTCACTTCTTCTCCTAAGAAGATAATTCTGTCTTTTAAAAGTCTTGAATAAATATCATATGACCGTTCTCCACGGCTGGTCTGTTCAACGACATAAGGCACTAAACTCATAATTTCTGTCCTTTCTTACGCGAAAATTACTTTTCTACAGTTGAATTTACGATAAGATCTACTGCCTTCTGGATAGCAATATCACTTCTGATCTGCTTTCCTTCAAATTCTCCCATAAATTCTTTAATCTGTGAAAGTTCCATCTTATACATATCAGCCATCTTCTGAAGCTCTGCATCGAATTCTTCATCGGATACCTGAATATCTTCTGCCTTTGCAACTGCTTCAAGTACCAGTCTTGTCTGGATTCTCTTAACAGCTTCCGGCTTCATTTCTTCTACAATCTTATCTGCTGTCATACCTGTGTACTGGAAGTACTGGTCGATAGATAAGCCCTGCTGCTGTAATCTCTGTGCAAAGTCTTCTACCATTCTGTTTACCTGTGTATTAATCATAGCTTCCGGAATGTCCATCTTAGATGTTTCTACAATCTTAGCGATTGCTTCGTCTTCCTTCTTAGCCTTTGCTTCATTTTCCTTGCGAACGGAAATTGTCTTCTTTAAGTCTTCCTTGTATTCAGCAAGTGTATCGAAATCTGATACATCCTGTGCAAAATCATCATCTAATTCAGGAAGCTGCTTTTCCTTGATTTCCTTTACGGATACCTTGAATGTAGCCGGCTTGCCCTTTAATTCTTCTGCATGATATTCTTCCGGGAATGTTACGTTGATTTCTTTTTCTTCGCCAATGTTCATGCCGATTAACTGTTCTTCAAAGTTGTCGATGAATGAATGAGAACCGATTGTTAAAGGATAGTTTTCACCCTTTCCGCCTTCAAATGCAACACCGTCAACAAAACCTTCAAAGTCAATAACAGTCATATCGCCGTCTTTAACAGCTCTGTCTTCTACTGTTACTGTTCTTGAGTTCTGTTCCTGAACCTTCTTTAATTCTTCTTCAACATCAGCATCTGTAACTTCTGTATCACACTTCTCTACTTCTACACCCTTGTACTGTCCAAGTTCTACTTCTGGCTTAACAGCTACAACAGCTTCAAATATGAAAGGCTTTCCAGCTTCAATCTGAACTACATTAATCTTAGGCTGTGAAACTATCTCTAATTCGCTTTCATCTGCTGCCTTAGCATAAGCATCAGGAATAATTGCATTAGCTGCATCTTCGTAGAAGATTTCTGTTCCGTAAAGCTTTTCTACCATCTTTCTTGGAGCCTTGCCTTTTCTGAAACCAGGAACACTAATCTTATTCTTATTCTTATTAAAAGCTGTATTAAGACCTGCTTCGAATTCTTCAGCTGTAGCCTCGATTACAAGCTTGACCATATTCTTTTCTTCCATATTCTCAACTTTAAAACTCATTGTTAATAATTCCTCCTTAAATATATATATGAAGTCTCTTTTCTATTCGTACAATGTACATACTAATGAATTGTATCACATCAGGTATTAATTTGCCAATATATTTTTTAT
>OGQJ01003205.1_pt1 | contig 11386 bp, 8 predicted proteins | sample 1553161 | NCBI WGS metagenome assembly OGQJ01 (sample SAMEA2579923, study PRJEB22360) | human gut metagenome | biome: human gut; feature: human-associated habitat; material: faeces | place: Denmark | collected 2008/2010 | reverse complement strand
AAGCCGTATCAGCGCTGAGGGCAGCCTTCAGGTTTCCCGCGCGGTTTATAAGCAGGTTATCGGTAAACAGCCGGAAGACCTGAGCGAACCCGACAACATTCACGAGTTCCTGCCCGCGACTTTTGAACAGGCGCTGGCTTATACGATGAGCAACAACTACGAAGTTTTGGCCGCCAAACGGGCGCTTGAAGCCAGCGAATACACGGTTAAGGCCAACTACGGCGCGCTGCTGCCGCAGGTTGCCGCTACCGGCGAAGTCGCGCAGACGAAAAACGATCCCAAACACAGCGGCTTGAACGATACCACCGTCGACAGCGTCGAATTCGGCATCAATATGACGATCCCCCTGTACGACGCCGGTGAAAACCGTGCCAAAATCCGCCAGAGCAAATATACCAAATGGCAGGCTCACGAGCAGGTTCTGAGTGCCGAGCGCGCCGCCGTTTCCGACATCACCAGCTACTGGGAGTCGATGGTGGCCAACGATGCCATGATCAAGGCTCTGCAGGATCAGGTCAAAGCCAACGAAATTGCTCTTGACGGCGTAAGAAAAGAAGAGGCTCTCGGCAACCGTACGGTGCTGGATGTGCTGAACGCTTTTCAGCTGTTGCTCGATTCCAAGGTCGAAGTGGTTAAGGCGCGCCGCGAATATTATCTGTCGGCCATGCAGGTTATGCAGGCAATGGGCAAGCTGACGGCCGAAAACCTGAAGCTTAATGTTGAATTGTATCATCCGAAGAAATATTATAAGGAAACCCGGGGCAAATGGTTGTCCTTGTCAACGGATGATTAATACGGGAAAATAATATGGCAGAACAGGAAAACAAAGAACTCTCAATGGCCGAAATTCTGGCCTCCATCCGTAAAATCCTCGAGGAAAGCGGAGCGGACGAAGCTTTGCGCCGTAAGGAAGCGGAAGAAGAGGTGTTTGAACTGCAGCCTTCGATGATCGTCCGCGAAGAGCCGGCGGCAAAACCGGAGATTCCTTCTGCCGTTCCCGGACGCCTGATATCGGAAGCCCGCAAAACAAGGGTTGCGGACGAAGAAACGGCAGAGTATTTTGCCGGTGCAAACCGGCACTTTGCCGCCGCGGAAGAGTTTTCCGCCGCCGGGGCGGACGGTTTTTCTTTGCCCGGAGTTATTGTCGGCCGGCCGGAAGAAAAAGTGGCCGCGGTTCCGGCCGAAGAAAAAAACACTCCGGCGGAAGAAACGGTTTTGCCGCCGGCAGTTTCCGCCGCGGAACCCGATGAGCGGGAAAAGGCCGCTCCCGCTGGTCGGGAGGAGACGTCGTCGGCGGATGTTTCCGAAGAAATCATCAGCAGTTTTACCCGGATGTTTGAACAAAACGATTTCCGCCGCCGCGCCGAACAGCCGGCTTTCGACGCCGATGCCCTTTTGCGCGGAATTGCCCGGCAGGCGGTTGCGGAAAAGCTTGATAACCGGATGCTGCAGGAAACGGTAAGGGAAACCGTGGTTCCTGTTTTGGAGGAATGGCTTTCCCACTATCTGCCGAAACTGGTTGCCGAAGAAGTTAAACGAGTGATGGTAAAGGCCGGCGGACGCTGACGGAGAATTTTCCGTCGGCGCCGGCCTCCCTGTTTGCTGCCCACGAAGCTGTGAAAACTTTGCGGGCTGTTTGCGTTTTTAGTGATGAAATCTGTTAAAATTGGAAAAATAATATGTTAGACAAGACTTACGATCCGAAAAACTTTGAAGAAAAAATTTATGCCGAGTGGGAAGCCGCCGGCGATTTCAAACCGAACATGAACAAAAACAAGGAAGCCTTTGCCGTCGTCATTCCGCCGCCGAACGTCACCGGCGTTCTGCACATGGGGCATGCGCTGGACGACACTTTGCAGGATATCCTTATCCGCTATAACCGCATGCTCGGCAAAAACGTTTTGTGGCAGCCCGGCATGGACCACGCCGGCATCGCCACTCAGATGGTGGTTGAGAGAAATCTTGCCGCGGAAGGAATTACCCGCCACGATCTCGGCCGTGAAAAGTTTATCGAAACCGTCTGGCAGTGGAAGGAAAAGTCCGGCGGCACCATTTGCAAGCAATTGCGGCGTCTGGGCGCTTCCTGCGACTGGTCGCGGGCACGCTTCACCATGGACGAAGGCCTCTCGCGGGCGGTGCGCAAAATCTTTGTCCGCCTTTATAAGGACGGTTTGATTTACAAGGCCAAAAAACTGGTTAACTGGGATTCGAAATTCATGACCGCAGTTTCCGATCTGGAAGTTGTACAAAAGGAAACCGTCGGCAAAATGTACTATTACAAATATCCGATCAAAGGGGAAGAAGGCGAGTTTGTTCATATTGCCACCACCCGGCCGGAAACCATGTTCGGCGATACCGCGGTTGCCGTTTCCAAAGACAATGAAAAGTTAAAACATCTGATCGGCAAAGAATGCATTATTCCGATCATCAACCGGGCGATTCCGATTGTGGCCGACGACCATGCCGACCCGGAAAAGGGAACCGGTGCGGTTAAAATTACCCCGGCGCACGATTTCAACGACTTTGAAGTCGGCAAACGTCATAACCTGCCGCTGATCAATATCTTGAACCCGGATGCCACCTTAAACGAGAATACGCCGTTTGCCGGCATGGATACTCAAAGCGCGCGCAAGGCAACCATTGCCAAATTGGAAGAATTGGGCTTTATGGAAAAAATCGAAGATCACCCGATGGTTATCCCTTACGGCGACCGTTCCAACGTCGTGATCGAACCGATGCTGACCGACCAGTGGTTCGTTGACGCGCCGACGCTGGCCAAAGAGGCGATTCGCGCGGTTGAAGACGGGGAAATGCAGTTTGTGCCGAAGTCTTACGAGAAAACTTATTTCGAATGGATGCGCAACATTCAGCCGTGGTGCATTTCCCGCCAGCTGTGGTGGGGACACCAGATGCCGATTTGGTACGGTCCCGACGGCGAGATATTCTGCGAGGAAAACGAAGAGGAAGCACAGGCGGCAGCCGACAGGCATTACGGATCCCGGGTTGAGCTGACGCGCGAAACCGACGTGCTCGACACCTGGTTTTCTTCCGGCCTGTGGGCTTTTTCGACTTTGGGCTGGCCGGATAAAAGCGAATATCTGGACACTTTCTATCCGACTTCGGTTCTCGTTACCGGTTTTGACATCATTTTCTTCTGGGTTGCCCGGATGATGATGATGAGTATGTACGTAATGAAAAAAGTGCCGTTCAAAAAGGCCTATATTCACGGTCTGGTTCGCGACGAACAGGGACGCAAAATGTCCAAGTCCAAAGGCAACACCGTCGATCCGATGGAAATCATCGAAAAGTACGGCGCCGACGCCTTGCGCTTCTTTATGGCGGCAATGGAAACCCAGGGGCGCGACATCAACGTTTCCGAGGCCAGAATTCAGGGCTACCGCAACTTTGCCACCAAACTGTGGAACTCTGCCCGTTTCGGCGAAATGAACGAATGCGCGCTGCCGGCGGATTTTGACGAAAACGGCGTTAAGCACCCGGTCAACCGCTGGATTGTTGCCAAAGTTAAGGAAGCAACCGTCGAGCTGACCGAAAATCTTGACAACTTCCGCTTTTCCGATGCCGCCAATACCGTTTACCAGTTTGTCTGGGGGGCGTTCTGCGACTGGTATATCGAAATGATTAAACCGATTTTGTACGGCAGCAACGAAGAGGAAAAAGCGGAAACCCGCGCGGCGTTTGCCTGGGTTTTAAATCGTATTCTGGTTATTTTGCATCCGTTTATGCCGTTTATTACCAGCGAACTGTGGAACAATACCGGCACCCGCAGCGAACGTCTGATCAATGTCTCCTGGCCGAAAAACGAGAGCTTTGACACTGCCGCCATCGGCGACATCGACTGGGTGATTGAACTGATCGGTTCAATCCGTTCGCTCCGGGCGGAAATGAATTTGCCGGCCGGTGCCAAGCTGACGGTTCTGCTGAAAGGCGCCAATGCGGATTCGCTTGCGCATCTGCTGCGCTTTAAACCGATTATCTGCTCTCTGGCGCGGCTGGAAGACATCTGCGGCTATGAGGACGAAATTACGCCCGACATGGTACAAAGCGTTTTCCGCGAAGCCTCGCTTTTGATCCCGCTTAAGGGCGTAGTTGATTTTGCCGCCGAGCGCGAACGCCTGCAAAAGGAACTGGCCGGACTGGAGCAAAATCTTGCCGGTTACGAGCGCAAGTTGTCAAATCCGAGTTTTGTCGAACGTGCGCCGGCCGCGGTGGTTGAGGAAGAAAAGCGCCGCCGGGCGGAGGCTTTGGAAAACAAGGCCAAAGTTGAGGAAGCGCTGGCACGGATCGTCGGGCTGTAATCAAAAAACAAAGCCTTGCCGCCTCATTGGCGCAGGGCTTTATTTTTGAATAAAGGTGCGGACAATGAAGTTTTTTTTGCGGAAAAAGGTTTATGCCGCCGCCGCTGCGGCGTTGACGCTGGTTTGGGTGCTGCTGTATGCAAACCGCTACCACATATACCGCTGTCTGCCGGCGCGCGACGGCGGAGAGCTTGTCCTTTCCGGCGGCGTACTGGTTGACCGCGTTGCGCACCAACCCTTCAGCGGTCGGGCAAGGCTGAAAAACGGAGAACAAACGCTGGTTTTGTCTTATGACGAAGGGCGGCCTGACGGGTTGGGGGTTGCCTGTCAAGACGGGCGGATAAAAGAAATTGTCAATTGGAAAAAAGGCCGCCGCGACGGCAAGTTTATGTCGCTTGAAAACGGCCATCCGCATGTATCCGGAACTTATCGGCAGAACGCCAAAAACGGAGAATGGATACAATATGACGAAAACGGGCGGATCGCTCTCAGTCGCAACTACCGGGATGATGTTCCCGAAGGCGTTGCCCGCCGCTATTACCCGAACGGCCGGGTATATATCCATATGAATTATCACGACGGCATTCCCGACGGATATTATGTGATGTATGCGGAAAGCGGCGAGCCGATTGTGGAGGCTTTTCTTAAAAACGGACATTTTGAAGCGGTCAAACGCTATAATCCGAATTATCAGCTGCCGGATCGCGACGAAAACGGCGGGATCGTTATTCGCGGACTGCAAAATGAAGAGGAAGGCAGGAACAGGCTGCTGCCGGTTGTTCAATAGCCGGAGAACGGAAAATGTTTAAACGCGGCTTGGGGCGTTATGTGTCCGGGCAGCAGTCAGCAGCGCGATTTCGCCGCTTTGTTCCGTTACCGACGGTGCATTTCTTCCTCGGGCGGCATCTTCCGGTTTAAACGCGGCTTGGGGCGTTATATGTCAGAACGGCTGCTGCATTTTTGTCGCTTGAGGATGCCGTTAACGAGGCGTTCCTGTTGTTTACGGCCTTTTGCAGATCCTTGGCCGACGTTTTGGCCGCAATGTCGGCCAAATCTTCAAGCAAAATGACTTTGTCGGCAACGACCTTTTGCCAATACTGCCGCAGTTCGTCATCGTCGATCGGTTTTTCTGTTTTGGCAACGTATGGACGCACCCGGTTGATCTCGTCCATCCGCTGCATGTCTTCGGTAATTTCGGAGGTCCCGGTTAAAAAGGCAAAGCCGCACAAAGCCAGTTTGGTGAAATTGTTTTGCAAACGATGCAGTTTTTCTGTTTTGTTCCGGTTGCCGACATTTTGTGCGGCGGCGGAAAAAGTAGCCGCGGTCAGGAGCAGAACGGATGCCGTTTCTTTGGCAATTTCCGGCGGCACGAGAAGCGGAGAAACGACGGCCGTTGCCGCTGCCGCTGCGCCGACGCCGCTCAGAAAGCGCGATCCGCAGACGGCCAGCCTGCTTTTGACGGAAGATTGTTTTGCGTCTTTTTCCATTGTCTGCCTTCTCTTTGTTACAGTCCGTATTTGCTCCAGTCGACGGGGATTTTCTCCGTGTGGCGGAGAGCGGTTTCATAATGGTCGGCAATCTCCTGCCCGCGGACTTCGACCATGATCGCGTTGTCCGTGTTTGCCAGCGTCTGCCGTATTTCGGGACTGATATTGTCGAGGATCACGTTTTGTCCGGGATTACGGACGAGCAGGGCATGTTTTCCGCCGTCGTACAGAATAATCGGCCGCTCTTTTTTTCCTTCCGGTTGCGGCAGAAAGATCAAGAGCTTTCCGTCTTCGTCGGTTTTGATGATGTAAAGTCCGGCGATCAGTGTCTGAGTCATATCCGATAAACTTTCAAAAAGAAAAAACCGCCGGCCGGTTACCGTGTTTTTGATACGGTTTTCGGCCGGCGGAAAATGCCGTTAACGGGACTCTCCGCCCCCTCTTCCGTAACCGCGGGACGGGAGCTGTCCGTTGTTGCCGGCATTTCCCGCGATGTTGGAATTGTTCTGTTTTGCTTGTTCTTTTTCCGCTTTCAGACGGCGCTGGATAGGGCTGAAATCATGCTTCGGCATTCCGATTTTCATGACCAGAATCGGCGGCAGCCCGATATCGGCCAGATCATTTTTGACGTTGTCGATTTCTGTTGACGCTTCGGTAAGGTAGGGAGTAACCGCGTCACGTGCCGCATTGCCTTTGTAAAATTCGTCTTTAACCAGTTTTTCGTATTCTTCGTTGATTTTTCTGGTTGCGCGAGCCGCCTGGGTCTGCTGCATGAAAGAGAACAGATTTTGGGCTGCTTCCGGCGGCATGTCACGAACCTGCATCTTTTCGGAACCGCGGATCACTTCTTTGAATTTTTCTTTTTCCTCGGGCGTCAGGGATTTGCATTTGTCGGAAACCAGATAGTCCAGGGTTTTGTCAGTGTTGTCACTGTATGCGGCATACAGTTTAGCGACGGCTTTGGCCGCGCCGATGGCGTCCGCGGCACCGTTCCTGTTGCCCGAACCGCTGTTTTTGATAAATTCTTCATATTTGTTACGCAGACCAAAGTCTTCCCACCAGTCACGGAACGGAGAAAAGTTGTAAGCGCCGATTGCGCCACGGATACAGCGGCAGTCGACGTTGTTTTTGTTGGCGGGGTCTTGCCAGTTGATTCCTTTTTGCTTCAGCTGGTGGGCAAACTGCAGAGCCAGGTCTCGCCGGTATTTGATTACCTTGGGGTTGTTTTTGCCGTTTTTGCCTTCCGCCGCGTCAATCATCTTGTCGAATTTGGTTTGCGACAGCTTTAATCCGACCGGAACGATCAGCGCCCGGCCGCAGGCGGCGCGGATGGAGCCTTCGTTGGCGTCGCTCATGGTGCCGAATTTGACCCGGCTGATGCCGGCGTCTTTGTAGGCGTCCATAATTCTGTCGGCATAAGTGTCGCTCAACGGTTTTCCGTTCGGCGTAGAGAACGAAATTTCCAATCGTCCGTCTTTGTCCATTTTAACGTAAAGCTTGCATTCGCTGCGAACCTTGACGTCTTTGGTTTTCTTGTCGATGACGCCGTCTTGTTCCATGTTTTCGGGATTTTCCTTGTCAAACGTGGTGAAGACAGTGTAACCGCTTTTGTAAGTGATAAAGTAGCTGAGGTTGCGGCGTTTGTTTTTGTCCATCCACTTGGTGAGCGATTCGACGGCGTTGTCGTAAGCGTTTGCCGGCGCTTTGTTGCGATCCGTTTTCTGAATCGGCAGCGTGCCAAAAGGCAGACCTTCGCCGTTGCCTTCTGACGCCTCGTTTCCTCTCTGTGTTTCGCCGTTTTCCCGGTCTTCTTCGTACGGAGTGTCGTTGTCGTTTGCAGACTGGTTGACGGTAAGCGCATCTGCCGCGCCGGAAGTTACGAACTCGTCGCCGCCGCGTTTGGTTTCGTTCTCGGCTTCCTTTTTGACCGCGGCAAACAGTTCTTCCGTCCTGGCGTCCGCGTTTTCAAGCTTCAACCCGTCCATGTCGACGAAGGAAGCAAGTCCGCGGCGGTCGAGCCAGGCGAGTATCTCCCTTAGCTGGTCGGGACTCATTCCGTTCGGATCAAAAGACAGTTTGCCGTCATGAATTTGGAAGGATACGTCGGCCGGTTTCATGATTTCGACGGCCAGAAACAGGTTGCCGTTCTGGTCTTCGCAGATTTTTGCGCGGGTTTTGTCGGTATCGCGTTCGTTTTCCTTTTCCCGGTTTTCGGTATGAACTTCTTCGTTGGCCGTTTCTTTCAGGGAAAAAAGGGTGGTGTAAAGTTCCGGATTTTTGTCAAACAACTCCAGATCGTTTAAGGCATTTTTATAAGCCATTTCCTCTTTGCGTTTACGCAGAAACGCCTCCCGCGCTTCTCGGTCGCCGCCGATTTCTTCCGGAACTTCGGTAACTTGGGAAATGCGGCTCCGCAGCACGTTTCTGACTTCTCCGGCAGCATGCGGACGCTTGTCGGCAAATGCCTGAAAGTCAAGCGGAATAAAAGGTTTGTCTTCAATGTTGTTGGTGGCTTTGGTAACCATAAAATCCTCCCTGCAAAAGGCTCTGATATAGGTTCATCATATCATGATTATACAAAAAAGCAAGCTGTTTTTGACAAAAAAAGAGGCCGCGCCGCCGCCGAAAGTCAGTGATATTTGCGGACGATGCCGCTTAAAATTCCCTGCACTTTCACCCGCGAAGGATGCAGTTTGCGGATTTCGTATGCGGGGTTGCAGGGTTTCAGCCAGATTTCGTCTTTTTTCTTTTGCCAGACTTTGAGCGTTGCCTCGGCGTCATCGATGAGGGCGACGACGATTTGTCCGTTTTCGGCGTTTTCGGCTTTGCGGATGATGGCGGTGTCGCCGTCCAAGATGCCGGCTTCGATCATGGATTCTCCTTCAACCGTCAGGGCGTAGAATTTGCCCCGGCTGACCATGTTGAGGGGAACGGTGATGCTTTCGTTTTCGTCGGCAATGGCGGCGATCGGCGTGCCGGCGGCGATTTTGCCGTAAAGGGGAATTTGGATTGCCGCCCCCTGCAGAGCCTGCCTGATTTTCTTTTCTTCCTCGATGATTTCCCGCGGTTTGAAGCGGGGAATGCGCAGAACCTCGAGCGCGCGGGCCTTGTGCGGCAGCTTTTTGATGAAGTCGCGTTCGATCAGCTCTTCGATCAGGGCGTGGATGCCCGATTTCGATTTGATGCCCACCGCCTGTTTCATCTCTTCAAAAGAAGGGCAGCAGCCGTTTTCCTTGATCGAATTGTCGATAAACATCAGCAGCTTGTATTGTTTCGGGGTCAGCATCTTCTTCTTTCCTTCGCGTTTATGGTTTGATTATCTGTTCTACTTTAGTTCTTTGCCGCCGTCAAGCAATTATTAGGTTGAAAAGTTTTCGGCTTTTGTTTATAGTGACGGAAAAACAAACGAGAACTTGAAAAGAACAGGAATTTACCAATGGCAACAGAAACCAACATCCACAGAGAATCCCGCCTGGCAAAACTCAATGCCCTGACGGAAAAAGGCTACAATCCCTATCCGTATTGTTTCAAACCGAATGCTTTTGCCGCCGATTTGCAGGAAAAATACAAAGATCTGCCGGCCGGAGAAAATACCGAAGACCGGGTGACGGTTGCCGGCCGCGCGATGGCGGTGCGCAACAGCGGCATGTTCATCGATTTGAAAGACAAGAGCGGAAAGATCCAGGTTTTCTGCCACAAAAGCCATCTTGACGAGGCCGGGCTGGAACTTTTGAAATGCCTGGACGTCGGCGATTTGGTCGGCGTTTCCGGCTTTGTCCGCCGCACCCCCCGCGGAGAGCTTTCGATTGCTGCCGAAAAGTTTGACATTATCGGCAAATCCCTGCAGCCGCTGCCGGAAAAGTTCCACGGCCTGACCGACATTGAAGCCAGATACCGCCAGCGTTACGTCGACTTCATCATGAACGACGACAGCCGCGAAATTTTCAAAAAACGCTGCCGGATCACTTCGGCCATCCGCCGCTATTTTGAGGAACACGGTTTCCTTGAGGTGGAAACGCCGATGCTGCACCCGATCATGGGCGGCGCCAACGCCAAGCCGTTTGTTACCCACCACAATGCGCTCGATATGGACCTTTACCTGCGCATTGCGCCGGAGTTGTACCTCAAACGTCTGGTCGTCGGCGGGCTGGACCGCGTGTTTGAAATCGGCCGCAACTTTCGCAACGAAGGCGTCGACAAAAAGCATAATCCCGAGTTCACCGCGCTGGAAGCCTATCAGGCCTATGCCGACTATAACGACATGGCCGAGCTTATTCCCGATCTGATTCGCTATGTCTGCGAACAGGTGCTGGGCAAGCCGTCGTTTACTTTTAACGGACAGGAAATCGACGTTTCCCGGCCTTTCCCGCGCAAATCGATCGTCGATCTGGTCAAAGAATATGCCGGCATTGACCTGATGGCGGCTAAAACCGTGGAAGAAGCGCGCGAAATGGCGAAGTCGATCGGTATTGACGCTTCCGAATGTTCCAACTGGGGCAAAGTCGTGCAGCTGGTGTTTGACGAGAAGGTCGAAGCCAATCTGATTCAGCCGGTGCTGGTCATGGACATGCCGCGCGACGTTTCGCCGCTGGCCAAAACCCACCGGAGCAATCCGCGTCTGGTCGAACATTTTGACGCCTATGCCTGCGGTATGGAACTCGGCTGCGCCTATTCCGAACTTTCCAACCCGCTTGAACAGCGCGCCCGCTTCGACGCCCAGTGCGCCGAACGCGAAGCCGGCGACGACGAGGCTCAGATGCTGGACGAGGACTTTGTCAACGCGTTGGAAAACGCGCTGCCGCCGACCGGCGGAATGGGAATGGGGATTGACCGCCTGGCCATTCTTCTCACCGGTGCGGAAACGATCCGTGACGTTATCGCTTTTCCGACTTTGCGCAACAAATAAAAAATGAAGACGAAGGACGGAAAGGAAAGGCGGACGAAAACGGCGCCGGCAGGCTGGCGCCGCCGGCTGTCGTTTGCCGTCGGCGGTCTGCTGTCGTTTTTTCTGATCGGGCTGTCGGTCCTTTCCGCGGCCGAAAACGGCAATGTTGCGGAGAAACTGCCGCCGGCTGTCGAAGCGGAGAAACTGCCGCCGGCTGTCGAAGCGGAAGACGACGGTTATCTGCAAAAGGCTCTGGAACAGGACGAACTGGACGACGACAACCTTTTCCGGCTGGAAGACGCCGTGGTGAGGAGCGAACCCGACGCGCCCCAGCCGCCGGAAAACGACTGGGAAAAAAAGGTGGCTTATATCAACGAGATTGAGCTTCCGTCTCAGGTTATCTATGATTTTTACGAAGAAAAACTGCCGGAAGACGTCATTGACACCGAAGCGCCGAAAAACGTTCACCCGAAAATCAGCGGCATCAAAATCGAAGTCAGCCGCAAACCGCCTTATTTCGGCCGGGAACCGGTAATTGCGATCGTGATCGACGACATGGGCGTCAGCCACCGGCGAACGGCCAACATCAGTTCCTTGGACTATCCGCTGACGTCCTCTTTTCTTACCTATGCTTCAAACTTGCGGCCGCAGATTGCGGCGGGCGGAACGGCGGGGGGGGGAATTATTGGAATGCGGAG
>OGQJ01003199.1_pt1 | contig 11402 bp, 10 predicted proteins | sample 1553161 | NCBI WGS metagenome assembly OGQJ01 (sample SAMEA2579923, study PRJEB22360) | human gut metagenome | biome: human gut; feature: human-associated habitat; material: faeces | place: Denmark | collected 2008/2010 | reverse complement strand
TGACCAGCCACATAATTCAAAATGATGATGGATCGGTGCCATCTTAAAGATTCTTTTTCCACCGGTCTTTTTAAAATAAGTAACCTGTATCATAACGGATAAAATTTCAATCCAGTAAATCAGTCCCACAATCAGAATAAAAATCGGCATCTGCATCATATAGGCACTCGCCGCCACAAATCCGCCAAGCGCCAGAGAACCGGTATCTCCCATAAACACTTTTGCAGGGTAGACATTGAACAGCAAAAATCCCATCAATGCACCTACTACCGCACAGGTGATCGGTTCAATCCCACTGTGTGTACCTACTGCAACCACGGAAAAGAATGTTGCTACCAATACCGTAACACTGGATGCTAAACCATCAAGGCCATCCGTAAAATTCACTCCATTGACGGTTCCAATTACCGCTAAAAACATAACCGGAATCGCAAGAACTCCAAGATTCAGATATTTTCCACCGGAAAACGGAATCAGCATAGTAAGTGATACATCTGTAAATTTCAAGATATAAAATACAAAAATTGCCGTGATCACAATCTGACAAAGCATCTTCTGCCATGCTAACAGACCATCGGAACGTTTTAATACCACTTTCAGATAATCATCCAGAAATCCTACAATTCCGAATCCGACGGTTACAAACAAAATCGGTATGATCTTCGGATAATCCTTAACATATATCAGAGAGGTCAGTATCACACTCGCAAGTATGATAATCCCACCCATCGTCGGTGTTCCCGTCTTTTTTAAATGGGACTTCAATTCTTCTCTTTCCGTCTGCCCCACCTTTAATTTTCGTAAAAAAGGAATGACAATAGGGCCTAAAACTGCACTGACAACAAATGATATAATTACCGGGATTACTACTTGATATGACATATGTTTTCCACCTCATGTATTTTTTTCAGCCATGCTGATAGTTGCGTTTTTTCTAACTTTTCTAGTATACGTTATTTTTTACTTTTGTGCAAGATATCCCACACAATATTGTTCCCCGGCACTTCACTCTTTTTGCTCAATTTCAAGGTATGGAAGCACATTTTCAAATATTTCTTTCATGACCGGTGCTGCTATGGTTCCTCCATAATATACGCCCTGTGGGTCATTGATAATGACAAGTCCGAGCACTTTCGGATTGTCTGCCGGTGCAAATCCCAAAAAGGATGCAATATACTTATTTGCACTTCTTGGCAGTGTCTGGGAAGTCGCTGTCTTTCCTCCGATAGAAACACCTTTGATCGCGGCATTTTTTCCGGTTCCTTCACTGACTACTTTTTCTAAGAGCATACGGACCGTCTCGCTCGTCTTTTCACTGACAATCCCCTCTGTCGTTTCGTATTTAAATGTTTTGACCTTTTTTCCTTTTTCATCCGTGACATAAGCCCCGAAATGAGGGGTCACGCGGTTGCCGCCATTGATAATAGAGGATACGGTAGTCGCTAACTGGACCGGTGTGATCTGAAAAGACTGTCCGAAGGATATGGTCGCCAACTCCACCTGCCCGATATTTTTCGGATTGTGCATGATCGTTGCCGCCTCGCCCGGTAAATCCACATTGGTCTTTTGCAGCAAACCGAACTGTTTAAAATAGGAATAATATTTTTCACTTCCTAAACGCAGTCCTAACTCTATAAATACCGGGTTGCAGGAATTCATGATCCCCTGTGCAAAATCCTCGGCTCCATGACCGCCGACTTTGTGACACCGAATCTTACGGTCCTCTACGATCTTATATCCCGGACAGTGAAACCGGTCTTTTAAACTGACCACACCTTCTTCAAAGGCTGCTGCTGTAGTAATGATCTTAAAAGTAGAGCCCGGTTCATAGGTATCATTGATACAGCCGTTACGCCACATCAGATTGAGCTTATCCTGATTTGTCTGCACTTCGCCTTCTATGGAAAAAGGTTCGTTCAGATTAAATTCCGGTACATTGACCATTGCTAAGATCTCGCCGTTTTGCGGATTCATCATCAACACGGAAACACTCTGTGCCCCATGTTCTTCCATTGCCTTTTTCGCTGCCTGCTCTGCATATTTTTGAATATTATAATCAAGACTGATATGCAGATCATTTCCGTCGATCGGATCCTGCCTGCGTTCACCGGCGTTTTCAATCTCAATCCCCCGCGCATCTGTCAGCGTCAGGATTTTTCCATTTTTCCCCTGAAGGTATTTATCGTATTTTACTTCTAAGCCGATGATCCCCTGATTATCGCCTCCGGTAAAGCCCAACACCTTAGAAGCCAAGGTATCGTAAGGATAATACCGTTTATAATCCTCATCGATCTTTACGCCTGCTAAACCATGCGCACGGATGGCATCTCCTGTTTCTTTTGGAACATTGGTCTTGATCTTTTCTATGGAAGATACTTTTTCCACACGTTTGCGGATCGTCTCCTCATCCATTTCGAGTTCTTTTGCTAACATGGCAATGACTTTTTCCGGTTCTTTGATCTGACTGTGTATCACTGAAATTGTACAGACGGTCTTGTTTTCCGCTAATACCACTCCGTTACAGTCTACGATCTCCCCGCGTGCCGCTTTGATGTTTCTTTCTCTCTCATGCAGATCCTCTGCTTTTTTTCCATAGTATTCCGAGCAAAAAATCATCAGATAGACCAGTCTTCCGACTAAAAACGTCAGCACCAACAGAACCACCACCATGAATACCATGATTTTTTTTCGATATGCAGTTTTATTCCGATACATAGGTATAACCCCATAAAAGAAGTTAGTATAATCTATTACAACTTTGATGAGGTTATGTGATATTCTGCTTTACTGTACCGGATTTCCCATGATATCTAAGTCGACCACTTTTTCCTGATCGTACTCTTCATCCTGATAAATATTCAGATATGGAAGTATTTCTTTTAAAATTTCTCTTGTAATATTCTGTGCATAGGAACTGTGCGCCTGGTCTGCGACATTCGGTTCATCAATTACGACATAGATTACCACCTGCGGATTCTCCTGCGGCACATATCCGATAAAAGATACCAGATATTTTCCTTGTGCACGCTGTGTCTTTTTGACACCATCTTCCTCGACGGTCTCATATTTCTGTGCCGTACCGGTTTTACCACCCATGGAATATCCCGGCACTTTTGCCGTCTTTCCGGTTCCTTCCGAAACAGTTTTATACAGATACTGCTTAACCATATTACAGGTATCTTTTGACAATGTCTGTTTTAACAGTTCGCCTTTGTTCTCTTCAATCAGGTTTCCGTTCTCATCCGTGATTTTTTTTACCACATGAGGTTTATAATAATTTCCACCATTAATTAAAGAGGAAAATGCACTCGCCATCTGTACCATCGTAACATTGAAGTTCTGTCCAAAAGAGTTCGTTGCTAAGGAAGCATCATCCATAGTCTCTAAGGTATACATTAAAGAGTCGGTTCTTGCCTCGCCCGGAAGGTCGATTCCCGTCTTTTGACCAAAGCCAAATATTTTCTGATATTTTAATAAATTTTCTTTTTGTATTGCATAGGACATCTGCATCAGGGCATCATTACAGGACTCCATGATAGACTGTTCTATGGTTAAGAGTCCATGACCGCTCCGATTAACACAGTGGATGGTGTGACCGCCGACCTGCTCCTTTCCGTCGCAGACATAGGTCTCATTTCCGGTTAATGCCCCTGTTTCGAGTCCGGTTGCAACGGTCAGAGGTTTTACGGTAGAGCCCGGCTCATAGGTCTGTGTCACGCAGAAATTCTGCCAGATTTTATTCAAAGCCTCCAACTGCTCATCTTCACTCATGGCTTTGATTTGTTCTTCACTGTAATATGCGCTTAAATCTCTTGGATTGTTCAAATCAAAGGTCGGATAATTTGCCATAGCATAAATTTCCCCATTGTTCGGATTCATGACAATGGCAGCCGTATTTTTACTGCCCTCGCCTTCCTCCGCACCATTTTTGCAGGCATCGTTAAATTCTTTGAGCTTTTTCTCCACCACCGACTGAATATTGACATCAATCGTCGATACTACCGTCTTTCCGTTGACCGGTTCTTTGATGGTTTTTTCAAAGTTACTGTCTGAATTCAGATAACCGTACTCTCTTCCGTTGACTCCATTTAATGTATCGTTATAAGAATCCTCAAGACCTCCGATTCCAAGGTTTCCTGAAGTCGTATATCCAATGACGGAAGCCGCAAGGGAACCGTAAGGATATTCACGGAGATATTCTTTTTCCATCCATACACCTTTGATATAAGGATGGTTCTTGGTATCATTCTGCAATTCCACAAATTTCTGCACTTTATCATAAGGAAGTCTGCGCAAAATCTTGTTGTACTGACTCTTCGGTTTTTCTTCTGCTAACTTGTACAGATCTTCTGCTTTTAAATCCTCAAAGCAGGAGGTCAGTGCCTCAATGGTCGGCTGTAAATACTCTTCTTTACTGTTTAACACCTTGCAATCTAAGATTACGTTATAGACATCTACACTGGTTGCAAGTACCGTACCTTTGGCATCGACAATATCCCCACGCTGATACGGCAGTATGGTACTGTCATATTCCTGCTGGGTTAAAACGATTTTTTCATATTTTTCGCCACTTGTCACTTCAATATACATAATTCTGCCGATTAATGCGACTAAAAGTATTGTAATCGTTAAAAATGTGACAATCAGTTTTTTTCGCATTTTTCGCGGAAACTTTGCCAGTTCCTTTTTCCGTCTTGCTCTCAATCTTCCACCACACTACTTTCCCGGAATTTCTTCATACTGTGTCATGTAGTCTGAATCCTCAATACTATAGTAAGCAACCTGATCCGGTGCTGCATAGACCATCCCCAATTCTGCGATTGCTTTTTCTTTAATCTCATTCAGATTGATGGAGGTATTGACTCTTTTTAATGTGGTGTCATTATCTGTCTTTAAATCTGCAATTTCTTTTTCTAAAGCTGAAATATTACTCATTCTGGTGGTAATATCTGCCTGTAAATGCACATATGCTGCACATACCAGACAGGTAATACTTACTGCAACTGCCAAAAATGCCACATATCTGCGACTCATACGCAGTTCTCTTGCCTGATTTCTCTTTGCTATTTTTCTGTTTCTAGCTCTCTGTTCTTCACGTTCTCTTCTGATTCTTTCCTGTCTGTCGTCTTTCGGCAGTGCTTCTGCCTTGCGTACCGTATTTCCGTCTACATACATCCGATACTGATTCTGCTCCATTTTAGACACCTCCGCTTTTTTGTCTTTTACCTTCTCTCGAACACACGCAATTTTGCACTCTTGGACCTTGAATTTTCTCTCAATTCCTCTTCCCCCGGCAAAATCGGCTTTCTTGTAATGACTTTCCCCTTGGATTCCTTGCCACATACACAAACCGGAAAGTCACTTGGGCATGTGCATGGGTTTTCATTCTTTTTAAATATGGTTTTTACGATTCTATCTTCTAATGAGTGAAAGGTAATAATACAGATTCTTCCGTCCTCATTTAAAAGTTCTATCATATCATCGAGTGTATCCTGCAACACTTCCAGTTCCCGGTTTAATTCAATTCTGATTGCCTGAAAGGTACGTTTTGCCGGATGTCCGCCACTCATCTGTACTTTTTTCGGAATTGCTGAGCGAATAATGGCTGTCAGCTCTCCGGTTGTTTCAATGGGCTGTTTTTCTCTCGCTGCCACAATGTGTTTTGCGATGTTTTTTGCAAATTTGTCTTCTCCGAAATCCCGGATAATCCGATACAGTTCTTTCTCACTGTAAGTATTGACAATATCTCTTGCCGTACGGCTTTCTCTTTGATCCATCCGCATATCTAACGGAGCATTTTCTTCCATATAAGTAAAACCGCGCTTTGGTGTATCTAACTGAAAAGAGGATACGCCAAGGTCTAAAACAATGCCGTCTACCTTTTCGATTCCAAGATTTTTCAGTTCCTGACGCATATTGCAATAGTTGCTGCGAACAATGGTCACACGATCCTGATATTCTTTCAGTCTCTCTGTTGCCGCCAGAATCGCATCTGCATCCTGATCAATACCAATCAGTCTGCCACCCTCACCAAGTCTTTTTGCAACTTCTAAGGCATGTCCGCCCCCACCTAAGGTTCCGTCTACATAGATTCCGTCCGGTCTGATGTTCAAATTGTCAATTGTCTCATTTAATAATACGGATGTATGATGAAATTCCATATCGTTCTCCTATTCCGCCTTCTTTGATTTCTTATCCTAGATACTCAATCCCAAATCTGCCATATGTTCTGCAATTTCGTCCATATCATCATAGGAATTGCATTCCAGCCAGTTGTCTTTGCTCCAGATCTCGATCCGGTTGAGTACTCCAACGGATACGACATCCTTCTGTAAATCAGCAAATTCCCTTAAAACCGGTGGTATCAGGATTCTTCCCTGCTTGTCTAACTCACAGGTGGCTGCTCCGGCGAAGAAGAAACGTGAGAATTTTCTTGCATCTTTTGTGGTAAGTGGGACGGTTCTAAATTTTTCTTCAATATTGTGCCATTCTTCATTTGGGTATACAAACAGACATCCATCCAGTCCTTTTGTTACAACAAACTCGTTTCCAAGCTGCTCTCTGAACTTAGACGGAACAATCATTCTGCCCTTTGCATCAATTGTATGATTGTATTCTCCCATGAACATCTGACACTCACCTACTTACCGTGGTTATTATTTTCGTGTTATCCACAAAGTTATCAACTTATCCACCACTTTGTGCCACTATCAACCACTTTCACCCACTTTTACATCCATTTTACTCCACCAGTGGGTAAAAAGCAAGTATTTCCAGTATTTTTAAGAAAGATTAGGGTGTAAAAAATAAAAAAAGGAAAACACTGTATCTCTACAATGCTTTCCTTTGCTCTTACCATCTTTATGTTTCTTCTCTTGTATCTAGTTTCCAGACATTATTTAATTGTTCTCACTGAGGTCTAAATACCGCTCGATCATGCGGTCCACTTCTCTGCTCAATTCGTAGCATCCTTCAATATCATTACCAAAGGCATATGCTTCGTCCAGTCTTTTTCTTGCTATTTCAATCTGTTCCTGTAATGTTTCTTTTTCCTGCATCCATATCGCTCCTTAGTCAAAATGTTATTGCTGTTTCCTGCTCACTGCTTTTTTCCTAAGTATGATAAGCATCATCACCGAAACGACTGCTAATACTACTGCTAATACCTGCGAAACTGCAACGGAAGTTCCCGGAATCAGGAGCTGGTCCGTTCTAAGACCTTCAATCCATGCCCGTCCGATCCCATATCCTGCTAAGTACAGCAGAAAAATCTCTCCCTCGAACTTCTTCCTCTTTCTGATCAGCAATAGGATCACCAGCAATACCAGATTCCACAGGGATTCGTACAAAAACGTCGGATGTACCTGAATGTAAGATACTCCTCCGATCTCCACGATGTGTTCGGCAAGCTCTTTTGAAATATCACTGTCTCTGACAGCACTGACCGGAAGCTGCATCGCTAACAGTCCGTCTGTATAACCGCCAAATGCTTCCCTGTTAAAGAAGTTGCCCCATCTTCCGATGATCTGACCTAAGATCAGACCCAGACCTGCCGTATCTGCCAATCTCGGAAATGAAAGCCCTTTGACCTTCGCAAAGACAACTGCTGTAATAATTGCAGCAATCACGCCTCCGTAGATCGCCAGTCCACCCTGGCGCAGATTTAAAATACTCCACAGGTTGTCCTTATACAGATCCCACGAAAATATGACATAATACAATCTCGCTCCGATCACGGAGCAGATAATGGCAATGATCGCCAAGTCAAAATAATCATCGGGATTCTGCCCGGTTCTTTTGGCCTCATATGTAGCCAGAAGGATTCCTGCCAGCATTCCCACGGCGATGATCACGCCGTAATATGCTATGGAAATCCCAAAGACTGTAAAATTTTTCCCCACATGTTCTAAATAGATTCCCAAATGCGGGAAACGAATACTCCAATCCATACTGCTTGCCTTACTGCAGTTATGCAGCCCTCTTCTTTGACAGGTACTGATGCAACTTTCCCTGCTCTGCTAACTGCCTGATTCCCTCTACTACCTGGTAATTTAATGATACAATATGCCGAATATCTTCCTCGACATCTATCTTTCGTCTTAAATATTCCTCATGTCGTAATTTAATAAAGTCACACAACGCTTCTGCACTGCCAAAATGACACTGTACAAAAGGCCATCTGTCTTTTTTATCTGTCTTTAAATACTCTCGTAATCTCAGCTTTAGTACTTCTTCATAGGAACAGTGATCCTTTAGATTGCCCGGATACGTTCTGTTATGCGGAAAAGTAAAATAATCCGCTATATAATGGGTGATCTGACCAAGATTCCTGTAATACTTTGTCGCATGTTCCCTATACTTTCCGTGCGAGTCTGACAATTCTCTTACTTCTTTTTTTACCTGTTCAAAAGTTCCGTCAATTTCATGCTTTTTATACAAAAAGGAAGGTTTGATGTCCGGCAGGATACTTCCTAAATAAAAAGCCCATTTGTGCTTTCTCAGCCCTTCATCCTCTGAATTACGGACAATATCGCGAGCTAATGAAATATGTGACTTCTTTCTCATGTAATGCCTCCACGAAAAATTCTTTTGTACAACTGCAATTACATTGTTATTGTACTTCGTATAGAGACTTTTTACAAGTGTCTACTTTGAATTTTTCGTGAAGTTTCTTCCTTATTCGCTAATTATTGACAACAAAAGCTGGCACACTGTGTGTCTGCACTGTCTTTTGCATTACCGCCAACAATTCCGATACGGTTTGCACTGCACTTACAGCTTTCGTTATAAATGCATTTTACTGCCTCACAATCGACATCAATATTCTCGCTCTTGTGACCAACAGCGTTAGAACAGCAGTCTTTTGTTCTCTCCTGAAAACTTGCACATGCTGTTTCACTTGTGTTTTTTGCATCTCTTCCTTCTACCATGATATCCCCCTTACAGCAATAAGGTTCTTCATTGTAAACGCAGTTTTTAACGGAACACTCTAATTTTGTCATAAAAATAAATCTCCTTTCTTCTTTCTGCCACTTTAGGGTGTGTAAGAAGAGGGAGATTTATTCTTAAAAAATTTTCAAAAATTTTTTTCTATTTTTGTTCCTGCACTTCTTCCTTACGGATTTCTTTCGTACGGATTTCTTTGCAGATCTGCTCTACGAACTCTGCGATCGGTTTGACACCTTCATCACCGGCAAAACGGCTTTTGGCGGGAACTGTTCCGTCTGTCTCTTCTTTTTCGCCGACTACTAACATATATGGTACTTTTGCAAGACGGCTTTCACGGATCTTGTAACCGATCTTTTCAGAACGTGCATCCACAGATACATAGACACCGTTTTTCTTAAGTTCTGCTTCTACTTTTTTTGCATATGCTTCATATTTATCGGAAATCGGCAGTACGCGTACCTGTTCCGGGCAAAGCCAGGTCGGGAATTTTCCGGCATACTTCTCGATCAGCCATGCTAAGGTTCTCTCATAGCATCCCATGGAAGTACGGTGGATAATGTAAGGACGTACCTTGTCACCGTTTGCATCGATATAATACATATCAAACTGTTCTGCTAACAGTGCATCCCACTGAATCGTAATCATGGTGTCTTCTTTTCCATATACGTTTTTCGCATTAATGTCAATCTTTGGTCCGTAGAATGCAGCTTCTCCAACATCCTCCACAAATTCAATGCCAAGCTCATGCATCATATCACGCATATGCTGCTGTGTCTCTTCCCAGACTTCCGGTTCTCCGATGTATTTTTCTCTGTTTTCCGGGTCCCATTTAGAAAGATGATAGGTTACGTCTTCTTCTAATCCTAAGGTCTTTAAGCAGTGACGTGCCAGTGCGATACAATTCTTAAATTCCTCTACCATCTGATCCGGTCTTACAATTAAATGTCCTTCTGAAATCGTAAACTGGCGGACTCTGGTCAATCCATGCATCTCGCCGGAATCCTCATTACGGAACAGAGTGGATGTCTCGCTGTAACGCAATGGCAGCTCACGGTATGAGTGCTGTGAATTTTTGTATACATAATACTGGAATGGGCAGGTCATCGGACGGAGCGCAAATACCTCTTTATCCTTGCTCTCATCACCTAAGACAAACATTCCCTCTTTGTAGTGATCCCAGTGTCCGGAAATTTTATACAAATCGGATTTTGCCATTAACGGAGTCTTGGTACGGATATATCCCCACTCATTGTCCTCTAAATCTTCAATCCAACGCTGTAATGTCTGAATCATACGGACACCTTTTGGCATAATAAGTGGAAGTCCCTGCCCGATCACATCGACAGTAGTAAATAATTCCATCTCGCGTCCTAATTTGTTGTGGTCACGTTTTTTGATATCCTCTAAATGCTCTAAATAAGCATTCAGTTCATCTTTTGTCGCAAATGCTGTTCCATAGATACGCTGAAGCTGTGCTTTGTTGGAATCGCCTCTCCAGTATGCCATGGAAGAGGAAATCAGTTTGTATGCTTTGATTCCCTTGGTATTCATCAGATGCGGTCCTGCACAAAGGTCGGTAAATCCCTCGCCCTGTTTATAAAAAGAAATTTCCGCATCTTCCGGTAAATCTTCAATCAGTTCTACCTTATATGGTTCCTCTTTTTCTTTCATCAATGCAATGGCTTCTTCTCTTGGAAGTGTAAATTTTTCCAAACGATTGCCTTCTTTGATGATTTTTTTCATTTCTTTTTCTAAGTTATCTAAATCTTCTCTCGAAAACGGCTCGGATTCAAAATCATAATAAAATCCCTCGTCAATAGATGGTCCAATTGCTAATTTTACATTTGGGAACAGTCTTTTTACTGCTTCTGCTAACACATGGGAACAGGTATGGCGTACCGTACGAAGTCCTTCACTGTCCTTTGCTGTTAAAATGTTCATTTCGCAGTCACTGTCTACTACCGTTCTTAAATCTTTGACTTCTCCATTGATCTCTACTGCACAGGCTGCTCTTGCAAGTCCTTCGCTGATATCTCTTGCGATGTCGTATGCACTCATTGCCTCTGCGTATTCTTTGATACTGCCATCTTTTAATGTGATCTTCATTTTATCCTCTCCTCTTTGATTTTTTGTGGTTGTCCTTCTTTTTTCTGTGTTGTGGTTCTGTACCAGGGTATGGTGTCCGGGGTGGCGTGTTTTGGATATAAGATTTTCTAAATGTTTTGGTGGGGTGTTGGGGACGGACGCAACCGGCTCAGACTCGCCATCCATGGCTCGACTTCGCCTTTTTCGGACCTCCTGTCCGAAAATTGCTGTGGTCTCTTACAAAACATCAAGAAAATCTAACATCCGTCACAATCCCACCCCGAACACCATACCCTGGTACAGATTCTACATTCTCGAGCAAGCCAGACCGGCTCTTCATGCGAAGATCCGGTGTCTTGGGCAGGCTG
>OGQJ01003196.1_pt1 | contig 11405 bp, 7 predicted proteins | sample 1553161 | NCBI WGS metagenome assembly OGQJ01 (sample SAMEA2579923, study PRJEB22360) | human gut metagenome | biome: human gut; feature: human-associated habitat; material: faeces | place: Denmark | collected 2008/2010 | reverse complement strand
AACAATTCTTAGTTTTAAGGTAAAGGGAGGAGATTTCTTCAAAGGATGTATGTTCTTCCCGTTTTTGATCAATGGTATTGCAATTGGTTTCATATTCAAATTCTTCTATACCAGAGGCTTCGTATTGGATACGGTGCTTGGCTGGATAGGCTTTAATCAGGAAAATCTTCCGTACTGGCTCAAGGATACCAGTATCAACAATTTCTCCCTGGTTGCGACCAGTGTGTGGAAATATTTCGGACAGAACATGGTTCTTTTCGTAGGAGCTATGATGTCAGTTGATTCTGAGTTATATGAAGCAGCCATGTTAGACGGTGCAAATAAATGGCAGCAGTTCAAATACATTATGCTGCCGAGTATCAAGACAATCGTTATGTTAAACCTTATCATGTCAATTTCAGGTTCTTTAAGTGCATTCGAGCCTCCATACGTTGTTATGTCCGGTGGTGCAAACGGAACTGCTACATACTTTGTAAAGATGCATGAAATTGCACATACAAGCCAGAAGGTAGGTCTTGCGTCTGCTATGGCTATCGTATTATTGATTATTATCATGATTGTGACATTACTGCAGAATCTCTTCTTCAAATATGTATTCAAGGATGCAGCAGATGAAGATAAGAATGCAGGTGCCAGAAGAGAAAAGAAGCTTGCACGTATCAGAGCAAAGGAGGCGGCAAAAGCATGACAGTCAGCCAGAAAATCAAACATTATTTATGGATATTTATTGAATATTTCTCATTAATATTCTTCTCCTTTGTAGCACTGCTTCCGGTAGTATCCTGTGTTATCACAGCATTTAAGACAGAAACGGAATATCAGAATACAAATGTTATGACATTACCGGAGAGCTGGTTGAATTTTGATAATTTTATCCAGGCATTTAATAAGGCAAACATGGGAAGGGCATTTATAAACGAGCCGGCATTTATTCTTGCAGATGAGCCGACGGGAAATCTTGATAGTAAAACAAGCAGAGAGATTCTGGATATTTTGAAGTTCACCAATCAGAAATATAAGCAGACTATTCTTCTTGTCACACATGACGAAAAGATAGCGCTGCAGGCGAACCGAATCATCACGATCGGAGATGGAAAAATCATAAAAGACGAGGTGATGAAGTAATGAAAATAACAGCACAACTCGCCTTAAGCCAGATGAAAGTGAATAAAAAGAGAACGATTGCAGGAATTTTTGCAATCGCACTTGCAACATCACTTATTACAACTGTAATGTGCTTTGTGACAAGCGCAAATAAGATGCTTACGGATTTCCTTGGTTCGGATTATGGAGAATATGGAGGAGCATACTCTCTCATGCTTGCAATACCGGCACTGCTTTTAGGTCTTCTTATTGCAGCAATGTCGATTACTGTAATATCCAATATATTTTCTGCCAGTGCCAATAAGCGGATTCAGGAGTTTGGTATTTTAAAATGTGTTGGTGCTACAGGCAGACAGATAAGGGCAAGTGTTATCTATGAGAGTTTATGGCTTAGTCTGACAGCCATCCCGCTTGGACTCATTGCAGGAACTATACTTGGTTATATTAGTGTGAAATTTACAGGACATTTTATTTCCGATATCAATGATGCTGCAAAAGAAATTATTATGAGACCTTTTACCTTTTCCCTGCCATTTCATATATCTGTGTGGACATATTTGTTTGCAGGTGTATTTTCGTTTTGCATTGTATTATTCTCTGCATACAGACCAGCTAAAAAGGTTGGTAAATTTACTGCTATCCAGTGTGTAAAAGGGATTGGAGCAGGTACAGTTTTGAAAGAGATCCAGGTAAAAGACAGCTTTATCCAAAAAATATTTGGATGTGAGTCTGCAATTGCCTATAAAAACATGAAAAGAAACAAATACGGCTATAAGGCAACGATACGTGCATTGTCACTTGGGATTTTACTTTTTCTGTTAACCGGAGGATTATCCGGTCAGGCAAAGGAATTCCAAGAATGGATGACACCAAAATCAAAAGAAATGATGGTGGATTATTCTTCCAATTACGATATCGAGGTAAATGCGAAAACAGGGAAAGAAGAGAGAAAAATCAGCCGGCCTGTTACATCAGACCAATATAATGAAATTACACAAAAGCTGGAAAAGTACGGGATAGACGTATATGGTGTTGGAGCAGATACTTTTACCTACAATGCGCTATTAGATAAAAATACATTAACAGAGGATATGCTGCAGGTTCCGAAATTTTCTGATGATAATGGGGAAACAAGGACAGAAATCGTGTCCGTTGATGATGAACTCTATAAAAAATTGTGTGACAGGGCAGGAGCAGAATATGGAAGTATCCTTTTGCTGAACACTTACCAATATAATGACAATGGAGAGTATGTGTCGATAAAACCTTTTAAAGATGATGTGACACAGATTTCCCTGATAAACGCAGCCAATGAGAAGAACACACTTACAATTGGTGGTATTTTAGAACAGTCCGATTTAAAGGAATATGGTTTTTTGGAAATGACACCATATCCGGTCAGAATTGTCGTACCTGATGCGGATGCGAGGAGTTTTGACTGGTTTAGTATGCCATCAGATGAAGATGATTATACAGAATATGCCAGAAGTGTCATGGATGAATATTTTCCGATTGTGGCAGAGGATTCTTATGTAGAGCAGGGATATACCGTGAGAATTGCCCGCACAGATGCTATGGTTAAAATGCTCAATATAGCTATAGTTCTTGCTGAAATTGTGATGTATGGTTTTGTTATCCTGCTCGTTCTTATGGGATTTACAAGTGTAATTAGTACGCTGACGACAAATATCAGAATCAGAAGCCGTGAGTTTGCTGTGTTAAAGAGTGTTGGAATGACAAATAAATCACTTTGCAGGATGTTATATAGTGAAAGTGTTTTTTGCGTTCTAAATGCACTTGTTCCGGGAGTTATACTTGGAATTGCCATTCCATTTTTAATTAATTTATCTATTCGGAAGGCTTTCCCGGTATTGTATCATATTCCGTGGGCGGCATTATTTGGGGGTATATTTGTTTTGATAGGAATTGTGTTTTTTATCACACGAGCTGAAATTCACAAGTTAAGAGATAAAAGTATTATTGATGAAATAAGAATGGATATTATATAAATTATTTGTGGGCTGTGCATGAACTCAATGATTATATGGGCAGAATTCTTGAGGAAATCTGTACGCAGTATTTATGGAAACACTGATAGAACGCAGTGGATTATTTTGTTACACGAAAATACATTATTTCCTGTTCTCAAAAACCGGATTTACAAAAAGGTGCATGGAAAAGGCAGCAGAGATGGGAAATGTGTCATTAGTAAAATATGAAGATATTATTGACGCGATGACTCATCATTACCGGTGAATTTGACCTGTCTGCTATTATACGAAGGGAATATTATATGAAACAGAAACTGTTAGATGAACTAATGAAGGTATCGGAAGAAGAACAGAAATATCTGGACGGCCAGGGTAACATTGAAAGACAATTGTATGTGAAGGAAAAGATAGAGGAAATAGACAGGGAACTGCTACTTAAAAGGGGTCAGCATTATGTAGAGATTATGTATGTGGTCCAGGGCAGTATTACGCATTATATAGAAGGAAAAGAATTAGTACTTCATAAGGGAGATGTCCTGATGCTGAACCAGCAGGTGGTGCATTCAATAAAAAGAGCGGATTATCAGGACATCGGTATCAATTTTATCGCACTGCCGGAATTCTTTGAGATACCTTTATCAATGCTCGGTGAAGAAAATGTCCTTGCCAGGTTTGTGACAGGTGTATTCAGGCAAAAAGATCCGGTTTCACATTATCTGCTGTTCAGACTGCAGGAAAATGAACAGGTTGAAAACCTTATGGAAAATATGGTGGAATCAATGCTGCACGGATATGCTGACGAAGATATTATAAACCAATATTCTATGGGAATTGTATTTTTGTATCTGCTGAAGCATCTGGAAAATCTTAGTCATAACTCTTCTATGGACTATAAGGAGACTGTAGTCCAGGCAGTGCTCGGATATATTAACAGTGACTGTAAAAATGCCAGTCTGACAAGAATTGCAGAGGAAACGCATCAGTCAATGACAACTTTGAGTAAGCTGATAAAAGAAAAAACCGGATACAATTTTCAGGAGCTTCTGCAAAGAAAAAGATTTCAGATGGCAGAGCATTTGTTAATGGATACAGACCTTACCATTGAGGAAATTGCTCTTGATGTAGGGTATGAGAACCAGAGCTATTTCTTTAAGCAGTTTAAAAACAGATATGGTGTGACACCAAGGCGATACAGGATAGAAAATAAGTGATGAGAAAATAAGGACAGTTTTTTAGTCTAATGAGAGGCTAAAAAGCTGTCTTTATTTTTGTTATCGTGAGAACCAAAAGAAAAAGCTTTGCTAGGAGGTATCTCATGAATAAATTAAACGCAGTTATTTTTGATCTTGATGGAGTTATATGTTTTACGGACAAATATCATTTTCAGGCATGGAAGAAGCTGGCAGATGAAGAGGGAATATATTTTGATGAAGAAATAAATGACCGATTAAGAGGGGTCAGCAGGATGGATAGCCTTGATATCATATTAGAGAGAGCATTCAGGGAATATACGCAGGAGGAGAAAACGCAGATGGCAGCAAGAAAAAATGAAAGCTATGTGCATTTACTTGATCAAATGTCTCCTGCGGATTTATCGGTTGAGGTAAAGGACACACTTGATGAATTAAGAAAGCGAGGCTATAAGCTTGCGATAGGATCAAGCAGCAAGAATACAAAGAAAATATTAAAACAAATAGGTCTGGGGGATTATTTCGATGCGATAAGCGATGGAACGAACATTACAAAATCAAAACCTGATCCGGAAGTGTTCCTAAAAGCTGCTGAAATGCTTGGTGAGAAACCTGAGAATTGTATGGTTGTTGAGGATGCGCTTGCCGGAATAGAAGCTGCATATGCAGGGGGCTTTGAAAGTGCAGGGATTGGAGCTGCCGGCACTCATAAAAATGTGACATATCCAATCCATACGTTTTCAGATTTATTAGCTATCTTATAATAACGGAACAATTTGTATCAGACGGACTTCCAATAAGTCTAATGTGGCATTCAACTCTAGAATACCATCAGAGGTTACATCGGCTAATCTTTGATGGAATCCGGGGGTGGATGCCTTTTTTAGCAGATCAAATTCATGTGGAGTGGTAGGCTCTAATGCGCCCATGGCAATCCATTGATCAAAAGAACTGCCGTGTGAACGGTTTATGTATGTATCGGATACTTTGTAATGTCCTTCGGGAATATCAGATAGCTTACATTTGACAGTAACAGGTTCGGAGTCTGTAAATACGGTATATCTGTCGGTTTCTGTCATGTCAAATCTCTCGCCGTTAGCATACAGATAGTTAAAATGCTGATAATTATAGAGCATTATCTGATAGCTTGTATCTTTTCGTGTAATAAAATATCCGTCACCACGCCCGAGAAACTCGTCACCTAATTGCTGTAAAAGTGTGTAGGCATTATAGCTTGCTTTTGGAATGCCGTTTGTAGTGAACAGACCAAGTCCACCAAAGAATAATTTGTTTGGAAGAGCTGCATCGGCCATGAGATCGGTAAGCGCCTGATATGTAAAACTGCTTAGTCGGTCATAGTTTTCAAGTATGTTTTTTACTATATAGCAGGATTTATAACAGGTATCATTAAGCAGGTCCTGCTGACTTGGCGTATTATTCCATTCTGACAGGTATATAGGCATATTGCCAAGTTTTAACTGGCGGCGTTCTCTCAGCACCTGCATGACAAAATCCTTAAGTCCGTCAGGTGATTCGGAAAGGCTCATAGTATAAACAAATCCGAATGATTCTTTTGTGTGATTGTTTGTATTCATAAGCTTTGTGTCGTAGTAAGTAAAGCTGAGACTGTCTGGAACACAGCCGTTGCTCCTGCACCAGTCAAGAAAATGTAAATACCAATTCTCGTATTCATCTGAGACTATATAGAAAGTCGGAGGCAGACAAAATTCCAAGTCATTACAGAAGCCTTTTAGACAAATATATGTTTCTTTATAAAATTCAAAAAAATCCTGTTCTTTTGAAAATCCAAAAAGATTATTGTCTGTGTTTGGCTGGTTCCAAAGACCAAACTTCCATGTTTTGATTACATCAAGACCATATCGGGCAGCTATGTGGCATAAGAACTCTAAAACGAGCTGGCACCATGAAGAGACAGAATTTGGCTGACTGACATTTGAGCCGAATAATCGTTTGTTTGGATATTTTGCCAGTTTTTCGGGCATATATGATAACTGAATCCATGGCTTTAGATTATTGTCTGTTACAAAATCAAGTATTTTATCAAGATACGAAAAACTATATACAGGTGAGCCGTTTGGCATTTCGGTGTACACATGTAGATCATCCGAAAAAACACCACATAATTTGATGTACTCAAAACCTACAGCCAGTTGCAACTGGGTTAGCATTTGCTGTACATCACTTATCAGTATATCGCTTGCGCGACCTACAGTCATCATTTTTTTCCAGGTGTTTATCAGATGTATCGTACTTCCGGAAACGGAAAAATCTATTATGCGGTCAGCAGTCGGAGTTGTAACATTGGACGATATGTCATTTATTAAGTATTTTTTGAGTCCGGCAATATAGTTATGCTGCTCAATCTGCTGGGGAGAGTTCTCTTTATTGCTTTTTTGTTCTTTTCTGTATTCTTTTGGCAGCATATCATATTGCTTTTTGAAAAGAGAGACAAATGCATGACTGCTTGAGAAACCACTGTCAATGGCAATTTCATCAATATTTTTATCGGTTGTAGACAGTTCCTGCACGGCATGCATGAGGCGGTACTGATTTAGATAACTCAAAAAATTCATTCCATAATATTCTACAAAGAATTTTGACAGGTATGGTACCGATAAATGAACTTCATCAGCCAATTCTTTTAATGTAATATTTTCTGTATAGCGCTGTTGGATAATCTGAGATATTTCAGAGAGTCTCATAGCATATTTGTGGTTTTTCTTTTCCTTTGCAGTAGAGAGCTTTATACGGAAATTTCTATAAAAAATATCCATAACTTTATATATGTAAGCCCAGTTTCGCAGCTCATATCCCTCTTTTTTATCAATGTTGGTCTTTATTATATGTGCAATCAGAGAGCGTAGTTCAGAAATTGCTTCCGGGTGTTCAGATACCGTGCTGACACAAAAGAAACGAGGGTGAGAGGGTATCGGAAGAATCTGCGTAAACAGAGACTGGTTGAATAATATGGTTACAATTACGCAGTTTACACCATGTAGTTCATGCAGCATCAATGGATCAACACAGAATACGTCATCAGCTTTAAGACTATAGATATGGTCATCAAGCTGTAACGAGCAGTTTCCGGACACGATCATTGAAAGCTCAAAAAAATCGTGCATGTGCTGACGTAAATGGTCAAAGCGCTGCATTGTACAGCGGATTGGCATATGCGTATCGTTATCTGAAATAAGATAGTAATTCTCTGACATAAAAACCTCCGTATTAATTAAAAATTTGATTATATATAAATTAAAACATGAATGGAATATAAAAATCAATAAAAACATATAACTTTTAATCTGTTTTTTGACAAAGAGAATAGAAAACCGGGCTTGAGAAAATTGTAAAGCAAAAAATATTAAAAAGTAGACTGAAACAGATAAAAAACAAAATCACATGATTATTAATCAAAACCTATAATAACAGTAAAGACGAGGTGATAAAAATGAGTGAACCAATTTTAAAAGTTGAAAACATGAATAAGAAATTTGGAAGTACGGTAGCTTTAAATGATGTATCGCTTTCGGTATATCCGGGAGAAATCAGAGGACTTATCGGAGAGAATGGATCAGGAAAATCTACAGTTACTTCTATAGTAGCTGGAATGCAGCCATGCGATAGCGGTAAGATGTTTTTTAAAGGGCAGGAGTGGAAGCCACAGAGCATGATTGATGCATTACATAGAGGAATAGGAATGATCGTTCAGGAAAGCGGAACGATACAGGGAGTGACAGTTGCAGAAAATATTTTTCTTGCAGAGACTGAAAAATATAAAAACAAATTCGGGCTTGTGAACAGAAAAAAAATGAATGCTGATGCAACTGAGGTTATGAAAAACATCGGAGTAAATGATGTGACAGGCGATATGCAGATGCAGCAGTTGGATTTTCAGACAAGAAAGCTGGTTGAGATTGCGAAGGTGGTAATGAAACAGCCACAAATACTGGTAATAGACGAGACAAGCACGGCTCTGTCACATGACGGAAGACAGGTACTGTACGATATCATGAATCGTTTCCGGAAGGAAAACAAATCCGTTATTTTTATTTCACATGATCTGGATGAGATAATGGATGTCTGTGATACATTAACCGTCTTAAGAGATGGAAAGATAATAAGAACATTTGAGAAAGAGGAGTTTGAGGCAGGTGCTATTCGTGCGAGCATGATAGGAAGAGAGCTTCAGGGCGATTATTACAGAAGTGATTTTAAAGCAACTTCACAGCCTCAGGTAGCACTGGATGTTAAGAATCTTGTTTATGGAGACAGACTTAAAGATATATCTTTTCAGGTAAGAAAAGGCGAAATAGTAGGAATCGGCGGTCTGGCGCATTGTGGAATGCATTCACTTGGAAAAGTGTGTTTCGGAGCGTTAAAGCCTGAATCGGGAAGTGTTTCGGTAAGCGATGGAACAATCATTGACAGTCCTTCAAAAGCAATGAAAAAGAGACTCGGATATGTTTCAAAAGACAGAGATGTTGAGTCATTGTGTTTGAATGCCAGCATAGAGGATAATATTTCAATTGCCGGAATGAGCGAGTTTGCAATAAAAGATTTTCTTGTATTAAAAAACAGAGAAAAGAAATATGTAGATAATCAGATTAAAGAGTTGTCTATTAAATGTGCGGGAAGAGAACAGTCAGTTTCACAGCTTTCGGGTGGAAATAAGCAGAAGGTTGTTTTTGGAAAATGGATAGGCTGCGGAAGCGAAATCCTCATTCTTGACTGTCCGACACGAGGCGTTGACATCGGAGTTAAACAGGCTATGTATCAGCTGATGGTAAAACTGAAAAATGAAGGAAAATCCATTCTGATGATTAGTGAAGAATTACCGGAACTCATAGGAATGAGCGACAGAGTGCTCATCATGAAAGATGGAGAAATTACAATGGAATTTGAAAGAAGTGAAAATCTTTCTGATTCACAGATCATCGAATATATGATTTAGGAGGCAAAGGAAGGATGACAAAAAGTAAAAAAATGATAATAGGGACATTGCCTTTTGTAGCACTTATAGTCCTTTTTGCTATTTTTTGCGGGATTGTAAGCAGCAAAGGGTATCGTCTGGATATGTACATTAAAATCGTATTTAACGAGGGCATTGTATTATCAATTGTAGCAACAGGGGCAATTTTTATATATACGCTGGGTTCTTTTGATATCAGTTTAGGAGCAGCGACTTTGTTTGCGGCGACACTGGGGGTTATGACATATAATGCGACAGAAAATATTGGATGGATGATACTGGTTATCATGCTTGCAGGAATTGGATGCTCTTTACTGAATTCGGTTCTGGCATCAATATTTCATATTCCGGTCTTTGTTACAACAGTTGCTATGATGTCTGTTTTGTCAGCTATTGCATCACAGATTATTACGACAAAAGGTGGTGCGGTAGGCGGAATAAGCATTCCGAGTGCAGTAGTAAAGTCCCTTGATACATCAGTATTCAAAGTGATAGTACTTGTAGTCTGGGTAGCAATTTGTATTTTCATATTTAACTATACGAAATTTGGAAGAAGAGAGAAATTTGTGGGTGGAAACCCTGTATGTGCCCAACTTTCGGGTATTAAATACAATAATTATGCTATTTTAGGTTTTTTAATGGCAGGAATAGGCGTTGGAATAGGAGCATTTATGACCCTTGTATATACACCGTCGGTTACAACCACTACAGCAGGTGATATTGGAATGAACATCATGGTGGCAATTGTTTTTGGGGGCATGCCGATTTCGGGAGGTGCGAGATCAAAGATATATGCGGCCGTAGTCGGAGGATTCTCATATATTGTTTTAAATAACATACTGGATCTGCTTATTGATTCAACATCAGGATATGGAATCACACAGATAATCAGTGCGGTATTTTTCCTTGTAGTAGTTTATGTCGCGAGCGCAAACTATCGCTCACAGATGTTACCGAGATAATTAAGAATTTAGCACATAGTGTGTTAAAGATATATTCACCAGGAATAGGGAGGAAGAAAAGTATGAAACTTAAAATGAAGAAACTGGTAAGCCTTGGTCTTGTTAGTGCAATGGCACTAACAATGCTGGCAGGCTGCGGAAACAGTAACGGGGCAACAAATGACACAAGCTCTTCAAAAAATCAGGAGTCAAAAGCTGCAGGAGATGTAAAAATAGGTGTTTTGGTTCAGGACGTAAGTGGTGAAGAGGCGCTTGGATTTAGAGCCTATTATGAGGACTATGTGGCAGATCAGTATGGTGTAACTTTTACATATACAGATGAGTTAAAGGATGCTGCAAGTGAGAAATCAGCAATTGAAAAATTTGCATCACAGGGATATCAGGCTGTTATCTCACTTTCAAGTAATGATCGTGCACTTCAGATTGAAACCTGTGAAGAAAATCAGATATATTATGCGGTTGCAGCTGGAAATATTGATGATGATCAGTTTGAACAGTACAAATCAAATGAGTATTTTCTTGGACAGGTCGGACCAAGCATGCAGACAGAGTATGAAGCCGGTGTAGATATGGGTAAGTTCTTTGCAGATAAGGGAATTAAGACAGCTGGAATTTACGGAGCATTTATTCCAAATCCAATGCATGTATATCGTGTGGCAGGTGTTCTTTCAGGATTAGGACTTGCTTATGATGGTTCAACAGAAGAAGACGAAGTAGTTGGAAAGCTTTTTGCAAATCAGGGTGTTGATGCTTCAAAAATCTCAGGAGATATCAAAATAGTTTCTTATCTTCAGGGATATGGTGATACAACAACAGATGAACTTAATGCAGCAATTCAGGCAGCTCCGGATGCATTTATTTCAGTAGGAATGGCAACAACATTCTTCACACAGCAGTTAAATGCAGCAGGAATAGAATTCTCTGATATTGATTCATTTACAAAGAGCAATGGTGAGGCTATTTCAGAAGGAAAACTTGTATATCTTGCAGGTAAATATTCATCATCTGTAGGCCCTGCTTTTGCATTGGTTATGAATGCAGTAAACGGTAATGTAATCCGTGATGCAGAAGGAAACGCTGTATCAATCAGCCAGAATTATCAGGTTGCAACAGATGAGGCAACATTTGATGAATTTTTCAAGACAGATAATGGAGACAATCCAATTTA
>OGQJ01003193.1_pt1 | contig 11413 bp, 7 predicted proteins | sample 1553161 | NCBI WGS metagenome assembly OGQJ01 (sample SAMEA2579923, study PRJEB22360) | human gut metagenome | biome: human gut; feature: human-associated habitat; material: faeces | place: Denmark | collected 2008/2010 | reverse complement strand
GGAGCCGTTCCCTGGATACTAGATACAATCATCATCATCGCAATAATTAATACAACTAAAATAACCGTAAGTATACCAATGCTTATTTGAACAATACCAGCTGATTTTTTCTTTGTACTGCTGTAAGCCATTATCAACTCTCCTTTATTTCTTCCCTATTGTTTCAAACGTAATTTATCACCTATCAGTAAATTTATTTTTCAGTGCCTGAACAAGTTCTTTAATTACGATTGGCTTTGACAAAAAGCCATCCATGCCTGATTCAAGTGCTTTTTTTCGATCTTCATCGAATGCATTGGCTGTCATTGCCAATATTGAAATATTTGCTAATGCAGGATCCTTCAGCTTTCGAATACATTTCGTAGCCTCATACCCATTCATAACAGGCATCTGCACATCCATCAGCACCAAATCGTAAGTGCCTGGCTTTGAAGTACTTACCTTCTCTAGCGCCTCAGCTCCATTTTCTGCTGTGTCAACAATAAAACCATACTCGGTAAGAATCTCCGTGGCTATCTCACTATTTAATTCATTATCTTCGACAAGCAATATATGTTTGTTTTTGAAATTGAAATCTGCCTCTGGAAGAACGTCATCATTATTTTGTTCTTTTTTCTGGCCAAGTGCAGTCATTAAGGTTTCACGCAGATCTGACATAAACATCGGTTTTGCACAGAACGCAGTTACGCCTGCTGCTTTTGCTTCCACTTCAATTTCTGACCAGTCATATGCGGTCAGTATAATAATCGGAGTATCATCGCCAAGACTTCTTATCTGACGCGTAACTTCAATTCCATTCATATCAGGCAGCCGCCAGTCGATAATATACGCATGAAAAGCATCCCCTAACTCTATTGACTGTTTTGCACGAAGAACAGCCTCCTTACCTGAAAGAGTCCACTCTGAACGCATTCCAACCTTTACAAGCATCTTTGTAATACTGTCACATGTATTAAAGTCATCATCTACTACTAATGCCTTAAGACCTTCTAACTCTGTTATCTTTTCCACACTATGCTTCTCAGACTGAATACGAAACATCAAACGGATAATAAATTCTGTACCTTTGTTTTTCTGCGTCTTAATCTCAATCGTACCGCCCATCATATTCACGATATTTTTGGAAATAGCCATGCCAAGTCCAGTACCCTGAATTTTGCTTACAGTAGATGTTCGCTCTCTCTCAAAGGGATCAAAAATTTTCTGTGCAAACTCCTGACTCATGCCAATTCCATTATCCTTGACTCTAATCTCATATTGAGCACAATCTTTTTGAGTACTTGGAAACTGTCTTAGACGAACAGAAACTGTTCCTCCTGCCGGTGTAAATTTAATTGCATTTGACAGCAGATTCAAAAGCACCTGATTTAATCGTGTCTTATCGCAGTATATATCTTCATCTGTAACATCCATTGCATCCATATAAAGTTCCAACTGCTTTGCATGAATTTGTCCGCTTATAATTGTCTTCAAATCATGAAGAAGATCTGACAAATTAACCTTAGTTTCCTCAAGATGAATCTTTCCGCTTTCAATGCGGCTCATATCCAATATATCATTGATCAAAGAAAGCAGATGATTGCTTGATGCAAGGATCTTTCCTAAATAGTCTCTTACCTTTTCCTGGTTTTCAATATTGCTTACAGCAAGTGTAGTAAAACCTATAATAGCATTCATTGGTGTTCGAATGTCATGAGACATATTTGAAAGGAATGTACTCTTTGCACGATTGGCTGTTTCAGCTGCACTGACAGCATCTGACAATGCCTGATTCATTTTCCTATCGGCAGTTCTATCTGACATTACAATGATACATTTTTGTTTTTTCTCTATCTCACTGCCCATTGCTATGATATGAAACCAACGCTGTTCCCCTGTTTTTTTATGAACATACTCAAAATCCCACTCACGCTGTTCATTGACAAGCAGTCCTTTTAGATGTTTAGATCTTTGTCCTTCTGTATCCTGCGGATGAAGCTTTCCCAAAACATAAATATTCTCTTTAATCTGTTTCACTGTAATACCAAGCAGCTTTTCAACATTCGGACTTACATAGTCAACTCTGGCTGTCTTAGCATCTACCATCAAAAAAACATCATCTACATTCATCGACAGTTTTTTAAACATCTCATCCCTGTACAAAATTTGTGTATTTTTGCTCTTTATATTTAACCGGTTTTTTCTAAGAATCATTACAATAATGAATGCTGCAATACTAAACAGCAGGGCACCTACAATAATAAGCGTACTAAACTGCAGCTCATTCATACTGGCATTGACAATATCAGCTGGAACAATTCCAAGCAATTCCCAATCCTGAATGTTCACCTTTTCATAAATCAGATAGTAATTTCTTCCCTCTAAATTTACAAGCATAGCGCCTGTGTGTCCCTGCTTAAGCTCCTCTGAAAATGCCATAATCTCATCTTCTGAAAGCCCAGAATGATCTCTTAAAACAGCTATGAAATTATATGCTGTTTTCCATGACTCTGGTGCATGATCAATCACAACGCGTCCGTCTGAATGAACTACATATCCACCTGCATTTCCCTGAAAAGCAGAGATATCTAATACTTTTACAATATCAGAGTTGTCATATGCAACAGCAATGGCGTCATATTCAAACCCCTGATAAATTCCATTAACTTCAGGACATGCAAAAACAAGCATCTGTGATTTTCCAGGCAGTGCTGCATTCATTATAATATCATTTCTCTGAGTGATCTTATCATCAAGATTTCCCTGTAATCCAAGATACCCGGTTTCGCCTGTTATCGTTTTATAATTGCCATCAAACGATAAAAAATAAAAGCCCGAAAATCCTGTTTCTTCCTGTACTTTATTGATATAATCACAAATTTCTTTTTCTGTCGAAGCCTTCTGTAGATACGCACTCCACATATGAAGATATGTCAAATTTTTATTGACAAGTTCATTTAATGCTTTATTTGACTGGTGAAAGATCTCTGTCAAATGAGAAGTACTTTCCTGATACACAGTCTTCGACACAAACCTTGTATATTGGATGCCCACCATACTGACTCCAATGATTAAGACAATTGCTGCTGCAAATACTCCCAGTCTTTTTTTCATAAACTGTTTCTTTTTCCTGTAATTTATCTCATCCATCTACTTACCTCAAAGTAATATACGGCTCTGGCTCTGCCAAAACAGCATCATCCCCTAAGACATAATCGATCCACGTATCCTTCACAAGCGTGTCTCCACCTTCGAACATATCACCTTCTGCTGAAATGATTGGCTCCATATGCTTTTTCATAGCCAGGCAAGTCAAAGTAAATGTATCATCATCTTTGATTGTCTTTCCGTCTTTTTTTATGCTAGTCAATGTATAGCCATTGCCATTTTCCTTAACCTCCATAGAAATGCCGCTGACAACTGGCAGTGAACCGCGGTTAAATGGAATAAATCCGCCCTCGCAGCCTTCCACAAAAGCTTTCAATATTTCTTTTAGCTTTGCTCCTGTTATTTCACATTTGTAAGACGAAAGACTATTTGGCATGATCATGCTGCCTGCCATTTTTTTAGTGTAATCAGCCTGCAGCACATTTCCTGTAAAACTGTTTCCCGCTGCAATAAGCACATCTGTCCCGTAAATACCGCGCAGCGTATTTGCCATAACTGAATAAGCTTCATTTCCGCCGTCAGCATGGAAGTAATTTGAATATGTATTCTGTACCTTCAACACAACATCATCAGAAGCTGATTTTTCATCCTTTAACTGGTCATTAAATGCCTTATATGCCTGATTTGAATCATACTCACCTGCAATCATCTTAGAAACCACATCTTTAGAAATAGAAAAGAAATCATTTGATGCAATACGAATATACATATGGTTTTCTTCAATAACAGGCTTAATATCTTTTAAATACTCAGTAAGATAAAAATTCACATCCTGACTGTAGCTTAGCATATCCTGGCCATCCGCAATAATTAGATTTTGCGCTTCCTCTGACATCATCTCTTTTAATACCTTCATTGCTTTTTTGCGTCGTGAATCATCCTGTTCCAAATCCTTATTTAAGGCTATCTGAAAATATGGAGTTGTCATGATCCATTTTTCACCATTCTGATTAAAGAATGGTAAAAACGCTGTGTCGATGCCCTGATCCTGAAATGTCTTCACCATAGCTGAAGTGCCAAAATACATAGCAAGCTCTTCATTTTGATACATACCTATTACATCATCATAATTAAGTTTCAGATCGTCTTGTCCCAATTTCACATCACTAATAAACTGTTCCATATGCTCAAAAGCCTGCGGCCAAACAATATCATCCAGACCAACACGCTCTTTGTTGGCAGGATCACTATAAGCAGTACGCCACTTACGTCCATCCGTAGATGTAAGCTCTGAAGCAGACAGTCCCTGCAGTGTTTCCATACATGTATAATCATAGTAATAATCTGCAGTAAATCCGCGAACACCTGCTTCTTCAAATTTTTGGCACGCCAAAACAAAGCTGTCATAATCTGTCGGCAGCTCAATACCATACTTTTCAAACAATCCTTTGTTTACTACAAATCCATGCGCATCCGCGCATACAGGAAGCCAGTTCACACTTCCATCCTCGTTCATGAAATTATTGAGATATGTATTATAGACTGCACCTGCCTCATTTGTTGTGGAAAGATCCATAAGACTATCCTTAAGCGGACTTGCATCATGAAGTGAGAAACGACAACACGTAATAATATCAGGAAGTCCGCCATTTTCATCCAAGAACTTATAAAAATCCAAATCGTTATTGCCAACTACAAATTCAATATTCACATCTGGAAGCTGTGACTGAATATATGGTGCATATTTATCATACAAATTTGTGGTCCATAAATACACCCTGATTGTTTCTGCCTCCTCTTTTTTTACACTCTTTTTCACACAGCCTGCTAAAAGCACAGTGCCCGTCAACAGCAGGAACAATATTACTTTTTTTCTTCTCAATTTTAAATCCCCCTTATGGAAAATATGTACCGCCACATAGTGCAGTACACATTTTGGGCAAAATACATATTGATTATATTCCTAAACGAGACAAATTACAAGCAGTTTCTTAAATAAAGAAAATGCACTGCCGACTGGTTAATTTTCGGCAATGCTCTCTCTACCTACTTTGTTCGATTTAAGAATATCAGTTTGCTTTGCAAGATCCTGTGTTCTGTAGCTGCTGTAACGGGGGTGCGGACTATTTTTATTCTTTTAATCCGTTTATTTCGTATACTCTTTTTTGCTGCTTTGCCTCATAAATAGCTTTTTTGGTACTTTTGAAAAAACTCAATTACAAATCGAACATTTTCTCGAACATCTAGCTAAATGGCATTGAGTAATGCTTTAATTGCATTGCGTGAGGTCATGATTCCTTCTATGCATAAATAGCTACTGGAATAACAATTACAGCCGGTCCAGGGATCTGAGTTTTTAACTCAGGCAGATTGAATTGCTTTATGCCACTATTCTGAAAACCAGAGAATATTTCTGTTATCTGGTCAATCGGGAAAATAGATAGTGTTGTTTTTCTCAAAAGATCAACATTTTCTGTTTCATCTTTACAAATCGCAATTACTTTTCCAAGAACTTTGAAGTGACCACCAAGAATTTCAGAAATGTTATCGTTTGACAGATACTGTTCTTGAGCAGAAAGGACAACCGTCCCTACATCATCAGATAAGATAAAATCTATTGTACCGCTATGCTTAAGTTCATCAGCAAAAGATTTAATTTGCGTAACAATTTCATTTTCCTGTTGTTTTTGAGCCTTAGTCTGCGTTTTACTACCTAATTGAGGTTTTTCGGTAAAAATATCAACCATTCGGAACAAATCAAGGAAAATATCCAAATAATTAATCAACGGATTCTTTTGTAATTCTCCCTCAACTTCGATAAAATCACCGATCTTTATGTTTGCAGTATCAAAGCCGGATTTCAAAATTTTTTCATTAACAAGAAATGTCCGAAATCTAGATAGCAAAGATACATTGGTATGTACTTTCTCCTTGGCAACACTCGTATTTTCCCCACTATTTCCAGAATGTGATACTTCACCTTTCAGGTCAATTTTGAGCAATTTACTTAAGATATTTGCTGATGTAGAAACTCCAGATTCTAATTTTTGTACATTGCTATTTTCTTTATGCTCGTTATAACTTACCTGGCTCACTGTAGAAAATCCATCTTCGATAATGGCAAGCATATCCAAAACAATCTTTTCATTGATGTATACAGGCACCATTAATTGATCCGCTTTCATATTTTTCCTCCTCATATAATCAAGTGTTTTTTGTTGAAAATTCAAGTTTTTTCAACCTTTCATATCTCAGTGAATAAGCCAAGGCTATGAGCATTTCGATGCATCAGGTACTGAAATAGCGGTTGAATGGTATACGAAATAAAACGTCATTGATTTTCGCTTTACTGGCCTTGTGTATACCCTTCCCTCTATGGCAGCTAACCTCCTATATCCACCAGGATCATCTCTGTCTCCAGATGTCCTAACTTCCTTCGTCCTGCCTGCACATAACCAGGGTGTCAGCTATGCTCCTTTGTGGGGTCATGCCCCATGGAAAATATTCCTGCCGACTACTGGCTCATTCTTTGTATTATTGATTACTGACTCGCTTCCTGTTCCAGCACTGTGATCAGTGGACGTTATCTGTTACATTCTGCTTAATTCAGTGGCTGTCCACTTGACAGCCCCCATTACAGTTACTTGTCTTTCTTACGCAGCCTGTAGATAAACTGCCGGTCTCTTGATGTCACTGACCATCTTTTTCGGATCATAATCCACACCTTTAGTCAGCATGGCATAAAAGACTCATATCAGCTTGGCTGCGATTGCCATAAGTGACTGCATTTTCTTCAATGGATTCTGCCTTCTGGTTGTGTAATAATTATGGAGTTCCCTGAACTCCGGGTTCTTCGCCACAAGCGACATTGCAACCTCAAAGAGCAGGTATCTGAGTCTCTTTCGGCCTCGTCTGCTTATTGTTGTCTCGCCCTTGTGCTTTCCCGAACTATTTTCAACCAATGCCAATCCTGCAAGCTTCTGCAGTTCCTTCGGATTGTTGAAGCGGCTGATATCACCTACTTCTGCAAGGAACCCTGACACTGTCCTGATTCCCACTCCTTTGATCTCTAACAGCTTTTCAGCCATCGGAATCTTTCTTACCAGTTCTTCAATTAGAAGCATAACTTCCTGCAGACGCGTATTTCTGGATTTATATTCCTCCAGAAGCATTCGGATTTCCATTCTTGCAGACACCGCACCTTCTTTGCTTCCAACGCTGTGCTCAGCAGCTTCTATCAAGGTCTTCGCCCTCGCCTTTCCAACTGCTCTTAACTTCGCATCACGCCAGATTTGGTTCACTCCATCGATACCTAACGTCAGGATATCTTCAGGGAGTGGTGCTGCTTTAAGGATTAGCATTCCGCTCTTGGCATCCGGCTTTCCGTATACCGTCTTATATTCAGGAAAATATATATTGAACCAACGACTGATCCTGTTTTGAATTCTTGTAAGTTCCGCCTGTAACTGGAATCTTATGTTTGATGCTGTTCTAAGATCAGCATCAATACCATCCGGCAGGTATGGGATCATGTAACATCCCTCTCTAACTAATCCTGCTATAACTTTCGGATCCTTACGGTCATTTTTAGTTGGATTATTGTCGTCGAGTTCTTTTGATTTTTTCACATGATGAGGATTTACAAGAACCGGTTTTATTTCATTATCCTGTAGAAACTTTCCAAGATTGAACCAGTAATGCCCGGTCGATTCCATACCTGAAACCACCTTATCCTTCTCATGTCTTTCTTTGAGGTCCAGGATCCATTCCTTAAATGTCACAAATCCAGCCTCTGTGTTGCTAAACTTAAATGGCTTCTTCGAATACTCGATTCCTCTGTTGCCGGGGACAGGCACTGGATGTCTTGAGTTGTTACTAAGCTTGGATTACTTGACTTTCTGGATGATCAGTTTCAATGCCCTCTCGGGCTTGAGTTGTTACGTGAGCACTTGAAGCTGTCTACAGCATCGCGGCAAGTTTCAATGCCCTCTCGGGCTTGAGTTGTTACGGCAAGAATGCCCAATATTTTAAATTTTTCATGATACTTTTTATGCATACCTGCTATTTATAGGTGTATATTAGCATACCTTCCAATTTTTTTCAACCAATTATCTAAGTTTTTTAGGTGCGAATCCCCTAGTACTTTTCTGGGAACTTGCCTTTCGCACTACTCTTTTATCATTTTTCTGGTAACAAACACCAATACCTTACTATCGGGCTTATACCTCATTTCTACAAAAATCGAATACAATGGTAATGTATTTGTAGCGAATTTGTGTCAATGCCCTCTCGGGCTTATACCTCATTTCTACGGTACCCCTTCAAAAACCTAGGTTTTATGCGGTTTCCAGAGCCTGTTTTTGCAGGTATTTATCAGAATATTCTGACAACAGCCGTTTTTCGTGCATGTTAACATTTTGGACATATTTAATGAGGTGTACTTACCCTTGACACTGGATTAAGTATAGCACTAATTACAACCGTTGTCATCCTATTTTTTTCACTCTCTTGATAAGTTGAGCTGAGCAGTAACACGCTACCCTCTCGTGCTGCTGCTCAGACTTCTCTGCACAAAATGTATACTTTTGTTTATAGAACTTTTATAAAGTTTATACTTTTTTGCCTGGGACAGGCACTTTTTTTCTTCAACAATTTTACCTTCTTAGTAAAACATCCAATCATCATGTTTCTCAGTTTCCACAAAATACTTATAGCCATGGTCTTTAAGAATTTTTTTTATTGTTTTTTCTAAGCGTTCCAGATCATTTGATGCCGTATATTTGATACGTTCTAAACTGATACCGTTCCGCTCGCAATATTGTCTTTTTCTCTCATCATATTTTATCTGCCGATTAAATCTATCCGATGAGGTACTATTATCTTCTATTACATAAGTCCCAAATTCATCATAATAACCTTTTTTATAGTGATGCGGACCCTGCAATTCTATAGCCAAATCAATTATTGGATTTTCATCTTTATCAACAGATTTAAATAATACAAAATCAAAACGAAGGTTTTTACCCGAATCTCCTACTAGACCATCAAAAGACTTTTCTCTGATATAGGTAATTCCTAATTGATTTAATATGTCCATTGTTTTTGCTTCAAAAGATGATACCTCATGACAACTGCAGCATTTATCCAAATAATAACCTTTATTCCCATCATAAAGAATTTTCATGCTAGATGAAAGTATATCCTCCTCTTTTCCACAAATCTGACAAATACATGCATATTTCTTCGCAATGGTTATTATAGGTTTTCCATATCCTGATTTATCTAATGATAAATGCTGTGAATCTATACATTCTTTTATAAAATAGCTATCCCAATACTGTTTTGAAAAATCTCTTTTATACGAAGCATCATAGTGAACTACTGCCTCAAAATCATCATACCTGTGCTTTTCTTCATATTGCTCCTGCTCCTTTCTCCTCTGTTCTTTATTAGCCTCGTTTCGCTCTCTATCATATTGAAATGATAGTCGATAACTCTTTTTCTCAGCTTCTATTATCTGATTTTTAAAAATATCACATTCCTGTTCGTATTTTTTATTATACGGTTGTTTAATTGCAATACTACTCTCTATGTCATCATATTCATCCAGTATTTTCTGTAAATATGAAACCATCGGCGCCAATGACTTCTTTTTGCACCACTGTACCCATGAATTTGCAAAACTAATAGCATCTTCATTTTCTAAATTCTTTACAAATCTATGTTTGGGAGCAGTCATATCCGCCATCATAGTAATTAATCTTTTCCTATCATATTTTTTAACAATCTTTTCTTCACTATTGTAAGCATATTTTTCGTTCAGTTCAGGTCTTTGCTGCGGAAATGTCAAACCATTTGGAACTAGATAATCATCTCCATAATTTCTTTCATAATGATATTTTTCCTTACAACTGTCGCAGAAAATCTCAACTTCTGTATCATTTTCTTTTTCCTGTCCCCAGTCATTTGATAAATATATTCGGTAAAATTGTAAATAACCTTTCCCACAAGCACATTTTGCACTATATAATCTTCTGTAATCTTCTTCATATGACATAGAATATCACTTCCTAATCCAATAATGGTGTAATCAATTAAGACTACTTAGTTAATCAGTTTCTATAGCAAACTTTTTGAACACCTTACCTATTTTATCTTTTATTCTATAAATACTCCTTTCAAATTTTTCATTTTCTAATATGATTAGTATATCATGACTACAAACAAAGTCAAGTTATTTTTTGAGTGCCTAACCATTTTACATTTACTTCAAATTGGGCAGAATTTCCACCTATCAGATCATACCTTCTTACCCAGATGCACTATCTGATGCCCTATTATCCCTTCCGTCGGATTGTACACACTTTGCCGGACACATATTCTGCTCCGTTTTCCAAATTTTCTCTTCCTCCTCTCAATTAAACAAATACACTTTTTTAATTCAAATGTTAATAAAAAATATACTTTTCTCAAGATATACTTCTTCCCAAAGTCTGCCTCCTATCTCTGACATCTCATTAAGTACTTGTCTTCACTTTTTTGTAAATTTTTTTCTTTCCAAAAATGATATATAGGATACTTTTGGAACCTTCCTTTCTCTTGGTTAGTCAATTTTGCAAAATGTCGTTCCGCTGGAACCTGCTGTTCCAAAAGTAAATATGCACCTACCTTGCATTCCTCTGTTGTATTGCTATCTTCAACTATTTCCCATAAAGCCTGAATCTCACAGGAATTCAAAGTTCGAACCCTCTTTATTGTTTGTAACCTATTTAATGTCCTTATTTGATTATCTAATTCATTTTGTGGTGCTTCCGATATCCATTCACTGAAATCCAAACAAGTTTTTAATAACATTTTCTTTCTCATACCCTCTGCACTATCATAAGCAGATAATAAATCAAGCAGAAACCAATTTGCCCGGCTAAACGTTTCTTGATGATGTTGCGTTTTCTTAAATGAATGAAGTAATATATCATACTTTATATTACTCAATGTCAATAGATCATTTGTTTCTAAAAGAGCAAATTGTGAAATTGGAAGCATTTTCTTCTTATCTGTTTCATCCTGAATTGCAATAGGAAAATCTGTTTCAAAAAAATTAGATATTTCATAAGTACCAGCTTCTTCACATTTTTCCAAACATACTGCAAATCTCAACTTTCCAACCTTTATACATGCTATGGATGGCAAATCATTTTTTAAGCCTTTCACTGGCTTTTTATCTACAAAAGCAGTTATTAAATAATTAAGATTTCTTAAACATTTGATTTTCTCCGGGAAAACAGGGAAAAGTGCGGAAACCATCTATTGCGTTCTGCAGACCTCT